>ERZ894220.493-NODE-493-length-29281-cov-8.22025_pt1 | contig 29281 bp, 18 predicted proteins | sample MGYA00380292_ERZ894220 | MGnify/ENA primary metagenome ERZ894220 (study PRJEB32331, sample SAMN06328446) | human gut metagenome | biome: human gut microbiome; feature: stool | host: Homo sapiens | collected 2014-12-05 ... | reverse complement strand
ACTTCAAGTGGTCGAATCGCGGAATCAGCCGGCGGATATCATGTGCCGCGTCGTTACCAGTCAAGCCGGGAAATTCGTTGCAGACGGTCAGTCGACCAGCGAATTGATCTGGATGACATGATCGCGCTGCGGACCGGTGCCGATCGCGGAGATACGGCAGCCGCTCAGCTCTTCCAAACGCTTGACGTAGGCCTGGCAGGTGGCAGGCAGCTCGTCGAAGGAGTGGCAGTTGGAGATGTCTTCATCCCAGCCGGGCATGGTCTCGTAAATCGGCTTGGCGGCGGCGAAAGCGGCCTGATCGGTCGGCATATCGTCGTGACGTTCGCCGTCCACGTCGTAAGCCACGCAGATCGGAATCTCCTTCAGACCGGTGAGCACGTCAAGCTTGGTGAGCACGATGTCGGTCAGGCCGTTGACCTGGGAGGCGTACCGGTTGACGACTGCATCGAACCAACCACAGCGACGCGGGCGGCCGGTGGTCACGCCGAATTCGTGGCCCTGCTGACGCAGCCATTCGCCGGACTCGTCCAGCAGTTCGGTGGGGAATGGGCCTTCGCCCACGCGGGTGACGTAGGCCTTGGAGACGCCGATTACGCGGGTGATCTTGGTGGGGCCCACGCCGGTGCCGGTGCAGGCGCCGCCGGCGGTCGGGTTGGAAGAGGTGACGAACGGGTAGGTGCCGTGGTCCACGTCAAGCATGGTGGCCTGAGCGCCTTCGAACAGTATGGTCTTGCCTTCGTCAAGCGCCTTGTTGAGAATCAGGCCGGTGTTGGCCACGTACGGCTTGAGGCGTTCGCCGAGCTTCAGCAGCTCCTCGGTGGTCTGGTCCACGTCGATCGGACGACGGTTGTAGAGCTTGACCAGCATCTGGTTCTTCTGGTGCAGGCTGGCCTCCACCTTGTCGTGCAGATGGTCGGCGTTGAACAGGTCATGCACGCGGATGCCGACACGGTTGATCTTGTCCGCGTAGGCCGGGCCGATGCCACGGCCGGTGGTGCCGATCTTGTGCTTGCCAAGGAAGCGTTCGGTCACCTTGTCGAGTGTGCGGTGGTAGGGCGCGATGATGTGTGCGGCCTCGCTCACCTTGAGGTGGGAGCAATCGATGCCGCGGGATTCCAGGCCGTCAATCTCCTCGAAGAGCACTTCCGGGTCCACGACCACGCCGTTGCCGATCACCGGGGTCAGGTTCGGGTTGATAATACCGGAAGGCAGCAGGTGCAGGGCGTACGACTCATCGCCGACCACCACGCTATGGCCCGCGTTGTTGCCGCCGTTGAAGCGCGCGACGTAATCGACCTTGGTGCCGATCAAATCGGTAGCCTTGCCTTTACCCTCGTCGCCCCACTGAGCACCAATAAGAACAATTCCAGGCATGATGCACCTCCGCATTCGCACGATTCCGCCGGAAACAGACTACCGTACACCCTCTACCCTGCGAAGTTTCGTCTCACGCAGGGCGAGGCTGGAGGCGCGACAACCCGGAATGGGTGACGAATTTCTACTTGTACGAGGCGATGCTGTGACCAATCGCACAAGCGCACAGGTTGAAGAACGGGGGCTAGCGGGCATGCCTCGCGCGATAATGAAGCCATGACGATCGCAACACCGGAACGCTATGCCGAAATGCTCGAGGCCGCCCGCCGAGGCGGTTACGCCTATCCAGCCATCAACGTAACCAGCTCACAGACACTGAATGCTGCGTTGAAGGGCTTCGCAGACGCCGAGTCCGACGGCATCATCCAGATTTCCGTGGGAGGCGCGGCCTACGTCTCCGGCAGGGGGGTCAATGATCGCGTTACCGGCTCGCTGGCGCTGGCGGCTTTCGCACATGAAGTGGCTGCGAAATACCCGAACATCACCATCGCTCTGCACACCGATCACTGCGCCAAGCAGTATCTGGATGAGTGGGTGCGTCCTCTGCTCGCGCATGAGGCCGATCAGGTGGCACGAGGCCAGGAGCCTACATTCCAGTCGCATATGTGGGATGGCTCCACCGTGCCGCTCAAGGAAAATCTGGACATCGCCGAGGAACTGCTCGACAAGTCGCAGAAGGCGCACACCGTGCTCGAAATCGAAATCGGCGCGGTCGGCGGTGAGGAAGACGGTCACTCCGCCGAAATCAATGAAAAGCTGTATTCCACTCCGGAAGATGGCCTCGAAGTCGCCCGCCGACTGGGTTTGGGCGAACGTGGCCGGTACATGGCCGCTTTCACATTCGGCAATGTGCATGGTGCCTACAAGCCCGGCGTGGTCAAGCTGCGTCCATCGCTACTCGGCGACATTCAGGCGCGTGTGGCGCGCGCGGTGGCCGAAGGCGAGTTGCCTAGCGCGGCCGGCATAGTCGATTTCCCCAACGGCAAGCCGTTTGAGCTGGTGTTCCACGGCGGCTCCGGTTCACGCCCGGAAGAAATCGCCGAAGCTGTAAGCTACGGCGTGATCAAGATGAACATCGACACCGATACCCAGTACGCCTTCACCCGTCCAATCGCCGATCACGTGTTCGAGAACTACGACAAGGTGCTGAAGATCGACGGCGAAGTGGGCGAGAAGAAGTTCTACGATCCGCGTTCTTGGGGCCGTAAGGCTGAGGATTCCATGTCCGCCCGCGTGGTCGAGGCTTGCCGGCAGCTGGGTTCCGCGGGCAAAGCGCTCAAATAGCGCGTAGTTTTGCGATTGTGCGCGACACTTTCCCGGAAATAATGAAAATCATTGAAAATCAATGGAGCGGACAACGGGAGTCGAACCCGCCTCTAAAGCTTGGGAAGCTTTCATTCTACCGATGAACTATGTCCGCATGCCTTACGGCTGCTGCACCTCACGTGACGAGCATGCTCAGCCAAACGAGGCACGAATAGTTATCCTAGCACGTCACCTGCCGACGCGCGTGGAGTAGGTGGGCGGAGCGATCGGCGTGCCGTTCATTTCGTTGGCCATCTGCATGAGACGCGCTATGCGCTCATCGGTCGGCGGGTGCGTGGAGAACAAGCGCGAGAAACCGACCGCGGAGAACGGGTTGGCGATCATCATTGCGGAGACGGACTGGGTGCCGGCGGTTTTGCGCATCGGCGCGGTCTGTGCGCCGTAGGAAATCTTGTTCAGCGCGGAAGCCAGGGCCTCGGGATCGCCGGTGAGCAAGCTGCCGTCTTCATCGGCGTCGTATTCGCGGGTGCGGGAGATGGCCATCTGGATCAAAGACGCGGCAATCGGCGCGAGAATCACGCTCAGCAATGCGCCGATCAGGCCGAGGCCACCGGAACTATCGCGGTCGTCTCGCGAGCCGCCACCGAAATACATCAGCGAATAGCCCAGATAGGAGATGACAGTGGCCATGGCAGAGGCGATGGCGGAAGTCAGGATGTCGTGGTTGTACACGTGCATAAGTTCGTGGCCCAGCACACCACGCAGTTCACGGGCGTTGAGAATCTGCAGGATGCCTAGGGTGCAGCAGACAGCCGCGTGCCGTTCGTTGCGTCCGGTGGCGAAGGCGTTCGGGCTCATGGTGGGGGCGATGTAGATGCGCGGCATCGGCTTGCCGGCCTTGGCGCTCAGTTCACGCACGATCTGGTAGATTTCCGGGGCTTCCTGTTCGCTGACTTCCCGCGCACCCATGGAGGCGATGGCGAGTTTGTCGGAGAACCAGTAGGTGCCGAACGTGGTAATCAGGCCGATGACGATATAGATGCTCAGGGTTTGCCGACTGCCGCCCGTGGCCCACCAAATCAGCATGATGATGGCCCACATCAGGGCAAACAGCAGCGTTGTCTTCAGGCCGTTGAAATGGCCGTGCACCCGTACTTTGGCATCCATAATGCACACACTAAAATCACAGGCTGAATGATTGCTGGATATGCGCCGCGAGAAATGTCCCATATTCGCCCGGCCCGTCCGGCCCCGAGCCCGGCCGCGTCCGCACGGGGCGCGGCCGGGTGGACGAATGCCGGACGAATGCCGGACGGGCGTGGGCGGGCCGTCAGGCGTGGGCGAGCTCGCGCATCTGGTCGGGCTCGATGACCTTCTTGTGCTCGCGGCCTTCCTTGGCACCCTCGGCGCGCTCGAAAGCGTCGACCTTCTTCCAGCCGGCGAAGTCGATCGGGCGAATGCCGCGCTCGGCCAGCAGTCGGTCGATGGATTCGGGGTCGCGGTCGGCTGCCACACGGCCACCTTCAGCGGCCTTGGCCAGATCCTCGAGCATGTTGGTCACGATGGCGAGCGCATCGGACTTGGTGGAGCCGATCAGGCCCACCGGGCCGCGCTTGGCCCAACCGGTGGCATACAGGCGGTCGCGCACTTCGCCGCCGTCGGCCTCGGTGGTGATGCGGCCGTCGCCGTTGGCGTTGGCCAGGTGGGCGCCGTGCTCGTCGTAGGCAATGCCGGGGGCTTCGGCGGGCTGGTAGCCGATGGCGTGGTAGACGGCCTCAACCGGGTAGTCGGTGAACTCGCCGGTGCGGTGCATCTTGCCGTCGGCACCGGTTTCGGTGCGCTCCACGCGGATGGCCTTGACCTTGCCGTCCTCGCCGAGAATCTCGGTGGGGGCGGAGTTGAAGTGCACGTAGTACTTGCGGTCGGCCGGGTTGCCTTCGAAGTCGACGTCGCCGTCGTCTTCCATGTCTTCGGCCATCTCGCGGACGGCGAACAGCTCCTCAACCATCTGGCGGGTGAGCTTGTCCTTGCCGGCCACCTCGATGGTCTCGTCGTCCAGATCGAAGTCGTCCTCGTTGATGATGAGCTGCACGCCGGGCAGCTTCTCCATCTCGCGCAGTTCCTGCACGCTGAACTTGGCCTGGGCCACGCCACGGCGGATGAACAGGTGGAGCACCTTGGCCTTGTTCTGGCCGATGCCCTCGTACACGTTGTCCGGAATGTCGGTCTTGGCCTTGAGGTCGTCGGCGTTGCGCATGAGTTCGCGGGCCACGTCCATGGCCACGTTGCCGCCGCCGATCACGGCGACGTTCTCGGCCGTAAGCGGCCATTCGCGGGCACCGGTGGGGTATCCGTCGTACCATTCGACGAACTTGGCGGCACCGTACACACCTTCAAGGTCGGCGCCGGGCAGGTTCAGCGGCTTGTCCTTGACCGCGCCGGTGGCGAACAGCACGGCGTCGTAACGGGCCAGCAGGTCGTCAAGAGTCACGTCCTTGCCGAATTCCACGTCGCAGTAGAGGTGGATGTTCGGGTTATCGAGCGTCTTCTCAAGCGCGGAGGCGATGAACTTGATGGACGGGTGGTCCGGGGCCACACCGTAACGCACCAGGCCGAAGGGCACGGGCAGCTTCTCGAACAGGTCGATGCGCGCTTCGGTGCCGAGGCCGAGCTCTTCGCCCAGCTTCTTGAGCTGGCGCAGGAAGATATCGGATGAGTAGACGCCGGCCGGACCAGCGCCAATTACAGCAATGCGGAGTTCAGTATTCACAGATTCAGTCACGCGCTCTAGCCTAACGCAAAGCCTCCCGTTGCAACAGAGGGCGAGTGGTGGGAATTCTGTGTATTAGGCCATAGTTTGTGCGTTTGGGAAACCTACGAGCACTGCTAATGTCAGATTATGGGTTTTCCTAATGTAGGATTATGGGTTTCTCTAATGTAAGATTATGGTAATCAGTAATGTCGGATTATGGGAAAGAGGCATCGATGATTCCACGTGCACTCGGAAAACAGGCCAAACAACTTGCGCAATGGTTTCCCGTGGTCTCTATTACCGGGCCTCGGCAAAGCGGCAAATCCACGCTGGCAAAAGCCATGTTCCCTGATTATGACTACGTGAATCTGGAAAATCCTGAGACACGCAAAGCCGCCATTGACGACCCGGTGGGATTCATCCGGCAGCGTCCGCCCAAACTCATAGTGGATGAAGCTCAATATGCTCCTGATTTGTTCTCCATGATTCAAGTGGCTTCCGACGAACGTAGCGAACAAGGACAATATGTTCTCTCTGGTTCTCAAAATTTCCTACTACTCAAGCGTATTCAACAATCACTGGCAGGCCGAGTCGGTTTGGTCAAGTTATTGCCGTTCTCATTCCAAGAAGCATGCAAGGCGGATCAGGCCCTTACTCCGGATACGTTTATGCTGCAAGGCGGTTATCCACGCATTTACGACACGAGAATGCCGCTCAATCTGTTCTTCTCGAACTACATCGACACTTATATCGAACGTGATGTTTCCGAATATCTTGATGTACGCAATTTGGCTGACTTCCGTCGATTCTTGACTCTTTGCGCACTCAGTTCCGGAGCACTCGTAAACTACACCAACATCGCCAACGAACTTGGTGTAAGTCCGCGAACCGTAAAGGCATGGATGTCAATTCTGGAATCAAGTTACATCGCATTCCATCTCATGCCGTTCTACACGAACGCACGCAAACAGGTGGTCAAAACGCCGAAACTCTATTTTTATGACACTGGCTTGCTGTGTCATCTCTTGGGCATTCGGACGGTCGAAGCACTGGTTGCGCACCCCAAGTTCGGCGATATATTTGAAAACCTCATCATTGCGGAAACCATGAAACAGCATTTGAACGCCAATCAGGAGCCACAATTATTCTTCTACCGCGATGCCAGCAAGGTCGAGGTGGATTTGTTGGATTTCACCGATCCCAACAACCGTATGCTCATAGAAATCAAATCCGGACAAACCTATCATGACCGATTCGCTCGGCATCTCACTTTAATTGGCAATGTTCTCGGTATACCGTGTGAGCAACAGTACGTAACCAGTCGGGTTGAGCATAGTTATGTCTCACAAGGAATCCGCGTCACCTCCGCCCGTGATTGGCTGGAAGGCCGACGGTAAAGAGCCGCCGCAGAACAATAACAATACTGCACAACCGGCGAATCCCTTGATGACACTGAAGACGTCACCTCCAACGGCTTTTTACGACCTCGATTGCATTCATTAGGTCATTTCTTCGTTCATTAGGTCGGAGGGTGCTGAAGCCATCCCCTGGAACGGCGGGGTTTCAAGGACCGCTCCGACCAAGGACCGACCTAATAAACGTCAAATCGACCTAATGAATAACTCCGATGCTATTGCTGCTTTCGTGGGTGGGATTTCCGTTTCCGCCACGTCACCAGCCGTATCGCCCCGATTATGTTTCGATGCGGTGGACTCGACATACGACCATCCCGGTCAGTCAACTGACCTACAAAAACAGCAGAAGCCTCATATTCTTAATCAGTCCCGATCAATTAGGGCAGTGAGGGCCCAGAGGATGCTCACCACGTCGATGGCCTCCTGGAGGAAGGCACCGACGACGACCGGGATAAGGTTGAACGCGGCGGCAATCATGCCGACGGTGGCGAGCACGAGGCCCGCGAGCACGGCCTGAAGCATCACGCGCTTGGTGCGGCGTGCGATGGCGATGGCACGCGGCACGGCGGCGATATTGTCATTCATAATGACTACCTGAGCGCTTTCGGAAGCGGCGGTGGATGTGCCGTCGGTCATGGCCACACCGATATCGGCAACAGCGAGCACCGGGGCGTCGTTCACACCGTCACCAACCATCATCGTGACGGTTTTGCCGGCTCCTGTAGCGGCCCTGACTGCGGCTACCTTATCCTCCGGGAACAGTTCGGCGTGAACCTCGTCAATGCCGACTTCGCTGGCAATGATATTGGCGGAAGCCCGCTTGTCACCGGTAAGCATGGCGAGCTCGGTGACGCCCAACTCACGCAGTTTGGCGAGCGCTGCCTTGGCGTTGGCACGCGGTACGTCGCGCAGCACAATGCGCGCGATCAACTGACCATCAACAGACACATACGACGCCATTTCGTCCGGCTGAAGTAGCCCAAATCGTGTGCGCAGGTCATCCTCAGACCGACTGGGAACAGTCCGATCGACCGCCAGGAATCCATCCTCCCCAGCAGCCGCGAAAGACAGCCGGCCAACGCGCACCGCGTGTCCGTTCACCTCGCCGGAAACGCCCTTGCCGGCGTCTTCATTGATGCTCTTGACGACCGGATACTCCCGGCCATGGCCAGGCCAGCTGGCCTCCGGCTCTGGGCACAGGCGCTGGCCATCCTCGAACCGCTGGCGCAGTCCGGCCAGCGCCTCCGCGCCGGCCTTGGCGATACCTTTGGACAGGATGTGCACCGAGTAGCTTTCCACCGCGCCGGCCATCATCAGCACATGGTCTTCGTTGAGACGGGTTGCAGCGCCGGGCAACATCTCGACGCGCACCACCTGCGGCTGCTTGACGGTGAGCGTACCGGTTTTGTCGAAGAACACCTGCGTGACGCGGCCGAGATTTTCCAGCACGTCCTGCGCTTTGATAAGCACGCCGGCTGCGGCGAGGCGTCCGGTTCCGGCGATGTATGCCACCGGTGCGGCGATGAGCAGCGGGCAGGGCGTGGCCAGCACCAGCACCTGGGCGAATCGCGTCGGCACCCCGGACACCGCCCATGCGACGCCGGCAATCACCAACGAAAGCACGGTGAAGGGCACGGCCAAGCGGTCAGCGGTTTTCACCACGGCCGGGCGCGATTCCTGCGCGGAGGCCACGAGCTCGAGGATGCGCTGGTACTGCGAATCGGCGGCCACCTGGGTGGCACGCATGGTCAATGCAGTCGAGCCGTTCACCGCGCCGGACATCACGCGGGCGCCGGCGAACACTTCACGCGGCACCGGCTCGCCGTTGATATTGCTCAGGTCGAGCGTGGCCGTGCCGGACAGCAGCTCGCCGTCAACCGGCACAGTTTCGCCCGGCAACACCATGAGTACGTCGCCCAGCTGCACCTGCTCGACCGGCACCGTGTCGAAGCGGTGCGCGGCGGCGGCAGCCGATGCCGAGCCCACGCGCCGGAAGCCATCGGACGAATCGCCCTTATCGGCAGCAAACCCACGCCCCACGCCAGGCAGGTTGACGACGTGCGCGGTTTGCGGCGCGGCCTCCATCAGCGCGGTCAGACTGCGCTCGGCCTTGGCTTGAGCGTATTCCTCAATGGCCTCGCCGGACGTGATCATCAGCGTCACCGCCCAACTTGCCCAGTATTCGGCGACGGCCACGGTGGAGAGGATCGCGACCACGGCCAGCACATCGACTCCAACCTGCCCATGACGCAAATCGTCAATCATGCCGCGCACAGTGTCAATCACAATAATCAGCACCAGTGCGATAACCAGCCACTGGCCGAAACCCGGATTGCCGAGTACCGGAATCGCCATCGCATTGCCCCACGGACGCCAATCGCCTAGTAAAGCCAACGGAATTGCGGCGATGACGACGACCGGAAGCATCGGCACAAGCTTGCAGATGTCGAGAATTTTGGTGAAGAATCTGATGAGTCTGCTCATCATTGCTCCTTACGCTCGTATACGGAGTCGATTGCGGTACGGCAAGCGTGGCCCGCGCAATCGGCGCTACGGTCACGCCTTGTTAACCCACCGGCGGCTTTGCCTGGGGCTTCGCTTTGCTCGGCTCCCGCGCAACCTTCCGATACACGGCGTAAAGAAATGTATTCAGTTTTGTATTGAATTATGCGCTGTGTTCAGGACGTCGCCCGAACTCAGTGCTTGGCCTACCCTATCAACGAGCGTTGCGCGACATGCCGGATATCGAAACTACGTTGGCGGCATGGGTGCGAGGCACAATCGCGCATACGAAAGGCCTGTGGCAGGAGTTTGCTCACTGCCACGGGCCTTTGCTTGTCTGACACGGTGTTCAGCGGTTACCGCTCAACACCGTGTGACGTTGTTGGGTCGGCTTTACCACAGGCCGAACGGGTCGGAGAAGCCGCCGCCGTCACCGGTGCCGCCATCGCTGTTGCCATTGCCATTGCCGTAACCGTTCTGGCCATTGCCGTTCTGGTTGTTCTGGTTATTCTGGCTGTTGCCGTTGGAATCTGAGCTGGACGAACCGTTCACCGACGACTCCTCCTGATCGAGCGTCACGTCCACATCCATGGTCTTGCCGTCGCGCACGATGGTCAGCGTCACCTTGTCTCCCAAAGCCGCGGCACGAACGTAACCAAGCAGCGAGTAGTTGTTGTTCACGGCGTTGCCGTTGAAGGCCACGATGGTGTCGCCCTCCTTGAGGCCGGCCTTGTCGGCCGGGCCGCCGGAGACGACCGCGCTGCCGGTGGCGCTGGACTTGGTGATGGTCGCGCCGCCGCGGGTCACGCCGTCGGCTTCAACCGTGTCGGACTTGATGACCACGCCGAGGGCAACGTGCTTGACCTTGCCGTCCTTGATGATTTCGTCGGCCACACGCTTGACGAGGTTGGACGGGATGGCGAAGCCGATGCCGATGGAGCCGGCGGAGTCGGAGGAGGTGGCGGTGGAGGCGATCGAGGAGTTGATGCCGATCACCTGGCCGGCCGCGTTGAAGGTCGGGCCGCCGGAGTTGCCGGGGTTGATGGCCGCGTCGATCTGGACGGCGTTGGTGACGATCTCGTTGTTGTTGTCGTCGGTCACGGTCACCGGGCGGTTCAGGGCGGAGACGATACCGGTGGTGGCGGTGTCGTCGTAGCCGAGCGGGTTGCCGATGGCCATCACGTTCTCGCCGACGGCGAGCTTGTCGGAATCGGCGAATTCCACGGCCTTGAGGTCGCTCGGCGGGTTGTCGAGCTTGATGACCGCAAGATCGGTGGTGGCGTCAGTGCCGACGAGCGTGGCGGAATACATGTTGCCGTTGGCAAGCGTCACCTGAATCTGCTGGGCGCCGGAGATCACGTGGTTGTTGGTGATGATGTGGCCTTCGGTGTCGATGATGGCGCCGGAGCCCTTGGCGGTGCCGTTGCTCAACGCGGTCTGGATGGAGACCACGGAGCCGGAGACATCGCTGGCGACGGTCTGCCAGTCGGGGGCTTCGCCGCTCTTGGCGGTGGCGGACCCGGAGCCGGACTTATTCGAGCTGACGTTGGACAGCGAATTGCTGGTCGGCAAGGTGATCAGGCCGCTGGTGAGGGCACCGTAGCCGAGGCCCAGGCAGAGGGCCGCAGCCAGAACGGCGGCGACCACGGCGATGAGGATGTTGCTCGCCGTCTTGGACATGCCCTGCTTGGCGGGGCCGGGCTGACCGGGCTGACCGGGCTGTCCCGGCTGGGCCGGGCCTTGACCGTTCGGCGTACCGGTACCGGGAGTGCCGAAACCGAACAGACCGCCCTGCTGGGGCTGCTGGCCATTCCGGCCATTCTGACCGGACTGGCTGGCAAACGGGTTGCCGTTGTTCTGCTGCGGCTGCGTGGGCGGATTGAACGGATTGCCGTTGCCCTGCGGCTGCGGGTTATTGGTGTAGTAGGGATTGCGGTTGCCCTGCTGGCCCTGTGGGGTTTGCTGTGCAGGCTGACCGAACGGGAATTGCTGCGTGGGCTGGGCATTGCTGCCGGCCTGGCCGCCCTGCTGGCCCTGTGCCTGAGTCGGGGTCGGACCATAAGCGCCATATTCCGGGGCCGGACGATACAGCGGAGTTGTGGCCGAGGTCTGGCCTGCGGCCGGCGCTGCCGGAGAAGCCGGCGAGGAGGAGACCACCGTGCTCTCGCCCTTGGCGGAGGCGTAGTCCGGGATGGGCTCGGTGGCGGCAGTGTCGGTAGCGGCTTGCGTAGGCTGCTGATCGGCAGCAAGGGCGGCCGAGGAAACCGGGGCTTGCTGCTCGCTGGAATCGCTGGCGTTGCCGGCATCAACCGAGTCGCCACCCACAAACGGGTTCTTCGGCTCGGCGTTGCCGGTATCGGCAGTACTATTGGGGTTTTCGTTATTCCGCGGGGTCTGGTCGACGCCCTGCGGGTTAAATTCGTCAGCCATTGCTGCTCCTTTTCCTAAATTCCTATCACGTCTGTTCGGCGGCTATTCGGGCACTTGCCCATTGCCACTTCTCGTGTGCTACCTCAGTAGTAAAGGCAGTCAATCTGGAGGTTTTCTGAACGTTGATTGAAAGTCTATGCGTAATCATCGCAGAGTCTTATGGGCATCTCGGCTTCGAGGGGCTGATTTCCTGTTTCGGGAACATCTACTTGCACTTCAAGGGGCTGTTCGCGCGGTCAATTCCGAGTATCAAGGGCCCTCATTTAACGCCATTCCGCCATTTTTGCAGCCGGCCTACTTGACCGGGAACCCCTTGAAGCGGAAGTAGACGTTCGGGAGCGGCGAAATCCGCCCCTCGAAACCGAGTTCTTCACAATTTCCGGCCCTTTTCTGGCCCTTCTGCCTAAAGTGAACATATGACGATCAGCCTTCTTGAACATCCGTTGGGCGCACAGCCCGGACAGCCCGGCGACCGCAGCGCCTTCCACTTCGAGACAATCACCCGCCTGCCATCCACGGCCAGCGGACTTGGGCGCGACGGTGCTCGATACGGTCGCACCGGCATCATTCACACGCCCCACGGCGATATTCGCACGCCTGCCTTCGTGCCGGTGGGCACGCAAGCCGCGATGAAGGCCGTGTTGCCCGAGCAGATGAAGGATCTAGGCGCACAATGCCTGCTGGCCAACGCCTTCCACCTGTTCGAGCGCCCGGGCGAGGACGTGCTGGACGCGGCCGGCGGCTTGGCGCGTTTCATGAACTGGGATGGGCCCACGTTCACCGATTCTGGCGGTTTCCAAGTGATGTCGCTGGGCGTCGGCTTCAAGAAGACGCTGGCAATGGACGTGACCGGCATGAAGTCGGACGACATCATCGCCAAGGGCAAGGAGCGCATGGCCTGGGTGGATGAGGACGGCGTGACGTTCAAGTCGCCTTTGAATGGTGACGCACATCGTTTCTCCGCTGAGATTTCGATGGGCATCCAGCACAAAATCGGCGCGGACATCATGTTCGCGTTCGATGAACTCACCACGCTGATGAACACCCGCTCCTACCAGGAGGATTCGGTGGAGCGCACGTTCCGCTGGGCCCGTCGCTGCGTGGACGAGCACCAGCGGCTGACGGCGGAACGCCTGGGCAGGCCGTATCAGGCGCTGTATGGCGTGGTGCAGGGCGCGAATTACGAGGATCTGCGCCGGCGCGCGGCTTCGCAGATCGCGTCGCTGGACTTCGACGGCGTGGGCATTGGCGGCGCGATCGAGAAACGCATCATCGGCGACACTTGCGCCTGGATCTGCGACGCGATGCCGGAGAGCCGGCCGCGCCATGTGCTGGGCATCGCCTCCGTGGACGATATCTTCGCGTGCGTGGAGAACGGCGGCGACACCTTCGACTGCGTGGCCCCCGCGCGCTGCGCCCGCAACGGCGCGATCTACACGCGCGCCGGCCGGTACAACATCAAGCGCGCCCAGCACAAGTTCGATTTCGGGCCGCTGGAGGAAGGGTGCGACTGCTACACTTGCCAGCATTATTCGCGCGCGTACGTCGACCACCTGCTGCGCGCCCGCGAGTTCAACGGGTTTACGTTGGCCACGATCCATAACGAGCATTTCTTCGTGAAGCTGCTGGACGACATCCGCGCCTCGATCGACGGCGGATACTTTGATGAGTTCCGCGACGAAGCGTTGGCCCACTTCTACGGCAACGGCGAGCGCCGGCCAGGGTTGTGAGTTTTTCTCCTTCGTTGCGGCTTGTGCCGAACTTCTCTCTGCTCCCCTCGCTGAGGCTGAGACGTTAAGCAAACAGCCCAGTGGGCTGTTTGTAGTCGAAGGTGAGACGATAGTCGAACCAGCAGGTTGCAGGCAAGGCCCGTCCTTAATTGCGGACGAGCTGTCACGAAGTGACTGAGGGGAGTGCCGCCACCCTCAAAGATCACGGCGCCCGCAGGAGACCCACAAGCGATATATCCCTGCCTCCCATGCGACACGCCGAAGATTGCATGATTACCCAGCCGGGTGTAAGTTAGTCGATTGTCTGCGAGTGTGGCGGAATGGTAGACGCGCTGTCTTCAGGTGGCAGTGAGTGTATGCTCGTGGGGGTTCAACTCCCCCCACTCGCACCAGCAACTAAAGGGCTGGAATCGGAAGGTTCCAGCCCTTTTGCTTTGTCCGGGCAAGCGCCGTTTTTCAGGGGGGGCTTTAGGACTTGAGACTTATGGCCCAACTTTCGTGGCGGAAAATGTCCCGGTACCTGCATCAATCGTTTGACGTTCAAGCCAGGCCAGAATCCGCTGTCCCGGTTCGCGATTTCGGGCGATCTTTGCAAACCGGGACAATTTTTGTTGCCCCGGTATAAATGTCAATCGATTTATGCGAAAACCGGGACAACGTGCCAATTCCAGAATCGGCCTTATTCCGCCGATTCCGTCTGCCAGACGATATGAGTTGAGGAAACCGGAGTGTCCCGGTTCACGAAAACAAGCCGAAATCGCCGACCGGGACAGCGGATTCTGCCCCGGTCGACAGGTCAAACGATTGACATATGAACCGGGACAAATACAGATCAGAGAGAAGCCCATGAAGCAGATTTAACTTTCCTCAACTTTCCATCCGCCATAAACTAGCATTACATAACATCATGAACCGAGACGAAACCAACGAAGTATCTGGAGTCACCGACGACCAGCTCGGCCGAACGGCCGAGCCGTACGAATCCGGCAACTGGCGGGGCGGCGTCGGGAGCATCATTCGCAGCAATCCGAAATCAGGAACCGACACAAGTCGGACCCAGCAGACACGCATAATACGAGTTCACAGACTCGGCGATGTATTCCGCAACCGCACCACCGAATACCACACCACGGAAGAACTGTAAGCATTACGAAATCAACCTTGATTATTGCGCGGGCCTATACTAGGTTACGGTAGCGTAGGTTAGTGGTCGGGAGAGCGTCGCCGGCCATAGCGAGGTGATCAGTATGAGCGTTTCCATCAGCACGCCATCTGGACGAACCATGGCTTCCGCCGCAACAGTTGCGCCTTCCGCAACCGCGAGTCAAAAATCCAGCGCAAGCGCCAACCCCACCGCACTGGACCGTGCATCGGCCCGATACAGGGCCGCGCAATCGCGCTACCGCCAAGCCAAGGCCGCACTGAAGGCGATCAAGCGCCAGATCGTCCCCGTGGATGCATTCGGCAATCGCAAGCCGCGACTGCGCGGATGGCTTCACCTCGCCACCCTGCCGCTGTGCATCGCGGCGTCCATCGTACTCATCTGCATCGCGCCGGCCGGCTCGGTCAAAGCGGCCTGCGCAGTGTACGGTGCCTCGGCCATGCTGCTGTTCGGCAACAGCGCGCTGCTGCACGTCGTGCCGTGGCGCAGCGCGAAGGTGACTCGCGTACTGTGCGGCATCGATTATTCGAACATCTTCCTCATCATCGCCGGCACTAACACACCTGTGCTGTTCGCACTCAGCCCGGCGATTCGCCGGCCATATCTCACGGTGATTTGGGTGACCGCGGCGATCGGCACGATACTGCATATCGTCTGGCTGCGCACCCCGAACTGGGTGTTCACCACTGTGTATGTTGTGCTGGGATTGGCGCCGGTGACACTTATTCCGCAACTATGGACGGCTCCCGCAGTGGGCCCGGCTGCGACCATTCTTATCGCGTGCGGAGGTGCCGCGTATATCGCCGGCGCTGTGTGCTTTGCGCTGCGCAAGCCGAATCCGATTCCAGGCTGGTTCGAGTTCCACGAGGTGTTTCACCTAGGCACGGTCATCGGGTACGCCTGCCACGTCGTGGCGATTTATCTGATTGTTTGCGCGCTGTAGGTTTGCGAACCGTGCGGGCAGCCCAGCAGACCACCCGCACGCCCTCAATTCATGAGTATTTTCAGGCCGTACGCGCGATCTGCACGGCGGTGCCGGACGCGGTAACCATCAGCATACCGTTGTCGGCGCCGAGCACCTCGTAGTCGATGTCCACGCCGACCACGGCGTGCGCACCCATCGCCTCCGCGCGTTGTTGCATTTCGGCAATGGCCTCGTTACGGGCGCGCATCAGCTCTTCCTCATAGCCCTGGCTGCGGCCGCCGAACATGTTACGCAGGCCCGCGCCAAGATCCTTGAACATGTTCACACCGGATACCACTTCGCCGAAGACGATGCCCTGGTAGTTGGTGATGGTGTATCCGTCGACGGACGGGGTGGTGGTGACGAGAATCATGGCGAGGCTCCTTTGGCTTGTCTGCGTAGATGAATCACTGCCGAGAGTCGGATCGCTCCCGAATCTCACCTCGGAAACGGATCGCTTCTCTTGGCTACCACAATAGTCGAGAGCGCCTTCCCCAACATCTTCAATCCACGCGATTGCGTAATCAAACGCATGTTTCGCCTCCAAAAAATGCTGATAGACATTGGGCCGCAAAAGGCCAGCCTCAACGGGCGCAAGCCGCTCACCAAACTGAATCGCAGACCCAAATGACTCGTCATGAGCAAACGGCTGGACCACCCAAATTCCGCTGCGATAATCAACCATCACCGAAAGCCCAGGCTGCTCCGTCGATACGACCATCATCGAACCGGACACGTTCTCGACATTGATATTCGGGTGCCCGTACAACGCGTAACTCAAACCATCATCGGCAACACCCTGCTCTTGCCAATTGGCGCCTAAGCACTCCAACATCTCGCTGGGCGAGTACGCACAATCTTCCGCATAATCAATCGGCTGAGCATCCGTATAACAGCATTCACCGCCGTCACCTTCCGCAATGCTGCGCTCCACAAGATAGGCCATCACATCCGGCATCTCCCAATAATCAATGGACAGCTTATCAATACAGCCGTTTTTCCAAGCCATATAATGCGTTTGCTCGTCGCCAAGAATCTCTTCAAACGCCTCGGCTGAGATAAACGTCGACCCGTCCAGCTGATAGCACTCGTCCAAAGGATAGATTTCTCGGTTCGCGTATTGTTCCTGAGCCTTGGACACAAGCTTGTCACCCAATGCGCTCATCTGCTGATCAACTTCATCCTGTGAGGGAATGAAAGGGGCGAAGTCCAGCCCTGCTTCGCCACAGCCTCTCTGCCGTTCACGCCTGTACATCACGTCCGCACACGTATCGGTCTGCCGTTCATTCACCATTGATCAGCCTTTCTTTTCGTTCCACAAATGCCCTAGAACACTGCGATTCCAGTAGTTCCGATTGAATCAGGATCGTTCTTGCGAAACTGTCGAGGATCGTGGATCGCTTGTGGATCTTGAAGCGTTGTATCCTGGTTGTTCATGGATCCGGAACGCAAAATCATTAACGTCGTGGGAGCCGCAATCGTCACCAACGGCACCGTACTATGTGCACAACGCGGTCCGGGGAAGTCGTTGGCCGGATACTGGGAATTCCCCGGCGGCAAAATCGAACCTCATGAAACAGCGCGGCAGGCTTTACACCGCGAAATCGAAGAAGAGCTGTTATGCGAAGTTGAAGTCGCGGAAGAAGTGTGCACCAGCGAATACGCCTACGACTTTGGGACCGTACGACTCACTACATTCGTCTGTCACCTCATCGCCGGCACACCGCATCTCACCGAGCATACTGATATCCGATGGCTGAATCCTGCCGATATGCCGACATTGAACTGGGCTCCGGTAGATCGCGAAGCAGTCGCGATTATCGCCAGCAAACAGCTGACGCTCCGATGAATGCGCCATAGCGCAGCCATGCAGTCATGCAGTCATCAACAAACAATTCGAATCGCAAGGGAACAAGACAACATGTCTATCAATCTGGCCAGCACCTCAAGCTCTCCGGCCAACACGCAACATAGTGATCCTGGCCCGACACCCTCAATCCTCGAAGATGTCATCTCAGGTCTGATCGAGCCGCGCTCAGATGCTCCCGGCGAATATAAGCCGACCCTCATCGCAAATCGCCCCGGTGGATTGACCATGCGCGAGGAAATCGGCAATTCCTTGGCTACTAGCGATTCCTTCGACATTTCTGTCGCATTCGTCTCGGCTGAGGCCGTGCTCAGCTTATTTGAAGACTTCAGAAGTCACCATGAAACAGCGACCCGAGCGGGCACACTGATTACCTCAACGAAAAATCATTTCAACGATCCCAGGGCATTCTGGGAGCTGCTGCATCTTCAGAACACCACTGGTGTTGACGTTCGCGTGTGGGAAGGCTCCCGCAATGCCTCAGTGGCCGCAATGGCTCAAGGACAGCCATTCCATCCAAAGGGATATATCTTTTCTCGCCGCATGAAAGACGGTACGCCCTATTACGACCTGTACGTTGGCAGTTCCAATCTCACTGGAGCCGCATTGACCACGCAACGCGAATGGAATCTCAAAGTCTCATCGCTGGCGGATGGAGAGCTGGTCGGGCAGTTCCAGGATGAAATCGACTCACAGGTGGCCGATTCCGTTCCGCTGACCGAAGAGTGGATCAAACAGTATGAGGAAGATTTCAAGAAATACGCCCCACCGCGTCATGAGATTCTGCAGTCGTTTGAGGGGCATGACATTCAGCCAAACGCCATGCAACAGGAGGCGTTGGCGAATCTCAAGAAACTTCGTGAACAAGGCGAGCACCGCGCAATTATCGTGTCGGCCACCGGCACCGGAAAGACGTACCTTTCCGCATTCGACGTACGCGAATGCCAGCCGAAGCGCATGCTGTACATCGCCCAACAGCAGATGATTCTTCAAACCGCAATGAACTCTTACCAAAAGGTGCTCGGCTGTGATGAATCCGAATTGGGATTGTATTCAGGCACCAGCAAGCAACAGGACCGCCGCTACGTATTCGCCACGGTACAGACGATGCGGCAGCCGGAGGTTTTGGCGCAATTCAAATCCGATGAATTCGACTACGTTCTGGTTGACGAAGTTCATCACGCTGGAGCCGAAGGATATCAGCGCGTCATCAATCATTTCAAAGATGCCGACTTCATGCTCGGCATGACCGCCACGCCAGAGCGCACCGACGGCATCAACATCTTCGAGCTATTCGGGCATAACATCGCGTACGAAATTCGCTTGCAAAAGGCGTTGGACGAGAACATGCTCTGTCCATTCCACTACTACGGTGTTGCGGAATACCTTGGCTCCGACGACGATCCGAATGGAATCGCCCATCGTCTCGATGTCTCCAAGGGTCTTGATGCGAAGGACTCGAAACAGCTCAAGTACGAGATCAAGCAGCTTGCCACCGAAAAGCGAGTCCGCTACATCATTGACAAGTTGCAGGAATATGGGCAGTTCAACATTCCGGTCACCGGACTCGTGTTCTGCAGCCGACAGGAGGAAGCCCATAAGCTGTCCCAGCTGTTTAACCAGCAGTGGAATCAACAAGATGAACGCCCCTATCGCACCGCTGCCGTTACCAGCACGGACGATGACGGCAGGCCCGTGTCCCAAGCGCAGCGAGACGAATACGTCCGCAAGCTCACTGAAGGCGAACTCGACTATCTCTTCACTGTCGATATGTTCAATGAGGGAGTCGATATTCCCGCCGTCAACCAAATCGTCATGTTGCGCAGCACCGAATCCAGCATTATCTTCACGCAGCAGCTCGGGCGCGGACTGCGCAAATTCCCTCACAAAGAAAGCGTTGTGGTTATCGATTTCATCGGCAATTACAACAACAACTATCTGATTCCGGTGGCGTTATACGGCAACACTGGCGACCGCGACAGGGCTCGCAAGAACCTGCAGCGAAAGTCAATCGGCCTGTCGTCCATCAGTTTCGACCCGATCGCCAAGGAGCGCATCCTTAAGTCTTTGGACACCGCCGACTGGTCCGACATGAAAAAGCTGTCCGAACAGTATCGCCAAGTCCGTTACGAGCTGGGCCGCATCCCCATGCTTACGGACATCTATAACTACGACCCCTCACTGCCGTATACCATCGCATCGAAGCGCAGCAACTATCTTGATTTCGTGCGTTCCCGTGAAAAAAGCCTGGGCAAAGGCAAACATCATGAAGCGACATTTGAGGATCAGTTGGAGCCGGTGACCGACGTTGAAGACGCGATACTCAAGATGGCAGCGGAGCTGCTGCTGCCCGGATTGCGACCGCACGAATTGGTCATTCTTGCTCAGCTATGCCATTTCGTCAGCGAACGGCTCGACGACGACGTACCTCAGCATTGGAGTGCGGGCTCGCCAATCGGCCGCAGCGAATTGCTCGATGCGATTCGTACTGAATTCCCGCTGGCCGATGGTTCAGACGCGCAATTCGACTCTGCGATCAGCGTGCTCGATTATTCATATTTCACCGGCCCGAACTGCAATCGTTTTGGCAACCAGCCATTGGTCGAAACCTTGAACAGCACCGGCACAGGAAGCGACACCGCATATCGGTTGAGCAGCAGATTCGCCGACATACTTGCCACGAACCGAACGTTCCGCATCTTCTTCGCGGACACTTTGCGCACCGGTATGGCCAATTGCCGAGATATGTTCCGCGAGGCCGCCGCCAGGCAACAGGTCTTCGACCACATGTTCTTGTACGAGCGCAAATATTCCATGGCTGACGTCATGCGCCTGTGCGGATGGAAGAAGGAAAACACTCCGCAAAACGTGGGTGGTTACCTGCTCGACAAGGAAACCAACACCATGCCCATCTTCGTGAAATACGCGGCCAGCCAATACGAGGATGAATTCCTGAGCACACAGGAAATGAAATACTTCAGCAAGAACGGACGCACTCCGCAGTCTCCGGAATTCCGATGGGCGCTTAGCGGCATTGGCCCGAATTGGGACCACACACATTTCGTCCCGCTATTCGTCATGCGCAAGGCGGAAGAGGCCGATGGCAAGTACTACTACGTTGGCCACGTCGCTGCGTTTGAGAATCCTCAGCTCACCACCAAGCCTGACGCAACCGGACAGGGCAGTGTGAAGGTCACCCTGTCGGTCCTGCGTTTGGCCCGGCCAATCGATCCAGAGCTCTATCGGCATTTAGCCGGCTGACCATCAGCTCCTCAACCGTACGGCGGCGGCCATTCCGCCGTCGCCGTAGGTGGGGTGGGCCATGAAGGCTTGACTGGCGGTGGCGTCGCCGCGCATCGACTCGTCGTAGCCGCCACAGCGCTCCCACGCGGCACGGCGAATTATGACGTGGCCGGGCAGCAATTATGCGACACGAACGTGGCGGCGATGCCACGGTTACGCGCGGCGGAAGGACCAGCGTTTGCCTGGCCGATGAGGTCAATGGCCACACCATTCGTATCCATCGCCCCGTGCCGGCAATCGTCGAGAGTGGCGTTCAGCATCTCGACGGATGCGTGGTCATCGGATCCATCGTCCACGATGATGATCCGTTCCGGGCGAACCGTCTGGGCCAATGCCGACTCGACTGCCTCGTGAATCAACGGACCCTGATTGTAGCTGGTAATTACCACTGTCACTGCTGCCATGGCGGCAAGTCTATCGGGTCCGGACGTGGGCCATCCACCGGCGCTGCGCGCCACCTCCCGCCAGTGGGAGGTGGCGCGCTATCCCCGGCTAACGCTGATGCATGTGCGCGGGCGCGGGCTTGGTGCGGACTTTGGTGGTGAAGTAGTCGGACTCAATCTTCCACACCGTGACGCTACGGACCTGCGCATCAGTGAATTCCACGTTCGGCATATGCGCCTGCTGTGCCATCAGCGTCTGCAAGCCGTGGCGGCATTCATCCAGATCCTCGACCAGTGACGCCGTGCCATTGCCGACGATCGACTTGAACGTCTCGCCCCAATTGCACGTGGTGCGGCCCGCCACCACCTCGCAGTCGGTCTGCATGGTGAAAGCCACGGGCAGTCGGCCACCGGCGGCGGCGCGAATCGCGTCGAGCTTGCGGCCGCGCGGCGCGGAGTGGAACCAGAGCGTCAGCTTGCCAGTCGCCTCGTCGTACTCGTAATCAAAGCCGAAATTCAGCGGCACGATAGTCAGGCCCTCGGCATCCGCATAGGCCACTTCAACGATGTCGCAGGCGGCGATGATCGCGGCGATCCGCTCGGGATCGGTCACCTCGCGGTCCGCACGGCGCATCATGCGATGCTCGCCGGCGACCGTGTGCTCATCCTCACGCTTGGCGGGCTTGCGAGCGCCCGCAATATTCTCCATGCTCATGCCTGCTCATCCCCATCCACAACCGAAATCCAGTCGCCGTATCCTTCCTCGGCCATGCGCGAGCGCGGCACGAAGCGCAGGGCGGCGGAATTCATGCAGTAGCGCAGGCCGCCGCGGTCGGCCGGGCCGTCGGTGAACACGTGGCCCAAGTGAATCTGTGTGTCCGACGTGCGCACTTCGATGCGGTCGCGGCCCGGAATGCGGTGGTCCTCATGCTCGGTCAGCAAGTCACCGGCAATCGGGCGGGAGAACGCGGGCCAGCCGCAGCCGGAATCGAACTTGTCTTGCGACGAGAACAGCGGTTCGCCACTGACGATGTCCACGTAGATGCCGGGCTCAAACTCCTCGTCATACTCGTTGACGAACGGGCGCTCGGTAGCGGCGTTCTGCGTGACCGCGAACTGCTCAAGCGTCAGATCCCAGATGTGTTCCACGTACTTCTGACGGCGTTTTACGTTCGCGATTGCGGCGATCGGTACATGGCAGTAGCCGCCGGGGTTGTTCACCAGATAGTCCTGATGGTGTGCCTCGGCCGGGTAGAAGTTGCGCAGCGGTTCGACCAGTACGGCCGGGCGCTGCGGCTGGCGGTCGACCAGCTGCTCCAGAGCCGCCACATACACGGCGCGCTGCGTCTCGTCCGTGTAGAACATGCCAGTGCGGTACTGCCGGCCGCGGTCTTCGCCCTGCTGGTCCACGGAGAACGGGTCGATGACCTCCAGGAACAGCAATGTCAGCGTCCGCAGGCTGACCTGTGCCGGGTTAAACTCGACTTTCACGGTTTCGGCCGCATCCGTGCCGCCCGCGCATACCTGCTCGTAGGTCGGCGATTCGACGGTGGATTGCGCGTAGCCGACCGTGGTGTCCGTGACGCCGTCGACGTTCTGGAAGTAGCGCTCCAGTCCCCAGAAGCAGCCGCCGGCGAAGTATGCGGTTTGCGTATTTCCGTCATTGTGTTCGTTACGTTCGCTCATGCGCCCCACGTTACTACGTCGAGGCGGCTCGCGATGCAGTCAACGACACCTCTGCACCGGCAAAACCGCTTTCGAGGGGCTGATTCGGCCTTCGCAGGAGGTCTACTCCCGTTTCAAGGGGCTGGTCGGCAGCTAGACCGCATGTAAAAGCCCATCCGCGTCAACGCCATTCCGCCGATTTTGGAGCGTGAATACTCGGCCATCAGCCCCTCGAAGCAGGAGTAGACCTCCCGGAGAGGCCAAATCAACCCCTCGAAACGGAGATAGCGCCTTCTGCGCCCTTCTCGCTGGGCTTTCGCCGCTCAAAGAGGTACATTCGGGCTTCTGCAGAATGCTTTCTCCGTTCAAAGAGGTACCGAATACGGGAAATCCCGAGTACAAACGTTGTCATTGCAACGCTCATACTCGGGATTTCAGAGTTCAGGTACCTCTTTGAAGGCAGTTAGTTGTCCGCAAGAGGCCAAATGTACCTCTCTGAAAGCAGATACCCCGTCTCAGGCTCGAATCGGCTAGCCTGCGTACCCGTGTGCACACCTTCACGACCGCAGCGTGCTGAGCATGCCGGCTACTTCGGCGGGCGTCACGCTGGGCACGTAGGCGCGCACCACCGCGAGCCCGATCTGCGGCAACGCCGCCGGGTCCGGGTAGCACACGTAGACCGGCGCTTCGGTGGGCTGGAACTTGCGCTTGAAGTTGAACAGCGAGTGGAAGCCGTAGGCGGGTTCCATCCAGTCGGCCACAATCTGCAGCGCGTGTTGGAGCACCTGCGTGCCTTCGCCGGCCGGCACCCCGCCTTCCCGGGCATTGTCTCGCTCGGGGTTCATGCCGGCCAAGGGTGCCGCGGACAGGCTCATGAACTCCACGGCATGCTCAGGATCCGCAAGCCCCTCGTCGCGCAGGCGCTCGGCCATGCGCGCGATCAGGAACTCCATAATGCCGTTGGGACTGTCGGTGCGATGGCGCATGAAGTCCAGCGTCCAGCCGACGATGCGCCCGTCGCGCCAGGTGGGCAGCCAGCTGGTGACGCCCAGCACGCGCCCGTCCGCGTCGATGGCGTAAAGCAGCCGCACGCGCGGGTCGCGCAGTTCCTCGACACCGCCGAGCGTGAACTTCATTTCCGGCAGCGCCTTGAGCTGCGCCCACTCCTCGGAGATGTCCTCGATCTGCTCGCGCACATCGAGCGACGCTTCCAGGAACGTGGACTGCACATCGGTCACGCCGTCGCGCTTGGCCTTGTTGATGGCGGTGCGCACATCCTGCCATTTCTTGCCGGTCGTCTTCCAGCCGCGCGGGTCCACGACCATTTCGCTGCCGACCTCGATGGAGCTCCAGCCGACCTCCAGCAACGCGTCGCGCTGTTCGCGATGCACGCTGTAGAACACCGGCGAAAGCGACCGCTCCACGCAATACTGGGTGAAGCCGGTCAGGTCGTCCATCCACTCGGAGGGCTCGCCGAACGGCCCGGTGCAGGTCAAGGCGATGCCGTTGAGCACGCGATATGCCACGGCCGATTTGCCCGTGGGCGAGAGCCAGTAGCTGTTGCCTTCCCACGTAGTCATGAAGCTCATCGATTCGCCGCCGGTTTCGACCAGCCGCTCGGCGCGTGCCTGCGCCCGCTCGTTCGATTCGCTCACGTCGCTCATCCAGCGGATCACCACGACCAGCACCACGATCCAGAACACCAGGCCGACGCCCTGATACACGATCGAGGCCATCGGGGTACGCGGCACGAACGACAACTTCATATGGCTCAGGAAGCCGATGGGCAGGAAGCGCCCCGGCAGTTCGGCCAACAGCGACGAGGCCGTGGCACGCGGCGAGAATTCATCCGGCTGGGCGATGCCGTACATCAGGTACACGGCGGCGCACGCCAGCAGAACCAGCACGATGGCGCCGACGCCGCCGATCAGTCGCCGCCAGCCGACGCGAATCGGGAAATGCTTCAACGCCGCAGTCAAGGCGACGGCAAAGAACAGCGGCGGCAAGGCGTTCGCCACGCAGGCGGTGATCGCGCCGTGCTGCAGCAGTGAGGTCATGCCGTCCGGCGCAAAGCTCAGCGGCACGATCAGGTAGTAGGCGATGGCTACTCCCGCAGTGAACAGGTTGATGGCCACGGCACACATGGCCGCGAACCGACGGCCGCGATACAGGCCCCACGCCAGCACCAGGGTCACGGCGGTGGGCAGCAGCGAACGCAGTACCGCGCCCGGCATCGAGGCTCGCAATAGGTCGAATTGCAGGAAGCAGCCGCTGTGCGTGGCACCGGCCAGGCAGCGCGCGAGCGTGCCGTCGTCGACGGAGACCGGACTCATGAGCAGGCCGACTGTGCTGAGCGGCCCCGCGTGATTATGCGAGGTGATGGCGATGACCGGCCCCAGCGCCAGCACCACGGCGATGGCCGCGAACATGCGCCGCGCCTCGAAGGAGGTGCTGCGCAGCCAGTGCCATCCGGTTTCGGCGTGCGCGGGCGGCCCGGCCATCACGCGGCCGGCCGCGTGTCCGATCAGCGCGGCGGCGAGAATGCAGTAATCGCCAGGATTGCCGCTGTAAAGCAGCGCGACCAGAATCGCCACGTAGCCGATCAGCCGAATACGCCGCCGCAACAGATGGCTGCAGAACGCGCTGGCCGCCATAAGCGCGCCGACCGGCAACACCAGCGGGCTCAAGGCGAACTGCATGCGGGAGACGAATTGGGAGTCCTGGAACAGCCATCCGGCCGCCGCACACAAGGTCAGGCCCACGATCACGCCGCCGAGCGCGCAGGCGAGCGCGGTGCCGACGGTACGTGCGCGGCCAAGCCACGGCTCGGCGATTGACAGCATGACGAGCCACAGCACGGCATCAAGAATGAGCTGGATGACGCCGCGCGCCAAGAACAGCGTACAGAAGAGTTTGCCAAAATCGAATTCGGCCATGCTGGTGTCGAGCCGCAGCGGGAACGCGAATCCGGCCATCGCGACCACCAGCCACACCACCAAGTTCAGCACCACCAGCGCCACCGTGGCAGTGATGGCCAGTCGATGACCGTCCGCCCACTGTCGCACGTCGCCGGCCAGTTCGCGCCAGCTTTCCGCCGCATGACTGTTGTGCTTACGCGATTCTTCGCTCATTGCAACACCTCCACTTGTGGGTACTCCTTCAACGATTTCGTCATCTCGCCCAAGCCGGTCCGTTCGCCGAACCAGTCGAGACCGGGCCGCCAGACCGCCTGCACCGCGTGCCAGTCGTGGCCGGTGCCGGGCACGATCAGCTCGATGACCTCCATGCCGGCTTTGCGCGCGGCGGCGGCAATCGTGCGCATGTTGCTAATCGATTCCTTGTCCCGTTCGCCAGCACCGGTGAACAGCGCCTGCTCAGATGTGCCGGTGGAGGCGATGGCGTTGACCGGCACCTGTTCGTCGTATGCCTTGCGGTCGCCGGCGAAATACTCCTGGATCATCTTGCCGACGCTGCCATTGGTCGGCTTGAGTTCGCCGTCCACCGGTAGCATCGCGCCGTAGATTTCGGGATGACGCGGGACGAGCTGCGTGGTGCAGGTGCCGCCTTGCGAGAACCCGCCCATCGCCCACATGCGGGCCGATTTGGCCACGGGCAGCATCTTCTTGGCCCAGTTCACCACGTCTGTGGTGAGGTAGGTTTCGGCGTTGCCTTGCGTGGTGTCGGCGCACAGGCTGTTGTGCGTGGCCTCGCCGTTCTGGTCGGGCACGAGCACGATCGGCGCGAGCCCGTCATGTTTGGCGGCGTACGCATTCATCGTGGCGGCGATGTTGCCGGCGTCGATGAGGCGACTGGGGCTACCGGGCTGCCCGGCCAACAGCTCCATCACTGGCAAGGCCGGCGGACGGTCGGACAGCGCGGCGGGCGGCAGGTAGATCATCGCCTTGCGGGCCGTGAAGTTGGATTTGGCGTTCGGAATGTCGACGGTGAGCACCTTGCCTTGGCTGGGCATGGACGGCAGGCTGCCCTTCTGCGCCTTGCTACGCCAGTCGCTGACGCTCATCGCGGCCTTGTGTACCTCGATTGAGCCGAGCGAGGCGTACGGCGTGTAGCCGACGAGGGTGCCGATGGTCTGGTATTCGCCGTAAAACGAGTCCACGCCGAGCGCAGTGGACAGCAGCACCAGCGGCACCAGCACGATGGCCAGCACACGGCGGGCTCCGCGCATGGTTACGGCTGCGGCGATCACGAAGCCGACGCCGGCGATGCCGCCCGCGATGGTGAAGATCACCGGCCAGCCCAGCGATACGCCAAACACCATAAACACGTCGGACACCAGCCATGCAACCAGCAGTCCAGCCGCGCCGGCGAGCACGGCGGCAATCAGCGAGACAATCAGCGGGTGCAGGCGGCCGCGCTTCTTGCCCTTGCTCAGCGCCAGTCCAATAATCAGTATGATTGCCGCGATCGCGGTCAGTCCGAACACGGTCCACGGCACGATTCCGCGGACCAGCGACAATTCCATGAACGTTTTCCAAACGGAGTTCTTCATCCTTCACCCCCCGCGCTCCAGGCTCCTCGCCTTGTAAGCTCACGCAACACTAGCGCGCGATTCATAGAGCGTCACCCAATTTCACAAAAATTGTCGCGAGTTCTCATGGTTTCCCCAGACTCCGTTCAGCACCTGTTCACATCCGGTCTGGACGTCCGCAGCTCAAGGCCAGTGTCAGCGCTGGATTAGCGGCGCGCAGGCTTGTCCCAGCTTCAGCCGGAAGCAGGGAATATGCTGGTGGATATGACTCACGCAAACGAACAACGTCCAGCAGCGACCGGCAATGCCGCCGATAACGTGTCTGACGCCCCTACTGGCCCCGCGACGAGCGCGGCGGCAAGGCCCACGACCGTCACGGCTGATGGCACAACAGCCACAAACGCCGCGGCCAGTTCAACAGCAAAACCCGCAGCCAGCACCTCTTGGGCCAGGGAAACCAACCCACGTCGAGCACTGTTGACGATTATCGTCACGGTGGTGGTTGTGGTGGCCATCGTACTGGGGCTCGGATTCTTCGTGAACTGGGGATTGGCGGCCCTTTTGGTGATCATTATGATTCCGGGGGCGATTTCGCTGGCCGTTCTCGCCAAGCACCCTGAATCCACCGGCGGGCGCAGCATGTTCGGCATCTCCGATCCGAATACGCTGCTTGACCCGATTCGCCGCCCGTCCGAGCGTCGCGGCGAGTAAGTTGCTGCTGCCCATCGGGCGGTAATTTATCCATGGGGCGGTAAAAGGCCCATGGGGCGGTTTGAAGAAATTGTGAAACGGCAGAATAAAGCCATTTTGGGATACCGCCCCATGAGGGTTTTACCGCCCCATGGGATTATTACCGCCCCATGAGCAAAGCCACCCCCCTATTTGCGCGCACTGACCAAGTAATTGAGCACCGATCCGGCGGCCACCAGCAGCGCGCCACACCAAAACGGCAGCGACAGCGCCAAACCCAGCAACACCGCACTGGCCCCGGTGGACAGCACCGGCGTGGCATAGGACGCAATAGCCAGCCGCTCCATAGACCCATGCAGAATGCCATAGCCCCAGCAGGCATAACCACCACCAATCGCCGCCGCGGCAATCAACACAAACAGCCATGCGACCAGACTCGGCGGCTCGGCCGGCCACCCCTGCCCGGACGCAAAGTGGATAATCCACAACGCCACGGCCACGCAGGGGAAGAACAATGAAGTGCCGTCCACCCCATGACTCATGGCTGGCGTGAACACCGCGTACACCGACCAAGCGAGCGCGCCCACGAACGCCAGCGCATAGGGCAAAGGGTTGGCGGCGATATGCTGCACGGCCGCATGCCAGTCGAGCCCGGAATTACCGCCGACCGCCAACACCACGCCGGCAGTGGCCACGATCGCGCCCGGCAGCACCTTGACGACCGCGTGCTTGCGATGGGATACGCCCGCCGACAGCAGCACCATCATCGTGGGCCACAGATAGTTGACCAGGCTCACTTCCACCGAGGATGCGTCGGTAGAGGCCAGACCCAGCGAGAGGGATATCGACGATTCGTAAAATACGAACAACAGGCCGCCGATAATCAGGTATTTCTTGGGGAACTCGCGAATCGGGGCCGGGCGCCGGAACATCAGCAGCAGGATGCCGCCGACCGTGTAGATCAGGGCCGAGCCAAGCGTGGCGCCGAAGTTTTCGGAGACGATGCGCACGGTGCCGGCCATGAAGCTCCACAGCAGGATTGCCATCAGGCCGATGGTCGTGGCGCGCGCGGATACGACGTGGCCGCCGGAATGGCTTGCCGCCGGTGCCGGTGTGCCGCTTGCGTTCTGTGCGCCGTTCGCCATATGTCCGCCTCTCTCGCATCGTTTCGAAGTCACTCTACCCATCGGATGTGTACAGCGGCAGAACGGCACGCGACCGGCGCGCGAACAGGGTGGGGTTCGGTGATTGAAACAGCAAAATGCCGGGTAGGGTAAATCCCTACCCGG
>ERZ894220.481-NODE-481-length-29780-cov-11.2627_pt1 | contig 29780 bp, 20 predicted proteins | sample MGYA00380292_ERZ894220 | MGnify/ENA primary metagenome ERZ894220 (study PRJEB32331, sample SAMN06328446) | human gut metagenome | biome: human gut microbiome; feature: stool | host: Homo sapiens | collected 2014-12-05 ... | reverse complement strand
AGCCGACAGGGCGCCGCCCCTAGCTCCGCCGCCCCTGCGTTCAACGGGGCCAAGTTGCGTTTTCAAACAACTTTGGCCTCGTTAAAGATGACTTTCGCAACGTTTTCACAACCCGATAACCGCCCATACCGCAAATCGATACCCCTTCCACAAAAACCCGAAAGAGCTTATTAACGGGGTCAAAGTTACGTTTTGGACGACTTCACCCCCGCACAAGCGCTTTCGCACCGTATCTGGCTTATATATGGCAGATTCGACAGTCCGACCGGAGGCATTTCCTGACGAAGTCAGCTACTTGCAACACGTTATTTCCCAATCGCCACTTGCCGAACCCAATTGCCAAGCTGCGCCGCATCCACCATGACGCACCGTCACAAACGCTCCCGTCCGACGCGCTTACTGGCCTTGGGCGCGGTAGCGGGCTTCGGTGGCGGCTTTGGCGGGCTCCCACCAGGCGCGGTTGTCCGTATACCAAGCGATGGTCGCTTGCAAACCGGCTTCGAAATCAGTGTGCACGGGCCGCCAGCCGAGTTCGGCACGCAGCTTATTGGAATCGATCGCGTAACGTCGATCATGCCCAGGACGGTCACGCACCCAGTCGAATGCGTCCTCCGCACACCCCATAAGCCGCAGAATCATACGCATTACGGCAATGTTGCTCATTTCGCCGTCCGCGCCGATCAGATACGTTTCGCCGATTTGCCCGCGCGTCAGAATCTCCCACACCGCGGAAGAGTGGTCTTCCGTATGAATCCAGTCGCGCACGTTCTCACCAGTGCCATACAGTTTCGGCCGAACACCCTCCATGATGGATGTGACCTGCCGCGGAATGAACTTTTCCACATGCTGGTATGGCCCATAATTGTTGGAACAGTTGGAAATCGTGGCGCGAAGCCCGTACGTGCGCACCCATGCGCGCACCAGCTGGTCGGACGCCGCTTTCGACGCACTATACGGACTCGACGGCTTGTATGGCGTACTTTCGGTGAATTTGTGTGGATCGTCGAGCGCGAGGTCGCCGTACACTTCGTCGGTGCTGATGTGGTGGAATCGCACGTCATGCTTGCGTGCCGCTTCAAGCAGGCGGAACGTGCCTTCCACGTTTGTTGTGATGAAGGGTTCAGGATTGGCGATGGAATTGTCGTTGTGTGATTCGGCTGCGAAATGCACGATCGCGTCATGATCCGGTACGATACGTTCCAGTAATGCGGCATCGCAGATATCGCCTTGCACGAGTTCGACTTGCGATTGCGGAAGACCTGCGATATTTTGCGGATTTCCGGCATACGTCAGCTTGTCAAGCACGGTTATGTGCACGTCAGGATGGTTGTGTGCCACGTAGCGCACGAAATTGGCTCCGATAAACCCACATCCGCCGGTCACAATGATGTTGCGCGGCTTGAAAATCTCACTACTCACGATTTCAGGGTACCGGCAGGGTTGCATCATGGAGCGCTCGTGGGCGATGTCTCGAATCACTAATTCACGTAACCCGCGCAAGCCGAAAAGTTCAATGGTTGCACGGCTTCCCCCGTGGCGGATGCGATATCTATGACAGATTCAGCAGGTTTTTCGCACTCCAAACCTTGATTTGGTGTATGAACGGCACCTCAGTTACCCTTGATTTGGTGTATGAGAGCGGCTTTCGCAACCCTTGATTTGGTGTAAAAACCGCATAATCATTGGCTTTTCAAGCAGAGCACCCATTGAACTCAAACGAGCACCCTAAAATTTAGGTCCTGGCAGAAGAGAACTTCTGGATTACATGGCAAGATTCGGGCTCTAGGCCAAGTATGAGTCAGGTCCCGCTTCTGTCTCCAGTGAAGCCGACTCGCTTGCAGCGTGACATCTTCAAAAGCGACGCTTACCGAATCTCAGTTGTCAGACTGCGTCACATCGCCATGGCGAACTGTCATAAGCGTTCCCGTCCGACGCACTTCACAAATTCGTCTTTCTGCGGCTTGGAACCCTTATAGTCGGCAAACAACACTTCAAAATCCGGAACAGCAATGGTCTTCATACGAGCACAAGTTGGAACGGCATGTTCAGCAGCAATATGTCCAGAAGTCGGAATAGTGCGTTCATGGTCTGTCATGGCAACCACGTTACACCTCACGTCAACGGTCTAACTGCGCCAAGCCACGCACCGAATCCGCCGCCCGCCTTCTCGTCGCCCCATACAAGCCACGCTTTCGGCGCATTATCAGCTGGTGGCATCCAACACTTGCGCGCGCATATAGTCGTCCACCTTGAACACCAAATCCGTCTGCCGACCGTCGCTCGCAGCAAATTGAGCAAAAAGATCCGCATATCGAGCCTCTCCCCCAGTCTGCAAATCAACCAATTCCTGCGCTACGACCCTTCAGATTTCGCATACATTTTGTTGTCCTTTCCCACTTACGTTGTAGGCAGATACCCCACGTAGCACAGTTAACCTTCCAGCTACCTTTAAGACATCCGCTAGGTACCCGTTCGTCCACAGCTGAACACTAGAATATATCCGGTTTAATTGTACAGAGCCCCTAATTACAAGGGGCTATCTTGTTGAAGGATGCGACGATGCCTATTTTTTCGCCTGACCGTCATGCTCACGTTCCTTCATACGTAAAACTTACTAAGCAGCCGATTGCGGGTGGAACATATCGCCCTCTTGCGAATGACGAAGACAGCAACGCTTGCGCCCCATCCGCCCTTTCAGGCCACCACGGTTCAAAACTGTATACGCAGAAATCAGCAATTCACGCCATCTCCGATAACACAAGCATCTTTATTTCAGGCGCTGGCACCCTGCCCTGTTTACCGGAGATGGCTTCCAGTGGATCCGTCAGTAAAGCCGAAATAGACAATAACGAACAAATCGCTTCTTCTGAGCTCCAGCCCCATCAACCCGCTGAGCAGCCTTTGAATCAGGTCGTCTCGGTTTGCAAACGAGCCGCACATACCACGGCAAAAACGCTTTCCACCGCAGGGCACACGGCTGTAAAAGCAACCAAAGTTACCGGTCACGCCATCCACACCGCTGCCACAGCAGTAAAAAACGCATGGCATACTTTTATTAATTTCAAAGCCGTTCAACTCATCATCAAATTCTTCAAAAAGGCGTATGGCCTCTGGAAGAAACGTCATCGCTTCTCATTCTCGTTCTACGCCATTGTTCTCGTATTAGTCACCGCTTTTGAGGTCGTTTTTCTTCAGTGGGGCATGTACAGCGAGCCGGAATATCCTGAAGGCTCGGAAATTGACGATACGACCAGAGTTTTGCAAAGTGTTATTGGGCGCACGACAAAATTCGTTAGCCAGATCTGGATTGACCATCAATACCAAGCATTACTGAATTTCATAGTTTTGGGTGTTATTTACCTTACTCTGGTGCTGATTCTCAATCGTTTCTGGGTTGCTTCAGCCATCTTTGGCACAGTTATGACAGTATTTGCTGTCGCCAATCACATCAAGATCGAGTCCCGCAACGAACCTGTTATTCCCGCCGATTTGAACTTCATCACAGGAGGCAATGCGGGAGAACTCACTTCTTTTATTCCAAATTCCAGTCAGGCTCTAGTTGACGGTGCGGTAGCTGGCGTTATTTGCTTTGTGGCCATCTGCATCGTCATGCAATTCCTTGATGGCAGAAATGCGGTCATCCCCTGCCACTGGCTACACCCGTTTGCCAGCGTTAAAAATTTTGCCGGCACGATTACGCGCATTTTGGCAGCCGCTCTCAGTACTGCACTCGTATTTTCCTTCGTGTGGGGACTCGGAGCAGACGATTCCTGGGCTACAAAATTTGCCCACAATCTTTCCGACCGCCCCCAGCCTTGGAATCCAATTGAGGACGCTACCAGCAATGGTCCCGCCATCAATTTCCTCCAGCTTGCACATACCAAGATCATGGATAAGCCCGAAGATTATTCCGAAGAAACCATGACCAAGATTGCAAAGAAATACTCCAAGGAGGCTGATTCCATCAATCAGTCCAGAACAACCAATCTGACTGATAACACCGTAATCATGGTGCTTTCGGAAACCTTCTCGGATCCCACACGAGTACCGGGCGTAAGTTTCGCCGAAGATCCGATGCCAAATATTCGACAGATCAAGAGCGAGACAACATCCGGTCTTATGCTTTCCCCCGGCTATGGTGGCGGTACTGCCAACATCGAGTATCAAGCTCTCACGGGTCTTTCCATGGCGAATTACAGCGATACCCTATCTATCGCCTATCAGCAATTAGTTCCGGGACAAAAGTGGGATCAGTCCCTCAATCAGCTATGGAATGAAAAGAATGGCGAGGACTCTTCTGTAGCCTTTCACGCATACAACCGTGGAATGTATTTCCGCGATATCAACTATAAGAAGTTCGGATTCTCTAAATTCTACGCCACGGACGGAACACCCAAGCTCACAGATCTTCATCCTATAGATTCGGCTTGGTATTCTTCCGATGAATCGTTCTATAGCCAGGTGTTGAAACAGGTGCAGTCCTCTGACTCCAACAAGTTCTATCAGGTTGTGACTATACAGAATCACATGCCTTATGAGGAGGATTTATACACAGATAATCAGTTCAAAGAACTTGATACTTCCGAAAATCTTCAGGAGAATGAACGACTCAATATTGAGACTTACACTAAGGGTCTTAATTACACAGATCAATCAACGTTAGATTTCCTTAATCAGCTCAATGACATCAATCGTCCTATCACTGTTATTTTCTACGGGGACCACTTACCCGGCATCTATAGCACTGCCTACTCCGATTCAGACAATATTCTTGGTCTTCACGAAACCGATTACTTCATTTGGTCCAATAATGCGTCTTCTGCTGCTGGAACCAAACTTGATGACGCGTCCTCCGCATACACCTCATCCAACTATTTCTCCACTCAACTTGCTTCACATCTCAACGCAAAGGTGAGCCCTTATCTGGCATTCCTGACGGAAATGCATCAAGCCATATCTGCTATGTCTGTTCCTTCAGCAGCGGGAGGCAGCTCTGAAGAACCGGTATATCTCAACGCTGCTGGAGCTCGTATGAGTGAGAAGGATCTTTCCGAAGAGGCTAAAACACTACTCCATGATTACAAACTCATTCAATACGATATGAGTGCCGGTAAGAATTACCTTAAAGACACTAATTTCGTAGAGCTTCAGTAGATTCGTGTTACTCATCACCGCCAGTTTCTACAATAGTGCTAGTTTGTCGAGAATAACGAAAGCCGGTAACTATGAAAATTGCAGTTGCAGGAACTGGATATGTAGGTCTTTCTGTCGCTTTGCTGCTTGCTCAGCATAATGAGGTTCATGCTTTGGACATTGTTCCGGAGAAAGTTGAGCTTCTAAACAACGGCAAGAGTCCGATTGTGGATGCTGTGATTACTGATTTTCTGGAGAAGAACACCTCCGGCGAGCGTCCTCTGGACTTCCATGCAACCGTTGACCCAGAAGAAGCATATTCCGATGCTGATTTCGCAGTGATTGCAACGCCTACGAACTATGACGAGAAGAAGAATTATTTCGATACTTCCAGCGTCGAAACTGCGATTTCCGCAGTACGAAAGTATGCGCCGGAAGCGTGGATCATTATTAAATCTACGATTCCTGTCGGATACACGCAGCAGCTACGCGACCGTTTGAACGATGATCATATTCTGTTTTCTCCGGAATTCCTTCGTGAAGGTCACGCTCTGTTTGACAACTTGCACCCCAGCCGTATTGTTGTCGGTGCTCCGCAGGATGACGCACGTTCCGTAGAGGCCGCACGTACTTTTGTGGATCTTCTGGCTCATGGAGCAGCCCCCGAAGAACGCTCTCGAGTCAATCATGATGGCAGTACAGGCATTCCAGAACTGGTGGTGGGCACTACCGAGGCCGAAGCCATCAAACTGTTTGCCAACACGTATCTTGCGTTGCGTGTGGCTTATTTCAATGAGCTTGACACTTATGCTGAAAGCCGCGGACTGAGCACTCGCGAAATCATTGACGGCGTTTGCCTTGATCCGCGCATCGGCGACGGTTACAACAATCCAAGCTTCGGATATGGCGGCTACTGCCTGCCAAAGGACACCAAGCAGCTACTCGCCAATTACGATCAGGTTCCACAGAATCTAATCGAGGCGATTGTGGATGCTAACCGCACCCGCAAGGAATTCGTTGCTTCTGAAGTGATGGATCGCATCAAAGATGTGAAAGATCCGATTGTCGGTATCTACCGCCTGACCATGAAATCCGGTTCTGACAACTTCCGCCAGTCCGCGATTCAGGATGTTATGAAGCAGTTCAAGGCAAACGGCATCCCCGTACTGATTTACGAGCCGACGCTAGATGCCGCTGACTTCTTCGGCAGCGAAGTAACGCACGATTTTGATTCGTTCGCGGAACGATCTACCGTCATCGTTGCCAATCGCTGGAATGATGCCCTTGATAGAGTATCCGACAAGGTGTTTACTCGCGATTTGTTCAAACGAGATTAATTAATAAATGTCTCTGCCTCCTCACAAATCAGTTAAGAGGCAGAGACATGAAAAAATGATTGTTCTTTATCGCGCCTGAATATCCAGAAATACCGTTTTTCCAATGCTCAGGTTCTCCTCAAAATACAATTCCTTCTTTCATTCCTTCGCAACAGACGGAATTGCATTAAGAATTTGCATCGAACCCAAAGTCTTCAGAATCCCCCTTTATCAGAAGGAAGCCAGTTTGGACTGCCTCCCTTTTAGACAATAGAAAGTGGGAGGCAGTTCACCATGTCAACTTCACACTTACCTATTTCTTGCCTTGCACCTTGCGTGCTACGACTTTCATGAGTTCGCGCTGCTTGGATCCGGTGGGGGCTAAAACATCCACATATTTACGGATCGGACTGTCTTCAGCAATGGCCCGATCATGATGTTCCGGAGGTTCCGGCTTCTGTACTCCCGACATGGCGGCGTACATTTGCGCAACGAACGGAGTTTCCTGCGCGTACTGCCAATACAGTGGAGCGAAATCGCACCAAGGATTCTTCCAAGGCTTGTCGAAACCGGCATAATGCACGACCTTTGGTGCCTTGCGCGATTCCATGTATGCCTTATACACGTCTGCAGGTGCGAAATCGAACACTCCCGTCACGCGTCCAGCACAGTTATGCATCACATTCCACGAATAGTCGAGGTAGGTAACAAGACCTTCGCACTCGGTATTAAGAATGTCCTGATCGTTGTAGATATATCCCGGCTTCGAGGCAATCTGCAGCCATTCATGAACCGTATGAATCTTACGCATGCGATCCAAATTCATAACCAGCACGCCAGCCTGGAAATATCCATAGGTGTCACGCATATGCAACTGCTTGCGCACATACTCGGCACGAATACCATCCTTCATATTGAGATTGCCGATGAAGTCGATATCCGGCACTGCGGCGATAGCATTATCGCCCATTTCCGTATCGAACAGTTCGGCAACATCACCATTCACTACAAGATCGCAATCCAAGTACAGCAGCTTTGAGTAGAAAGGTAACGCTTCCTGAATGATGAAACGATAATACGTTTCCACACTGATATGCGCATTGCTGGTGGTGAGATTGAATCCTGCAAGATATCGGCTCACATCATAGAAACGTACGGCGGCATTCGAGAATTGCGCAAGGAATTTCGTAATAATCTGCTTGTTCTCGTCAGAAATGTTCCGTTCCAGCACGATCACATCGTAAAAACGATCTTCGGAAGCGTTCTTCAACATCGAATATATCGTGGTAGTGAGCATTGGAACGTAATTATCGTCCGCTGCAAAAACCACAGGCACAATGGTTTCAGGATTCTCCTGCAACGGTTCAAGCTTGGCGAACGGTTCCGGATGCAGAAAATGCACGCACTGCAGTCGCTTGATTTTCCAATTGGCTCCAGTGCGCTGCTTGTGCGCAAGGAAAATGTTAAGCAAACGTTCGGAAAGATGCCCGACAGTGCGAGTGGTCTGCACATCCATCTTGCTGAAATCAGTATGCTCGGCAAACTCATCCAGCAGGGGGAACAGCCATTCGTTGTACTCGAAGAAAATATCCTTCCTCATGATAAACATGTTGCAGAAAGCTGCAGTATGGCCATTCAGCACCGCATCAGCATCCGCTTTGTAATCAGGATGACGCGCGCACAGAATGTCGTACATGTGACGCAAATCCTTGAGGCGAAGATGCCTATCCGCATCCCAATGCTGCTTGAGATTCGTAAACCCACCAATACGACGGGTGTCATTAAGCGGCGTGGTGATAACGTCCCATCCATCTACCACTTTGGAGATATCGCCATCGTTGATACCGTATTCCTTAATGGTTTGACTGTCGATATAGGAATCGATGATTTCGCCATAGTCGTTTTCCTGATGCGGGGTATCGGTGAAATCGAAGTAGCGTCGGTAGTGGCAGAAACCGTAGTAGTCGGCATCCTCGTTTTTCCAAGCCCAGTATTGCGCGGTCAGCTCGCAGTAACGGGGATTTTTGCAGGAAATATTCTCACCCTCATCATCATGCAGAGTATTGTCGAATCGCTTTGCAGCCTTGGCTGCTCCAACCTGCACAGGGAGGATGCTGTTTCCTTCAGGGAAAACAGCAGTCTTGTGTGCCGACACGAAGATTTTGATATCCGGATGCTGATGTTCTCCTGTGAGAGCCATGTGAGATATTCCGCCTTACTGAAACAAACGTCCTTTCCACAATAGAATATATGAGAGTACTGCTGAAGAAGGGCACGCTACACGTTTTTGTGCTCAAATACTTCGCACTAGTAGGATAGGACGCTTGTGAAGAACTTTTTTGACAGCCTCAAAAAGAGGTACCACTACGCGATAGTGGTATTCAAGGAACTGGTGAAAACCGATTTCCAGTTGCGTTACCAAGGATCGTTCCTCGGCATGGTGTGGTCCGTGTTGAAGCCGCTTATGTTGTTCGCTGTGATGTATGTGGTGTTCGTGAAGTTCTTGAAGTTCTCCGACGGCACCCCGACGTTCCCGATTTCATTGCTGTGTGGTACCTGCTTGTGGAGCTTCTTCTCCGAATCCACCAGTATGGGTATGCAATCCATTGTTGGCCGCGGTGATTTGCTGCGTAAGGTTCATTTCCCGAACTACATTATTGTGGCTTCCACCACTATGGGTTCTATGATTTCTCTCGGCATCAATCTGCTCGTGGTGATCTGCTTCGGTTTCTTCGCACATGCGCATTACACATGGCGCGTATTGCTCGTGCCGCTCAGCATCATCCAGTTGTACTGCCTTGGCCTTGGCGTAGCTTTGCTGCTCGCGTCACTGTTCGTGTACTTCCGTGATGTGGCACATATTTGGGAAGTCATATTGCAGGCCATGTTCTATGCAACGCCTATCATCTACCCAATTTCCATGATTGCGGATAAGGGATACGGCTGGGCCGCCAATATTTTGATGCTCAATCCTTCCACCCAGGTGATTATGGATATTCGTCATAATCTGCTTTCTCCGGAGTATGTGCCGACTGTGTGGAGCATGGTTGACAACAAGCTGCTTTGCCTGCTGCCGTATGCGCTAACTGTTTTCATTCTGTGGCTGGGCATTCACGTGTTCCGCAAGTACAGCTCCAAGTTCGCGGAGGTGCTCTAAATTATGGCTGAGGTTGCAATGGTTGAGGAAAAGAACGTTGACGAACGCCCGGTGGTGCTCAAGGTTGACCATGTTGCCAAAATGTTCCGCCTGCCTACAGAACAGGCTACCGGTTTGAAAATGGCTTTTCTGAATTGGACGAAGGGCATCAAGGGCTATACCGAACAGCATGTGTTGCGCGACATTAACTTCGAAGTTCGTCAAGGTGATTTCTTCGGTATCGTCGGGCGTAACGGTTCCGGCAAGTCCACTCTGTTGAAGATTATTTCTCAGATCTATACTCCGGAACATGGTTCTGTAACGGTTAAAGGCAAGCTGGTGCCATTCATCGAGCTTGGTGTTGGATTCAATCCGGAGTTGACCGGCCGCGAGAACGTGTATTTGAACGGTGCTCTACTGGGCTTCACTCGTGCTGAAATCGACGCGATGTACGACGATATCGTCGAGTTCGCTGAACTTGAAGAGTTCATGGATCAGAAGCTCAAGAATTATTCTTCCGGTATGCAGGTGCGTCTCGCCTTCTCCGTGGCTATTAAAGCACAAGGTGACATTCTGGTGCTGGACGAGGTGCTCGCAGTCGGCGATGAGGCGTTCCAGCGCAAGTGCGATGATTTCTTCACTAAAATCAAGAGGGATCCGACCAAAACTGTCATTTTGGTCACGCATTCCATGGACGCAGTGAAACGTTATTGTAATAAAGCTATCTTAATCAAAGACGGCAATATCATTGCTTCGGGAGATAAAGACTCAGTTGCTGATCAATACACTCTCGAAAATATCAGAAGTGACCAAAAGCACAGTCATCCGAAAAAGAATGAACATCCAGAAGGACTCAACGACCGTGTCCCCACATTCCGATTCATTCCAGTTTCACCAACTGTTGCTAATTGTTCTGATACTTTCAAATTCGACATTGAATACGAATACAATGACGATGACGGTTACATCGCAATTGCAATGAACGATATTAAACGTGGCGGAATCCCTTATGATTCAGGTCAGAAGAACCTCAAAGTTCAGAAGGGTCATCATATTTTACACATGGAGATGCCCCTCGCTTTGTTTAATAACGGCGAATTTCGTCTTGTAGGCTCTTTCCGTACTGAAAACTTAAAAGATGATAAGCGAACGGATATGATTGCTTATACTAATGACGATAATTCTTTGCTTTTCGCGGTCAGAGATAAAGCTAATACGAGAGATTATGCCTTGTTGAATGACCGTGCCATGCAAATGCATCTCATTTCTTATGACGATTGAATATATAAACGTCATCTAGCATCAATACTGCAAATCAATGCTCCCTGAAGGAAGAATCAATGCCTAAGATTTCAATTGTCATCCCTGCCTACAACGTAGGTTCGTACTTGCAGGAATGTCTTGATTCCGTACGAAATCAGACGTTCTCCGACATCGAGGCAATTGTAGTCAATGACGCGAGCACCGACGACGTGGCCCAGATCGCAGAGGCTGCCGCCACGCAGGATCCCCGCATTCGCGTGATTACCAACAATCCCAACATGGGCACGCATCGCACTCGTATGTCCGGAGCAGAGGCTGCTACTGGCGAATACACGTTCTTCCTTGACGGTGATGATGCGCTGAAACCTGACATGTGCGAACAGCTTGTGCAGGAATTGTCTCAACATCCCGTGGATATTCTTCATTATGGTCTGACGGTAATCGGTGCCAACGAACTCCTTCAATCCGAACAGGAAGCTTTTGAAAGCTTTAACAACACCGAAATACCGGATTTATCAGGGGAGGATATCGTTCGCGACATCTTCGATGAGTCCCGAGGCTACAAGGTGGATTGGCGCATAACCCAGCGCCTATACAAGACATCCGTTCTCAAGCAAGCATTTGCCGCAATGACCAAAGACAGGCTTGGACGTTCCCAGGACGGCTATGAGTGCTTCGTCGTTTCTGCTTTCGCGAAGACCTACCATTCCTGCAAGCACTGCCGCGGATACGTGTACTACTATGGGCGAGGCATCAGCGGAACCAACACTATCAGTGCAAAGAAATACGCAAAGTACTGCGAACATTTCAAGGCGGATTTCGATGCATCATATGAGTTCGCCTACACACAGCATTCCGACATGTTGCGTTCATGCGCACAGGGATTCCAGCGTAAAGCCACCGAAATTCTCGCGAATGACTGGGCTGTTCGTATCCCCGAAGATGAGAAAGCCGAAGCGTTGGAATCCATGCAGGAGGTCTTCGGCCCGGCAATCACTGGTCGAGAGATTTACCGCTTCGTACGTGATAAAGCCTACGCTCTGCTTTCCGCAGATCAATTGATTGCTCCGGACGATACTTTACCGAACTGGTTCGCAATGGCCAATGCCATCAGCGTCTCCACTGATCAAGTATCCGAAGATACTATCCGATTCCATGAAATGAAACAAATCGCCACCCGCCATATGACTGAGCTCACTGAAAAAATCCGCAATACGAAAACGTTCCAGAAGTACAACGAGCAACGCATTCGTCTGTTCTTCACCACGCATAAGAACGTTGACACCTTCGATAGCGCCATCATGCAGCCTGTGCAGGTTGGCCTGCACGAAGGCAGCTATCGTTTCCCTTGGGCGTTCCACGATGACGAAGGCGAGAATATCTCTGACCGCAATCCACGCTATTGCGAACTGACCACCCAATATTGGGCGTGGAAGAATGTGGATGCCGATTATTACGGCTTCTGCCATTATCGCCGCTATTTTGATTTCTCCGACACTCCTCACAAGGAGAATCCATACGGCGAAATCATGGATGACTACATCGACGCCAGAGCCGCGAAAGAATATGGGCTCGATGATAAAAACATCGAGCAGATAGTTCGCCAATACGATGTCATCACCACCCCGTTTGGAGATCTCACAAAGATCATCGACAAGCATGGTACTCCTCGCGCATTGTGGGAAGCCGCTCCCCTGCTGCACGATGATGATCTGCTCCGCTGTTATCGGATTCTATGCAAGATGTATCCGGATTACAAAGAGGATGCCGATGCTTTCTTCAAGGGCAACAAGGCATGCTTCTGCAATATGTTCATTATGAAGAAGGAAATCTTCTTCGACTATTGCTCTTGGATGTTCCCGATTCTTGAGAAGTTCGATAAGAACACCAACTATAGTGCCTACAGCAAGGAAGCGTTGCGTACTCCGGGGCACCTTTCCGAACGCCTGCTGAACATCTATTTGATGCATCATAAGCGCATCGGTTCCAATTGGAAGTTCAAGGAGCTTCAGTGTGTTCACTTTACCAATCCGGAACCCGCTGAAGAGCTGAAGCCGCTTGATGTGTTCGACAAGCCGATCGTTCCAGTCGTGTTTGCAGCGGACGATAATTATGTTCCGCAGCTCACCACCACGGTTTATTCGGCCATGAAGAATGCTGATCCGACATATTTCTATGATGTTGTGGTTCTACAACGAAACATCGCTTGGGATAAGCAGGAACGACTGCGTGACTTCTTCAAGCAGTTCCCGAACATGTCATTGCGATTCACCAATGTGGAGCGTGAGCTGTCTGGATACGATCTTTCCACGAATAATGCTCATATCAGCATCGAAACCTACTATCGATTCCTGATCCAGAAGCTATTGCCGTTCTACGACAAGGTGCTGTATTTGGATTCGGATATCGTCATCAATGGCGATATTTCCAAGTTGTACAACACCGACTTGCAAGGCAAGCTGCTCGGTGCGATTCGAGATATCGACTTCCTTGCCAACCTCAACGTCAAGCATGGCAAGCGCATGGGGTATGCCAAGAATGTGCTGAAGATGAAGAATCCTTACGATTACTTCCAAGCTGGCGTTCTCGTGCTCAACACCAAGGCCATGCGCGAGCGCTACACCATCAAGCAGTGGCTTACGTATGCGTCTAACCCTGCGTTCATCTATAACGACCAAGATGTGCTTAACGCACACTGTGAGGGAGAAGTACTGTATTTGCCGTGGGAGTGGAATGTGGTTCACGATTGCGGCGGACGTGTCGGCAATCTGTTTGTGCAGGCACCAAACGACATTTATGACGCCTACATGAGGTCACGCAACAATCCGCAAATCATCCACTACGCCGGCTTCCAGAAGCCGTGGACTGATCCGGATTGCGATTTCGCTTCCATTTACTGGAGGTATGCACGCGAGACACCATTCTACGAGCGTCTACTCAAGCGCGTGGTAAAGGCGAACGAACCGAAAATCCTCGAAGAAGCACTCCGTCCAAAACATGAACGCGCCGTTGAAGAAGATAATCCCATTCGCAAAATCATCGACCCATTGATGCCTATCGGTTCCAAACGACGCGATACGGCAAAAGCTATTGCGAGAAAACTTCGCGGTAGAGAATGATTAATGGTTTGGGACCGTACCTATAGTACGGTCCCAAACCATTAATCATTCAGACTATCTAAATTCCTTTAGACATATTTCTTGACACTATCTTTCTTTTTCGAGAAACACAGCATTCCAAAGGCAATGGGTGCCAGCAAAAGTGTGTGGAACATATACCGGGACGGATCCGCTTTATCTCCCTCAACCTGCAGAGAAATCGGATATACAAACAATGAAGCAACCGATACAAGATAAGGAGCAAATCTGAAAAGACTGCCTCCCTCATTACATCCTCGTCTACGCCAAAGCACATACAGTACAAAGGTCGGTATCATCGAAGTCCACACAGCCACATAACAAAGCACGTTGATTACAGGCGTAGTCTTCAAAGTCTTTACGATACCAGACACTATGCGCTGGGCCCAGTTTTCACTTTTAGCTGGAACGAGCTTTCCAAATGTATCTTTATTGGCATTTGTAGTAACTGTCGGATCAATCTGAACAGGATACTGCTTGTAGGGCTTTTCTGGACGTCTAATTTTGTTCGTTCCAGAAAAAGTAATCCACCCCGACTCAAGACTAAAGAATCCATTGACATACGTCAAAGGATGCCGCATTCCGACTTTCAGCCAAGTCTTCAGAAAATCTGCTGTCGATCCACCATCACGCAAACCATAGCCTGTAACAGGATCCGCGATATAGGGGTTGTACTGATTGCTTATCTGATCCCATGAATAGACCAAGAATGAGTCAACCGACGCTCTTTCCGAATCAGAAATATCTTCAGGGTAGGCATATGCGGCACGCCCGAGTAATTCAATAGGCATCACGAACGCGGCCTGAGCGCCACCAGGAACGATGTTGGCACGTGGATAAAAATATTTCGGCAAAGCCACACTAATAACAACAAAAAGAAAAACACAAACAGCAACAGCAATCGCCTTGAACAGCGCTTTAAACTTTCCTAAAATGAGCACCAATAAGGAGAATACAATAATATACATACCCATTTTTTTACTCATTGAGGCACACAAAGAAATAATCAAAAACTCGACAAGGAATTTCGGGTTTTTGAATAGCTCGAGTTTGGAATCAACAAGCCTCAAAAAGAGCAAAACCCAAGCTAAGAAGAAAGCTGCATGCGTGATATCTTTCGACATCGATGCGAACATAATCGGGAAAATAGGGAAAAAGCAGAAGAATAAGGTGCAAGCCTTCAGTGGAAGACGTCCAAGACCCTTTTCCTTCAAATATCTCATCCAGCATGCAATAGTGATAGTCACAAATGCATATTGCACAATGCTATACAAAAAGATACCTACGTTATAGCTCCCGAAAACAGTACGTCCAAGCCAAATAAAACCGCTATACAAGTATGTATCAAAGAAAGGGTGATGATCCCAAATCTGTCCCGGCTCTTGTCCGAAAGCCGAAATCCCGAAGAACTGAGCGACCTGATCTCCCGTATCCCAATACAACACACCAGGATACATAAGAATTAAATATGGAAGCCAAGTGATGAAAATTCTCAGAGCATCCCTCAGCCTAGCTTTCCAGCTTGCCTGATATTCAAACGCTAGAGATTGGAGAATTCCCTTCTTCTGAGATTCACGGTTTGAAACCGTACGTTTCCCTATTTTTTCCAGAAGCGCGTATCCCCAGCGAAAAATGAGAAGAAAAAGTACTGCAAACAGCAAGCACTGAGCATAAAAATAGGGCTCATCGAGGGGCAGATTCGCTGAACTTGCCGCGTTGGTCCCACACGCAAAGATAGCCCCGAGTGCAACAGGAAAGACCCATCCCTCGGATATATTTCCTCCACTATTTTTCTTAAGTGTCTCAGGAGACATTATCGGCAATTCTTCCTTTCTTATGCCCTTTGCAAAGAGCAATAGCCCGCTTAGCGAGCACCACCAAAACCAATGTTATTGCATATACGACAACCGTCCGCATTTCCATATGATTACCCCAAAACTCGGCGATGCGACCTTGCAAATTAACGCCAGCCCAATTAATGATTAAGATATGGAACAAATACACACCCAATGATGCCCCAGATATCTCCTTCACACCTCGAAGCACCTTCGAAGGATACTTTTTCAGATGCTCCTCTGCAGACATAAGAAGAAGGAATAACGACACAGCCTCAAGCGCGCACAATGGTGAAGCCGTCCCAATAACATAGTTGCTATACGTTTCGGATCGCTGCGAGAAATAGCCATTAGTGTATAGCCCACCAAAGAACATCGCCGCAGCAGACACGACAAACATGCCAGCAGTCAACCAAATTGGAGGTAATTCCTTAACATACTTCTTAATGTAAAATCCCAAAATATAGTAAAATAAGGAGCTAGACGCAAAAAAAGGCCAGTTAAACAAAGTGCCAAAATACTCTTTAGGCACACCCATCTTTTCAATTAGCGGTATAACAAAGCTTACTGAAAAAAGTATCAACAGAAGATACTCAAGTAACTTCTTGCTCGTTTTTGCCCTAGTCAAAAGAGGCGTAAGTATATATAAATAAATAATCGTATACAAAAACCAGTAAGTATCATTCACTGAATTTGTCAGGAAACGAACTAGCAAATCCAACAAACCAAATTTACCCGCATACTGTTCAGCACCGTAAAAAGAAAACGGAAACATGCAGAACAAAACATAGCAGAATAGACTGGCCAGGATAAGCGCACGCCCAACTCTCCAGGCTCTTTTTTTAAAGAAAGTCCTCGCGTCATACTTATCGGAATAACCGATGAGGTTCATACCGCTAATCATGAAAAAAACAGGAACTGCGAAAATAGCAATAGCCTGAAATAGTACTGCGCGCACCCAATGGTCACCTAAAGGATTGAAAACGTTCAAGGAAACATGCAGCATGACTACCGCAAAGCAGGCAATAATATTTAAGACGTCAACATAAACCAGATGCTCTCGGTGCGAATCCGACTCACTCACAATTATCCCCTTCAACCAAACTTTCGCTGCGACTAACCGCCCCGAAAGCAAAAAACCTCTATCGTTGAATGCCGACCGAATCAAGACCCACGAAAACGACTAGCACAGCGGATATGATAGTGCACATGCTTGATAATCCAAATGTTAGTGTTGCCGTGCTGCTTCCTTGCTATAACGAGGAAGTGACCATCGGCAAGGTCGTTCGTGATTTTAAGGCTGCTTTGCCGAATGCAGCCATTTACGTCTACGACAACAACTCCACCGACCGCACTGCGAAAATCGCTGCGGCGGAAGGCGCTATAGTGCGCGGAGAACCACGACAGGGCAAAGGCAATGTCATTCGAGCCATGTTCGAAGATATTGACGCCGACGTGTACATCATGTCTGACGGCGACGATACGTACCCGGCTGACGCAGCATCTGCTATGGTCGATAAGATTCTTGAAGGCTACGACATGGTGATTGGAGATCGTCTGAGCTCCACGTACTTCCAAGAAAACAAACGCCCATTCCACAACTTCGGCAACCGTTTGGTGCGCGGTTCGATCAACGGCCTGTTCAACGCGCATGTCACCGACATTATGACCGGCTATCGGGCCTTCTCGTTCACCTTCGTCAAGACATATCCTGTGTTGTCGCGCGGCTTTGAGGTCGAAACTGAAATGACCATCCACTCGCTGAACAACAATCTCCGTCTTTATGAGATGCCGATTCAGTACCGCGACCGTCCTGAAGGTTCCGTCAGCAAACTTGATACCGTCGGAGACGGCATCAAGGTAATGAGCACCATCTTCCGTATGATCCGTGAGTACAAGCCGCTACCATTCTTTGGCGGTATCGGCCTAATCATCGGCATCGTCGGTCTAATTCTTTGCAGTAGCGTGGGCATAGACTTCATGCAAACCGGCATGGTTGCACGCTTCCCCACGCTCATCGGTGCGGTAATGCTCGTTATTGCTGGTCTGCTCCTAATCATCACAGGAATTATTCTCGACGTTATGGCCAAAAATGATCGTAAGGCATTCATCGTCGATGCCAACAAATTCGCCATGCTGAAACGTCAATCCCATTAAATTGCAAGGAGCGTATGGGAACCTAACTGCCCCATACGCTCCGGCTCGTCTACTCCTTCAGTACGGATCGTAGCTTGCCTGCTCTTTTCTCGACATAGTCCCAAAGTCGGTCAAAAACCCTCCCTTTATGCCGATCAAGCGTCAAACAGAAGATTCCTTGTCTAACAAAATCCATAACAGTGGCTACAAGGACTATACCGGCTACAGCAATCAATGAGATCAATATCGTATATCTTGAATGATAGAAATCACCCAATGAAACAAGCTGAGTCCAAATAACATCGCGGAAATAGTGTTGTTCCGTAATTAAATATACGGCAAATGCAGAGCAAGCAAATCTATTGACAATCCTGCTGCGGAATTTCATCCCCTTAAATAAAATAAAAATACCAAAACTAACCATAAGTATCGGCAAAGACCATTCTTTTTGAACAGGATTAATATAAGTAAGCAATTTATCCGACTCACCAAACCAGAGAAGCGATAGTACGATATTCCAAATAATAATAATCGAACTACCGCTAATTGCCAATACAGCAGCACCTTTATTACTCAGCGACGGCAGATACCATTTATAGTAGGATAACAACACAGTGACATAAATAAAACCAGTCACATTGATATATATGTCGAGATACGATCCGGGAATAAGGTTCACAATACCCCATAGTCCCAAGAGAGCGATACAACATTTTGTATGTGTTGCCTTCCCTATTCCCTTAAGTCCCGCTAAAACAAAAGGCAGAAGCAACAGCAAAACAGCGTAGCTGGTCGCATACCACCAAACATCTCTCGAAATAGGGAAGATAGTATTAAGCCATGTTTCCTCATTCACCGATTGAGGATCAACAATGTATTGGGCCGTTAAACCCACGAAACTCCAAAACAGCAATTCTCTTTCAAGAATCCAAATTCTTCGGCAAGAAAGCCTCAGAGACTGTTTTCCATCAATTAAAAACCACAATGAGATAAGAAGGAAAAGTGTGATCCCTATCTTGCCAAGGGGCATTATACAGAGCTGATAGAAGAGCCTCCTTAAAGAAAAAGGTTCATTCATAATGGAAAAACTGGAATGCACAACCAAGTGATGTGCGACAATCAACGTTACTGAGACAATACGCAGAAGCTCAATTCCGGACTGCCTTGGCGCCTTCTTTTCTACAGTCACTTTCCCTCAATCACAACCGTTACTTCACCCACTTTTGGGCATTTGTTCCGTTGGAAGTATACAACTGCACATTAGTGCCGTTTGCACTGGAACCACCATTCACATCCAGAACCGCATTTTCTGCGAGCGCCGACTGGAACGTGTATGAGCCATCGGAATTCTTGACTGCTATCCACTTTTGAGCGTATGTTCCATTGGAATCGTACTGTTGCACGTTGGTTCCGTTGGCAGATACGCCGCCATTCACATCCAACACTTTGCCGGAGTTCACACTGGTCAGGGTCACATACCCGTTGGAATCATGCGTTACTTTCCACTTCTGCGCATTGGTTCCATTACCTGCCCAAATCTGCACGTTTCCATAATTTGAACGAGAAGCGCCGCTTACATCCATCTTCATAGACGTATTAAGCTTCGATCCAAAAGTGTAGGTGCCATCCGGCAGATCTTGCCTATGCTTGGTTGCGGTTTCGTTCAAACGTTCGCGCAACGTTAACGGCGCCTTTGCAACCAGCCATTGCTGAGCAACAGTGCCATTCGGCGAATAAAGCTGCAGCTGAGCCTGCTGCACAGCATTACCACCTGGAATATCGACAGCTTTGTTGGCGTTCACCGACACCAACGCAATCTTGCCACTGCCGTAATTCCGCACCGTCCACTGCTGAGCAACAGTATTGTTACTCGTATATTGCTGCAACGCCGCTCCATTAGCAGTAGATCCGCCAGATACATCCAGCACCTTGCCCGAATTAACATTGACGATCTTATAAGTTCCATTGCCAATTGATTCAAATCGATATTTCTGGGCGTTCGTATTATTACTTGAATAAAGCTGAACTCGTGCCCCGTTCGCCGTCGATGCACCCGTCACATCCGTGACAAGTTTTTTATTCGCAACCGAAGTGATAATCATCGATACTCCAGTAGCTATATTGACATCGCTTGGCGAAACAACAAACAGCTGTGAAACAGTGCCGTTGGGCGTATACAGCCGAATCGCAGCACCATCCGCAGTATTTCCGCCACTCAAATCCAGAACCCAATTACCGAGAGTGGACTGCAAATAATATCCCGCTCCGGAATCACGAATAAACCATCGCTGAGCTTGAGAATTATTTCGAGAATACTGTTGCACTATAGCGTTATTCTCAGCAACACCATTACGCACGTCCAAAGCCTTACCAGAATTCACATTGACGATCTCATAGCTTCCATCAGACTGCCTAGTAAAAGTGAACTGCTGAGCCTTGGAACTGTTACCGGAATACAACTGAATGGCGGTGGAATCTGCAGCACTTCCACTAGGAATATCAACACTGGACGCGACTTTGGAACGAACATTAACGTAGTAATTGCCATTCGGAATGGTAACTGCAGTCATTTTGCGTACATCAATGGCCGCTTGTAAATCATTGCTACTCCCGCCATTCACATACTCCTTATTCCCAAACGCATTCATGTCCACGTTGCCGCTGATGCCATTCACTTTGCCGGTGCTGGTGTATTGCCATCCGCGACTGTTGGTCGGGAACGAGTCGAATCCCATGCGAGCGCCGTACTGCGCCACCCACGTGGTTTTGGCGTAAATGTCGGCATGCTTCAGCGGTCCTTGCAGGTAACTGGTGTACGAGTAGACGCCCAGATTCTTGTATCCGGCGGACTGCAGTGCGCTGTACCAATTGTTGACGATATTGTTGTACACGTTCGGATCGGTGGGCGGCTGATGCCCCTCCCAGGTCCACTTTTCCAGATCGTAGTACACGGGGTACGCCAAGTCGCTCGGATTCACGCCAAACTGCTTGAGTTTGGCGACCACGTCGGTACCTTCTTCTTTGGCGAGCGCCGGAGTGTCCGCGTAGGAATACCAATAGATGCCGAACGGAATGCCAAGCCTCTTGCATTCGGAAATGTTACGTTGCGCTTTCTTGTCGGCATTGTTGCCTTCGCCGTAGCCGAGGCGGATGATCGCGCCTTCCACGCCGTCGGCTTTCGCTTTGGCCCAATCGATGTCGCCTTGCCATCCGGAAACGTCGATCACGCCTTTGGCTTGCTGCACGAACAGGTTGTTCTGGTAGTCGAAAAAAGCTTTCGTATTGTTGTAGGTGCCCCAGTGCGCGCCGTATTCATTGCTTTCGAATTTGGAGAGCTGTACGTTCGCGTCGGCTACAGCATTTTTGACATCTTCCGCACTTACCGGAATGAAGGATTCGCCGTTGGTTTTGGCGAGCGGATCCGGCTGCTGATCCTGCGTGCCGACCAGCGTCGCGTCGGTCACGGTTTCGCCGGTTTCGATGTTCTTGACCTCACCTTCGGGGGTGACGGCCAGGTCTTCCGAAACCACGGTGGCATCGTCGGAAATCTCGTCACTGACGGTATCCGGAAGTTTCGCATTCGGATTGTCGGGCATGCTGTCTTGCGATTGCTGGTCGCCCGTCTGATCATCCGACTGATCGTCAGACTGCATAACAACGCCATTATCTGCAGTAACGGAACCGCTTTGCGCAACAGCATCCTCAATCGCAATATCCTGCAATGCGTAAGCCGGCGCAACCGCAACGGAAGCAGTCAACGCAACCGCAGACAGCGCAGTCGCAATCTTCACAACATGATGTGGCGAAACCATTCGTCAGCCTCTCTTGAATACAGTCATCAACCCCAAATATTCGGCGCAAACGCCCTAATCGTCAACTCTAACTGCAACCCACAACCCCGTCCATCCCCAACTCCAAAATCATCCCAATCCCCACATCTCACGCATTACACACTGATAAGAATCGGCTAGCTCGTTAGGGGCACCGATATGGCATCATCCATTCCCACATCTCCTTTCCAGCATTCTCGCTGACCTTCCCATCACGCTTCGTAGAGGGACCATTTCCAGGAGGGGAGTACGTGGATCGTGCCAGTGGAATCGGGAAGTTCAATGGTTTCTCCCTCGTTAAGCGTGAGAATCAGGCCGGAATCAACGTTGGTACGTTGCATAACCGCTTGCAGAGAGCCGATTTCTCGCGCCCTGGTTTTCTCATTTCCCATATTGGCACACACTTGAATAAGCCCATACGGTTCCGTAGCAAGAGCATCGCCGATAAGAAAGTCAACTTTCTCCTGTTTGGACGTCGGCATAGTGTACGAAGTGATTGTTTCCGTACGCCTACCGGAAGTTCGTCTCTGCAGTTCGCAGAAAATCGCAGTTTCCAGTCGTTTTCCAATATCTTGCTGGTTGGCGCGTGACACCGCGTAAACCATACCCTGATCGACGGCATACATTTTCGGCACCGCAGTACTACCCGGCTTGAGCATGGTGGAATACTCCTCAAGCTGATACACCAGAAATGCCTGCTTGAACAGCTCGAGTAACGTATTCGCCTTATCCCAATAGATTTTCCAGCCGACCGCTCGCAACGTTTCCACAAGACCATTGGTAGACAGCTCGCAGGCCGTATTGCGCAGCAAAAACAGCGCTATCTGCGTGGCGAGAGTAATGTTTTCACGACCAAGACGCTCGGCAACGTCACGCGCAACCACGTCCCGCACGTAACCTTGGAGCGTTTCAATACGATCAGCTTCAACCATACGTTGCACTGCAGGGAAGCCGCCAATAGTTAGGTAATCGTTGTAGGCAGCTTCAAACCGGGTGACCTCTCGCGGCGAAAACACGGCATCGGCAAGAGTGCTGCCCGCTGTAGGCGTTTCGATTCCCCGAAAGTCGCAGAATTCACGGAAAGACAGTGGCGCCATGGCATGCGGATGCGATCTTCCTCGGAAATTCGTTGCGATTTCTTCGCTGGACAGTTTCGAAGACGATCCAGTAATGACTAGCGTCACAGCTTCATGTTCGGCTATGCGCTGGCAGAATCCCTGCCAATTGGCGCATTCTTGCACTTCGTCAAGGAAGAGGTAGCAGCCATGGTCACGAGAGTCGGGATATTGCCGCCAGTATTCCGTAACAATATCGTTGAGCACGGTGTCTTGCATTGGTTGCAGACGATCGTCAGCGAAGTTGAAATAGAAAACATCATTACGCGAGACGCCGTTTTGTAACAAATCATGAATTTTCTGGAAAAGATAGAACGTTTTGCCGCAACGTCGGATGCCAGTGATGATGTGCACAGCATTGAACACTGCCGGCTGCGGCAGCTCGCGTATGATTTCGATGCGGCGTGACGGCGTAGGAATGTCAAACTGCATGGACTCACGAACCAGCATGGCATACGATTCACATGGATTATCCGGCACCATAAGTTCTTCCTTTCGCCGTCCGTTGCGAAACACCCAACAATCCCAGCATAACACTTCTCAAAAATTTTAAGAAGTTTCCACCAACACTTCTAAAAATTTTTAAGAAGTTACCACAGACGAATAAAACTCCAGAGAGTACCTGAATGCATTAACGGCTACAACACGAGTGTGGGAAATCGGGGAAGGACGGGTATCGTACGCTGTATATTGGCATTTCAGGTGGACTCTCGGAACGTGATTCAATTGCCCTGAATCGGGAGTTGTCACCGGGGAGTACAGAATAGTAGGCAGATTCTGGAGGGGTTATGGCACGGCACGGCAAGAAGCCAAGCGAGGAAAGCACCTCGTCACACACACCGAGAACACTTGCCGGAAGTGCAACGACCTGCACTTCTGCCGACAGTAGTGACGCCGCTGCCAGCGGTATCGCTGTCAACAGCTCGACCGTCAGCAGCGCATTTGCCAGCGATGCCGATGGCAATACCGGGAATACGCTTGTCGGCAACGCTTCCAACGAAGTCGAAGCAACCGAAGTCGAAACCAACGCAACCAGTACCAACGCAACCAGTACCAACGCAACCGGAGAGCGCACAATCAGCAGCAGCAACACGGCTGAAATCAGCAACCGGCAATCACACGAATCCAGCGAATCCCGCCAGCCGCAAGACCTATTCGACGCGGCCATAGCGCAAGGCATCAGCGACGGCGACGCTTGGACGGACCAGCGCGTAAAGCACATCTACCGCCAGATCATCATCGCCGTAGTCGTCGTAGTCGTTGTTCTGGGCGCGGTCTTCGGATTCACAGGCGTGCGCGCATCGCAGCAAATGCGCGACCTGGCCGCACTCAACGACTGCAAGGAAGCCGTCACGGCCATGAACACCTCCTATTCCAAGGCGTTCCAGCTGAAGGCGAAGATCTCCGAAGCGTTCACCAGCTTCGACGGGTCCTACGATCTCGACAAGCTTGCCGAACTGCACCAGACGGAAGTTACCGCGCCGAAAACGCTGAGCTGCGCCGCCGACACTTCCGCTACCATCAGCAAAGCCAACGCCGCAAAAGCCGAGTACGATAAGCAGGCCAAGCAGTTCAAGCAGGCTTTGCAGAAGAGCGACGAATCCGCGGCCACCGATGGCGGTGACGGAACCGGCAATAGCGCTGACGGAACGGCCGGCGACGACGGAACGGACGAAGCCACAGACACGGAGGGCGATGCTGGAGTTGCCGGCGACGCGGGCGCCACGGACGGCACCGTCGACTAATCCGGCGCAGCCGACGCGACCGACGCAACGCTGGACGATCAATTCCTCCAGTAAATCAACCGATCGCAACGCTGCCAACCAACCAGCCGATCAAGCCGGCCAATCAAGCCAACCAGGCCTGTCAACCAAGCCGGTCATTAGCCTCACCGTCTTTACGTTTCTCCCAACTCTTCCATACCCCTTTTCCGCATACCCAACGTTTCTTTTGATTTTAGAATCAAAAGAAAAGCAAAAGAGAGTCACATGGCAGGCAAAAGAAGAAACGTTGAAATTCCGCCATTTTCAAGACTTCACGGCTATAAAATGCAGTAACACGTCAAAAGAAAAGTGCAAGACTAGGGAAAGACCAAACGAACGGAAAGGAGGCTCTCATGAGCTGGACATCGGCAAATGGTCGAGAGATCACCGATGAGATGATCGATCGTTGGCGCAAATCCTACGAACAAGGCGAATTTCCTGAAGACGAACGAACAGTGGGTGGCGTGATTATGGGACGTCCACCGCTCTCGACCGATAAAAGTCCGGCCCATGGGACGCCATCATGAAGAGATGACAGAAATGGGCAGAGCCTGACGGATGACCATATTTGTGCGCATCGCAGCAAGATTGACTAGGCTTTAATGTGCTTGCTCCGTTAAACAAACGCTGCAAGCGTTGCATTGCAGGCGCAGAAGGGGAGCCATCTTGAAGAAGAAACGACTGGCACGCGTGATTATTGCCGCGGTAGTGACCACGGCAATTCTGGTGGCGATCATTGTTGGTTGTGGGCCGAAATGGGGCGACGGTTCAGCAAACGTCAACGGCAGTAATTCCAATAGCAGCAACAGCGCATCAGATAATGTCTCCAGCAACGACAACGCCGCGCAATCCAACAACAATTATGCGACCCGCATCACCGTGAAACTCCCCTCCTGCTATTTGGAGAACATGGTTTTCCAACGTGGGAAAACGCTGGTAGTCAAAGGAACGGCCACCACTTCACAACGCGGAAAAGTTGTTGACCCAACGCAACTGATTACAACGATTTCCCAAGGAAAGAAATCAGCATCAGCACAAGCTAAAATTTCCAAAAATGGCGATTTCACCTGCACCTTACCTAAACAAAAAGCAAGTCTTAAACCATATTCATTAACGATTTTATACAACGAAACCACTTTGTTGACTCTGAAAAACGTGTATGTTGGCGACGTATTTATTGCTGCCGGACAGTCGAATATGGAATTGAATTATTCGCAATATTATGAGGGTTCAGGCAACTCCTACAATTTCGGCGGAGGTCTGATAACGACCGACGATCTGCCGAAGCAGCTTTCCGACAACAACGTACACTTCGTTGCGAGCGCCAATTCCTCGAAAGGTACGGATTTTCCGTTACGCGACGTGAATGAGCAGGCTGGCACCTGGCTTGAGGCGACCGCCGATAATTCGCAGCATTTCAGTTATCTGGCGCAGCAGTTTGCCATGCAGCTTCGTGCCGCGCATCCGAACGTGCCGATCGGTATTATTCAAACCGCATGGGGTGGCACGCCGATTCGACGTCACGTGCAAGGCGGTGATATTTATGCGAACCATTTTGCACCTTTGGAAGGGTTCCACGTGGCGGGCGTGCTGTGGTATCAGGGATGCAATGATTCCACGAACGAGGCGACCGCGCTGGCGTACGAGTCGCAGATGACGCTGCTGATCAACCAATATCGTGAAGTGTTCGATCAGGATGATCTGCCGTTCCTGTATGTGCAATTGGCACGCTGGCCTGGCTACCAGTACACGCAAAACGTGCGATTCGCGCAGTTGAACACGTTGAGCAATGCCGGATTACGCAATGCTTCCAACGTTGCAATGACGGTGTCGCTGGATACGGACAAGGGCACTTCAACGTTGATACATCCGCTTGGCAAAGATATTCTCGGCGCGCGCATGGCAGCGCAATATCTGGCGATGTCGGAAGGCAGGACCATTCCCAACGGGCCGCTTATCGCGCATGCGAAGCATGCTTCCGATGGCACGATCGTATTGTCGTTCCAGAACGGCACCGCAACCGGTTTGCAGGCGGAAAAGCCCAATTATTCGAAGACTGCGAGCGCGACCGTGCCCGATTATGATGCGAATCCGGACGCGACTCCTTTGAATGGTATTTCCAACGTTGCAACGCCGACTTCCACGCCATTGCAAGGTTTTGAAATTGCCGACGATTCCGGAAAGTGGGTTTCGGCAACGGCAACGATTAAGGGTGATCAGATTGTGCTGAGTGCCGCCGATGGAAGCTCGAATTGCAACGCGGTAACTCAAGTGCGTTACTGGTGGAGTGGAAATCCGGTTATTTCCAGTCTGCTGTATAACGATCTCGGATTGCCTGCAAGTCCGTTTATTGCTGTTGTTGAGTAATACGGCAGATTGATAATCGGGCATTATCCGGCTGCGACGACTAATCGATAAAGCGGACTGTAATTAGGTTAGAATCAGGCCTGTTTCATCGAACTTAAGTCGAAAGCAATGTCGACGGTCAAAATCGACGATCAATCGACGTAGTGCGGGGCGCTGGACGCTATGCGGGGCGTTATGGAGCCGCTATTGCCGTTGCCGTCGGTACTACCGTCTGCATCGAAATCTTGCGATTTACGAAGCGAGCCGGCAGCCAGCGAACGTATGGATCGAACGGAACGGCCAATCTGCGCCTGTTTTTCCTGAGCATCCGACTGTATTGCGGGAATCGTGCCCGTCACAGGGCGAATGCGGCCGGTCGCAGTGGGAATGAAGCTTGGCGGCAACACCTGCGCGGTAACGGCACCCGGCGATGACACATGGTAGTGGGCCATCGAAGCCAGGGAATCGCGGGTATCGAGTTCACGCTGCATATCTAGCTCATCGTCGAACTCAGCCATCGCTGCCCTCCCTCTCTTCAAGCAATCTCTGCCGGTAATCTCTCCACTGGCAACGGTCATCGTTCCGAGCGTAACGCAAGGTAGCATACCGTTACGAACGAAATCAGCGATATGCGCAACTCCCCCACTGTTTCGCAACTTTTCCGTTGTACGTGCCGCAGCGAGCCACGCCAACGAGCTATTGAAAACCCGCCGTTTTGGCATAAAAAAAGGCTTCCGAAATCATCCGGAAGCCCTACTGGCGGAGAATACGAGATTCGAACTCGTGAGGCTGTTACACCAACACGCTTTCCAAGCGTGCGCCATAGACCACTAGGCGAATTCTCCAATTATGCAACGTCTCACAGTGTCTATCCGCGAAACGCAACTTGATTAGGATACAACAGTTTCTTCCAAACCCCAAATCGGCGTGTCGCAACGTCCCAGATCGCCCACTCACTGGAGGAATCCGTACACGTGAGGACTTCCCCGCGCACCGAATTCTCCACCCTCTGGGACAATTCACCCGCCAACGCACCTCTCAGCGTCCCAGATCGCCCACTCACTGGAGGAATCAGCCCGCTGCCAAGACTCTCACGGTCCGAATTCCTCCAGTGGCTGGGACAATCAGTACGCCCATAGGCCTTCTACAGTCCGAAAACCTCCACCCACTGGAGGAAAACACCCGCGCACCGGCCTTTAAACGTCCTGAAACCTCCATCCACTGGAGGAATTGGTACGTTGGTATGCTTCCCAGCATCCGGATTCTCCCACCCACTGGAGGAATCTGCCCGCACATACACCCCCGAATTGTCCAGATTCTTCCAGCGAGTGGAGGGATCCGGACACGAGCTCACGTACCGTGAGCACAGCAGCTATCGTTTGGACGCGAAGGCACGCAGGTCGGCGAGCATGGCAGTGAACATCGGGCGGACCGGACCGAACTTATCAAGCAGCGATCCCGAAACCGGAGCACTAGCCGCTCCCAGCAACGCGCCAGGCAGCAACACCACGCCTGCAGCAAGCACAGACGCGCCGAATCCCAGTTGCGAAGCGTTCGGAATCATATAGCCGTAACCGATCGTCACAAACTGCAGCAGCACATACGCAAGCAAATGCCAACGGAATTTCACACTCCGCAACACGGTCAGACGAACCAGCGGCGAGAACGCACGATGCAGCACCCAAGCGAACACTAGCAAAGCGGCCATGGCAATCAGCAGCAGAACCACTGCAATCACACATTGCGTAGTCGCGGAAGTATCCCCATTACTCACTGCGGTAACGGCGGATCCGCCACGGTCGAGCGCAAACACGAAACAGACGAATCCGACTGCTAGGCAAAGCACATGCAGCGGATTGATATGCGCCTCTTCGGTAGGAGTGACCTGATGAATCGTTTTAAGGCCGCACACCAGCGAAACAAACAGGAACGGCAGCAGAATCACGAAAATCCAACGCCACGGCATGAACGTGCCGACAAGACCGCCCACAAGTCGGTCCGAGTGCCGGCGCCACGGCCACCACCATGCCTCCAACGCCCATCAGCATGCCGATTTTGCTTTTCGGAGACTGTTCAAGAATGATATTGAACATCAACGGAAGCGCGATTCCCGTGCCCGCTCCCTGTAGTATTCGCGCGGTCATCAGCATAGGAAAGTTCAACGTGCAAGCTGCCATCAGGCAGCCGGTGATGCAGAGCACGATTGCGGTAAGGAAGATGGTACGCAACTTCAGTTTGCGCTTGAAATAGCTTGAGAGCGGCGTGACAAGCGCTACCGTAAGCAGATAGCCGGTCTCAGCCATTGAACAGTGGACGTGTCGACGTGGAATTCCGCCATTAATCCAGGGAAAAGCACGTTGGTGAGGGTTTCCGTAAGGATGCCAATGAAGGCCATGATTCCAGTTGACAGAATGGCAAGAATAAGATTGATGGAGATGTTCTCGTCATCTTGCGTTGCCGTGTTATTGTTTCGCGCAATGGACTGTGACATGGATTTGCGGCCGTTCCCGACCTTCCCTTTCTTGGCCCGGCTTTGCTGAGCCACCATTCCGTTATGCCGGGCAGTTTGCTGGAATGGCGATTATTTGCCCAGAAATACAAAAAGATCCTTGGGAGCGGAGCGCTCTACCAAGGATCTTCATATTATTAAGTTGAATGTTGTGGATTGGGAGCCTCCCGCGCGCCGCGGGAAACAAGAACCGGAAGACAAAAAAAGGGGTTCCCGGAGCGTCACGCTCGACGGGAACCCCGACGTTGAATGCGGCGGCGT
>ERZ894220.479-NODE-479-length-29879-cov-24.2925_pt1 | contig 29879 bp, 23 predicted proteins | sample MGYA00380292_ERZ894220 | MGnify/ENA primary metagenome ERZ894220 (study PRJEB32331, sample SAMN06328446) | human gut metagenome | biome: human gut microbiome; feature: stool | host: Homo sapiens | collected 2014-12-05 ... | reverse complement strand
GCAGCTGCCGGAGCGGTGCTTAAGCCGCAAGGCGGGAATTGTGCGGTGTTGCCTTAATTTTAAAAGAACAAACAGAAAAATCCGTATCCTCCTGCCCTGCTTGGCATTCGGGATACGGATTTTTGTTATATTGCTGATTTCATGCACTGGGCATGTTATTTCTGTGCAAAAAAGTCTTTGACCACCTGCACCACGGCTGCGCGGTCGGCTTCGGTCAGACCATAGTACAGCGGCAGGCGGGTCAGGCGGTTGCTTTCCTTTGTGGTGTATTCATCCACACCGGCAAAGCGACCGTATTGGATGCCCGCCGGGGCGCTGTGCAGCGGCACATAATGGAAAGACGATGCCACACCGTGGGCTTTCAAATAGGCAATGAACGCGGTGCGCTGTTCCAGGTCCCGCAGCTTGACATAGAACAAATGCCCGTTATGCACACAGCCTTCCGGCACGGTGGGTAGCTCCAATAGGCCTGCTTCAGCCAGCGGTGCCAGCTCCTGTGCGTAATAATCCCAGCTGTTGGTACGGTCTGTATTGATGGTATCGGCCTGTTCCAGCTGTGCCCACAGGTAAGCGGCATTCAGATCACTGGGCAGGTAGCTGGAGCCATAAGAAACCCAGGTGTATTTATCTACCTGGCCGCGCAGAAAACTGGCGCGGTTGGTACCCTTTTCCCGCAGGATTTCGGCCTTGGTCACGGTTTCGGGGTCATTGATGACCAGTGCGCCTCCCTCCCCCATTGAGAAGTTCTTCGTCTCATGGAAAGAGTAGCAGCCAAAATCACCGATGGTGCCCAGTGCCCTGCCCTTATAGCTGGCCATCACTCCCTGGGCGGCATCTTCCACCACCTTCAGGTTATGGCGGCGCGCAATCTGCATAATGGTGTCCATATCGCAGGCCACACCGGCATAGTGCATCACGCAGATGACTTTGGTTTTTTCGGTAATGGCGGGTTCAATTTTTGCTTCGTCAATGTTCATGGTGTCCGGGCGGATATCCACAAACACCAGCTTGGCCCCAGCTAAAACAAAGGCCGTTGCCGTGGAAGAAAATGTGTAGCTGGGCAGGATCACCTCGTCACCGGGCTGGATGCCGCACAGCAGAGCGGCCATTTCCAGCGCGGTGGTACCGCTGGTGGTCAGCAGCACCTTGCCCGCATGGAACCGCTGTTCCATCCATTCATCACAGCGGTGGGTAAAAGGGCCATCGCCGCAGATTTTATTGTTGGCCATGGCCTGGCGCATATAGTCCAGCTCTGTACCAACCTGCGGGGGAATATTAAAAGGAATCATTGTTTTACTGTCAACTCGCAATCTATTATAACCACTCGGTCTTACTGGGCGCGGGTAGTATCACTTTCCGGCGTTTCGGGTTCAAAATTCAGCCGCTTTTCTTCCACCACCAGGGGGCGGTCCATAATACGGGCGTTCATTGCCATGATGTACTCGCCCAAAAATCCCAGAAAGGTCAGCTGCACACCACCCACAAAGAACACGGCAATAATCATCGGGGCATAACCCGCAGCAAAGGTATTCCAGTGGATCAGCTTTGCCACCAGGAACACAAGCCCCAGGATAAAGCTGACCGCCGCGCAGAAAAAGCCGAAGAACTCCGCCATCCGCATCCCAATCTTGGTGTAGCTGGTAAAGCTGAGCATGGCGGCATCAAACAGGCTGTACCAGTTGTTGTGGGTCTTGCCTGCCCGGCGCTTGGGCTGGGTGTATTCAATCTCCTTGCGCTCGGGGCCAAGCTCCGCCACAATCCCGCGCAAAAACGGGGTGGGGTCGTGCAAATCACGCAGGGTCTGGATAAAGCTTTTATCGTACAGGCCAAACCCGGTAAACTGCTCGATCATTTCCACATTGCTCATCTTTTTGATGGTTTTGTAGTAACAGTCCCGCAAAAAGTACATGACAGGGTTTTCCTGGCTGGTGGTCTTTTTGCCGATTACAATTTTGTAGCCTTTTTCCCATTCAGCCACAAACTTTGGAATCATCTCCACCGGGTCCTGGAAGTCCGCGCAGATGGTAATGGTGCAGTCCCCTGTGGTATGGATCATACCGTAATAGGGGCTGTTGAACTGACCAAAGTTCTTGCTGTTAAAAATGGCTTTGACCTTGGGGTCCTGCGCGCAGATGTCCGTAATGATCCGGCGGGTACGATCCTGGCTTTTATTATCAATAAAAAGGATCTCATAGTCATAATCCGGGCAGTCCTTCCGAATCTCATCCCGCACCGCCTCATAGATGGGGCGGGCGTTCTCCTCCTCGTTATAGGTAGGGATCATAACAGAGATGACTTTTTTCTTCTCGCTCATGCAGGTTTCATTCCTTTAAGTTTAGTCTTTGGCCCACTGCCGCAATAGCCGGGCAGACCCTTATCACTATACACTATTTTGCAAAATAGGTAAAGAACAATTTATTTTCACAGTTTTGCGTTTCAAAGTTCAGGCTTACAGGGCGGTCCGCCAGGGTGTAGGGCTCCTCGTTTTCCAGGCAGAAAGTCCCCTCTTTGGCAATGTGGCAGATGCCGCGGTAAATTTCCATGGCCGGGGTGCAGGCACCGATCAGCAGCGTTGCCGCCAGCAGAATGGTCACGGCATGCTGTGCAAGCGTACCGTCCCGCCATTTGGTGCCCACCAAGGCGATAAAGTACCGGGCACAGAGGATCATCAGGATAAAGATAGCCGGGATGGACACCCGCATGCAGAAATCGCACCCCTGCCCCACCTTAAAGAACGGAATGATGAAGAGCGACACGGCGCAGGTATAAAACAGCCAGCTGCGGCGGTTCTGCCGCCAGAGCAGCAGCAGATAGATGCCGGCATCCAGCAGGTAAAATACCAGCATGCCTTTTTGCAGGCTGGTCAGAACGTTTTGGCCAAAAGTCTGCTGCGCTGCCTGGTTCCCGGCGACAGTTTCGCCCAGAACGCTGTAGCCAAAGGCGTTATTGGCCAAAAAATAACTGGCCGTAATGCTGAGCACCACAACCAGCACCAGCACATTGGCCGGGGAGAACGCCGATTGCAGCACGCCTTTTTGACGCTGTGCCAGCAGAACAATGCCGCGCACCACCATAAAAATAACCAGCCCCACAAATGGGAAGGGGCCGCACATCAGGCAGGCCGTGCCCAGCAGCAGGTAGTTGCGGCAGTCTTTCTCCTGCAAAAAGCAGACGGTTGCCAGCCATGCCCCCACTGTCTGGTTGAACACCCAGAACAGGCAGGTCGTCAGGGAGCTGAACTGGAAATCATTCGTCCACCATTCCAGGTGCATAGCGTCATAGGCCAGCAGGTCCGGCAGTCGGCTGCTGTACAGCGCGCCTAGAATATCCATGCCGCTGAAGAAAATCAAAAACAGCAGGCCGATCCCCTGCTTTTTGCCGGTATCGGCACGCAGGTAGACCAACAAATTCAGCGCCGCCAGATAGGTTCCCAGCGCCGTCCACCCCCAAAGGGCCATACGGGCGAACATCCAGGCGGCATCCAGCCCAAACAGGGCGTATACCGGTTTGGTCAGCGCCGCCGGGACCAGCCAGTGCCCGATATAATACACCAGCGCCGTATCCTTTTGCGGGTAATACACCGGCCAGCTGTTTGTGATCAGATCCCGGTAAATGGCGTTGCGGTAACCCCAGTCCGAGTTCTGGTAAAAAAAGCCCGTCTGACCGCCCAGGTAGCCCCACAACAGCATCAGGGCAAACAGTAGCACCAGCTTTGGCACCGAAAGCGTAATGCCCTGCTCTTCTTGCCCCACTTGCTTAACCTGCGGCGTTTTGCACACGGCATACCACCAGGCAAAGGCCAGCACGGCCAGGCCCGCAACGGCAAACGGCGCGCGGAGATACCCCGCAAAAAACACCGCCAGCGGCGCGGTGAGATAGGATAAGGCAAACGGCTTTAACTTTTGGTAGGTCAACTGCATAAATACTGTCTGGCTCCTGTTCGTCCATGCGGGTTCTGCCCGCACGGACGGAGTTATTCCTTATTGGCTTAATTGGTTTGCTTTTGCGTTTTTGCCCACGCAATGGTGGCGCGGATGCCATCGGCAAAGGCGGTGCGCGGCGCAAAGCCGGTATCCGCCGCAAGCTGGGTGATATCCGCCTGCAAAAACATGACCTGCTGCGGCCCGTAAGGGATTTTGCCCAGGCCAAGCGGCAGGGCCAGGTCGATGGCATCACGCAGGGTCTCAATATATTCCCGCAGGGGGCGGGCGGTGCCGCTGCCCACCGGGTACACGGCACCGCTGCGGCCATGGCAGGCCATGCGGTACAGTGCATCCGCAGCATCGGCGGAGTAAAGATAATCCCACTTCTGCTCCCCTGCCGTCAGGTCCGGGCACTGCCCGGCCAGCAGTTTTTGGATGGTGGCGGAGATCATCGTGTTGGGGCCGTCATGCGGGCCGTAAACCGAAAGGATACGCGCCCACACATGGTCCATGCCCAGAGCGGCGGCCTCGGTACGGCTCATCTGGCCTGCACACAGCTTGGCCATGCCGTACCCGTTTTCGGGGTTTGTGGGGGTATCGGCCCGCAGAACACCGTCCACACGGCCATACTCTGCCTGGCTGCCGGTACCAACAAACACACGGCAGCCCATTGCCGCCGCGGTGCGCACGGCATCAATGGTATAGCGGATATTCTCAATCTGAGCCGGCATATCATTGCGGCCCGCGCCAATGGTGTGCGCCCACGCCAGGTGGAAAAAGGCATCCGCCTGCACGGGCAGCCCGGCTGCGGCCATGCACTGCGGCAAATCCGCCAGGTTGGCGGCATCGCAGGCAACTACATACAGGTTTGCATCCTTGGGCAGCGCTACGGCCCGCGGGCTGCCGGGGCGGCAGACCGCCACCACGGTACACCCGGCCTGCAGCAGCCGGCTGCACAATGCTGTGCCCACGGCCCCGGTGGGGCCGGTCACGATTGCGGTTTGTATCTGCCTTTCGATTTTTTCCATTTTCAACACCTTATTTGTTTTTCGCAATGATCTCTGTGCAAAAAGCATGCCAGCTTTTTTTCATTTGCCTGTCTATAATTTTCCCTACATAATAGACAATTCCTGCCGCTATTGCACAGCAGGCAAAAGAAAGAACCAGCCTTTGCAGTTCGGTCACTTCTACGCTGTACATTGCCAGTATATTCGGCAAAAATTGTACGCAATACAAATGACTCAAGAAAACTGGCATGGTTACTTTCCCCAGAAATCTGACAAAGCCGTTGTCAAATTTTCCGTAGAAAAGCGATTTTCCGCTTGCCGTAATGGTAAATGCCGCACCCAACGCCAAAACCACAATGCCATCCAGCATAGCACGTGTCTCATTCATTGACCATATATGGTAAAGTACCCACGCATACCCAGCCAATTCCACGGCTGTCATCATCGCGGCCATCTTTTTCCCTACATCAATTTTTTTCAGAGTTGATGCAACCCTGTTTGCTACTACCCCTCCCAGAATTCCTGCAAAGGCACGCAGCATTCCGGTATTAACCCAGCCAAACAGAAGTGTACATGGGGCATCCAGTGAACCACAGTTCTGCAGGATCACGCCCAGTATCAGCAGGATTGCTACCGGGGTCGCCTGCACAGTCAAGCCATAATGCCTGCGCAGCAGCGGATACAGCACCCAGACCGCAAAAGTCATTGCGGAAAGATACCATAGCACCCCTGTTGTGGAGGCTACAGAAAACCCAAAGTTCTGTAAATACAGGAAATCTGCCGGAATCAGCTGCAAATTCAACAGAATTGTAGCGCTGTCCCACTGTTGTGCATAGGCACGCACTATAAACCCCAAAACGGTTGCCACAAGAAAGTATGGAAATATCAAACGATAACGCTTGAGCACATCCCATGTCGCTTCTTTCATGGCATTTTCTAGCGAAGGGCAGGTTGTTTCTCTTGCGTTTAACCGGCATATCTTTTCGGCAAGAAAATACCCTGTTACGATAAAAAAGAATTCAACGCCGATATATCCCCTGCGCACGTACCACGCATGGAACAATACCACCCCCACGCAAAATACAAACCGCAGCAATTCAATATTGCCATTCCGCGCTTTTTTCATTTTTTATTTTCTTACCCTTCCGGCACCAAGGGGATAAACATCTGCTGTTCCAGCTCTTCCCGCGGCAGGAATGGTGCCAGGTCCTCCAGCGGCGGGCTGACCAGTGTGCCGTCCGGCAGGCGCTTGGTGGCGCTCTTCGGCTCCCAGACCTGCTGGGTATCGGTAAAGATCTCGCAGAAAGTCGGGCCTTCTGCGGCAAGGGCGGCATCCACCACCTGTTTCATCTCAGCGTTGGAATGTGCGCAGGAATACGGGTAGCCGAACGCTTCGGCAATTTTGCGGAACTCCGGGAAGGACAGATCCCCGCTCTCCGGCCCAATGCCGATCTTGCAATGGTCTTTGAACAGGTTGTTCTGGGTCAGGCGGATGGAGTGGTAGCCGTTATTGTTGATGAGGAAAATCTTGATCGGCAGCTTATTTGTCAGGATGGTCTGCAATTCCTGCAGGTTCATCATGATAGAGCCATCGCCTTCCAGGCAGATGGTGGTACGGCGGCCGCCTGCAATGCAAGTGCCAATGGCGGCGGGCAGGCCGTAACCCATGCTGGCAATGGCGCTGTTGTTGGCCATGCGGCTGCCTTTTTGGATGACATACGCCTGATTGCCCACCACGCAGCAGGCGCCGTTGGAAACTGCGGTCAGGCTGTTTTCCGGCAGGCGGGAACTGAGGTAGCGCACAAAGGCGTACACATTGGCGGTGGTGCCGTTTTCTTCCCACTGGCGCGGCAGCACGGCGGGGTAATCTTTTTTCCATCGCTGGCAGGTTGCCAGCCAGTCCGCTGCCTGGCTGACAGGGGTCAGCGGCGCTGCGGCGGCATCCAGCTTTTGCAGAAAGTCCTTGGCATCCGCCCACACGGGGTGCTCCACATGCAGGGTGTGCTTTTTCATCTCGGCGCGGTCAATATCCACCATGATGACTTCCGCCGCGCGGGCCCAGGTTTTCCAGTTATAGCCCACCTGGCGGATGGAAATGCGGGTGCCCACAGCCAGAATCAGGTCTGCGTTCTGGATGGCCCAGTTGCCAGGGCGGTCGCCCATATTGCCGGCACGACCGCAGTAAAGCGGGTTTTCGTCCTCGATCAGGTCCACGGCGTTCCAGTAGGTCACAATGGGGATGTTTAGCTTTTCCGCCACGGCGCGGAACGCTGCGTACCCGCCGGAAAGCCGGATGCCGTACCCGGCGTGGAACACCGGGCGCTTGGCGTGGCGGATCTTTTCCAGCACCATCTGCACGGTGGCATCGTCCACCGGGGGCGGCAGCCGGGCATCGTCCTGCGCCGGGTCATAGCCGGGCAGGCTGTCGGTTTCAATGTAGCCGCCCTGATAGTTGACCGGGATATCGATCCACACCGGGCCGGGGCGGCCGGTGGTTGCCAGGTGCCAGGCTTTTTCCAGCACATAGCGGATCTGGTTCGGGTCTTCCAGCATGGTGGCGTATTTGGTCATGGGGGCAACGGATTTGGTGATATCGTATTCCTGGTCGCCCACCGCGCGCAGGGGCAGGCCATCGGTAAACTGCGCGGCATAGCGGGCCGTGGTATCGTACCGAACCTGGCCGGAGATTACAAACATAGGGATGGAATCCAGCCAGCCGCCCACCACACCGGTCAGGGCGTTGGTGCCGCCGGGGCCGGTGGTAACGCACAGGGCGGCAATTTTGTTATCAATGCGGGCGTATGCTTCCGCCGCAATGGCACTTGCCTGCTCGTGATGGTTATAGGTAACATGCAACGCCGGGTGGTGGCCCAGTGCATCATTCAGATGCATGGCGCCGCCGCCCACCACGCTGAACACATCCGTAACGCCGTGCGCCGCAAGAAAATCGGCCACATAATCGGCCAGACGCTGTTTCATTGAGAGTGTCCTCCTTTTATTTAATCCGTTCAAGCTGCGGCTGAACCATTACAAAATACAAAGTTCTGGAATCCTGCGGGGCATCGACCCGCTTGCCGCTGTAGCTAATATCGATTGTACTTTCACCAAAAGGAACATCCACGGTATAGCGGATTTTCATGTTTTCCTGGCTGACCACAAAGGTCTGGCTACTGTCACCGAAGGTAATGGTAATGCTGGGGCGGTCAGAAATATCAAAGAAATAATCCCCCACTGTAAAGGTAAAGGTGTACCTTTCCGTATTCAGCTGCGGGTTTACCAGTTTGATCTCCGCACTTTTCTTGCACCAGTAAAACGGCAGCTCTTTGTTGGAGTTTTCAGGAGTATAATATTCTGTGTTATAAATGCCATTCCCCAGCTGCATGGTAATAGACGGCGCATTATACAGCACCCACACGCCATAGAAAACGGCAAGGGAAACTGCCAATGCCCCCAGTGAAGCGCCGAAAGTAACCAGCGTGCTGCGTGCAGCTTTTTTATCTAGTTTTGATTGTTCAGGCTTTTGGGTTTTCAGCGCTGCCAACACATAATTTACTGCCTGTACAACGCCCCAGATGATAGCTGTCAGTATTGCCAACTGTACAATGGTGTTGCGAATATAAGAGTTACGCTCTTCAAAGATTGGAAGCGGCAGATTAAATACCATCAAAACCGCAAAAGGCAATATATTTTGACGTGTCATCACCTTTTCCTGTGCAAGAAAATACGCCAGTGGAATCAGCGCCATGCAGTAAATATAGTTGCCCTGGCTTTGGTACATCATAGCCACGGTAATCAGCAGCAACGCCTGCCATTCCTGGCGGCAGAGCAGAGCACACACAACCAGTACCGCCGCCACAGCAAAGGCTGCTGCAAAAAAAGATACCGTTGCATTGCTGGTTCCGGCAATCAGGTCCACCAGATGCGCCCCATGTGCGAACATGCTGTTGATGCCATTGCCTGCCCAAGGTGTTTTACTTTTACTTCCAAAAGAGAACAAAATCTTCAGCCAAAGCTGCAAGCCGTACACGCCCTCCTGGAAGGCAAACACCGGGAGCACCAACGCTGCAATGCCATAAAACACCGTGCGGATTGCTGCTTTGAAATCCCGGTTTCTTAAAAGCATAACACCTAAGAATGCGGGATAAATTTTAAGTCCGGCTGCTACTGCCAGTGCAACCAATGCCAGTTCCCGCACCCATGCGCGCTTTGAACGGTGATACATGACGAAAAAAAGCGAAAGCCCCGCCGCCAGCAAAATAATATTGCCGCGGTCTACCGCATTAAGCACACCAAAGCTGAACAAGGCAAAAAACGTACTGGCCCTGGCCCACTGGGCATTTTGCATCACGTCACGGAGCAAAACCGCCAGCAAAAGAACCGCCAGCACCACAAAAAAGACGTATAGCAAAAAGCACGACTGTGTTGTGCGTAAATCAGTTTCTGTGCCGCGCATGGCAACTGACGCCTCAAAGTCATAGGTCCAGTTATCAGATACCGAAGCAGGCACCAGTAAAAACAGGGCATAAAAGAACAAATTTGCCAAGGGCGGATACAGTGTGTCAAACACCGCATACGGCTGGCGTCCACGAACATATTCAATGCTATGGAAAAAATCCATGCCGGCATCCAGTGTATCATGGTATAAAAAGTACGAAAGAAAATCACCATGGGTAACATACAGCGTTACCATAACCACAATGGCACACACTGCGCTGAGTACACAGTACAGCTTGGCCGTTTTTTTCCAGAACGGATTGCTCCCTCTTCCTTTTTTACCAAAAAGGTCTTTTCCCCGTTTCGTGTTATTCTCTTTCAGCACGCGCTGGCTGTTGCATTCATTCTGGCCATAATTCAGTCCCATCTGCACCGATTTGTTATCTTCCGGCAACAGCTGATCTAATCCAATGCTGATACCAGATTTATTCTCGTTATTTGTTGTCATGTTGTCCATACACAGCCTTGCCCTATTTCTGTTCCCGGTTATGTATCAGATGTTCCCTGGTTTCCCATATTTTTTTACCGATATATTTTGCAGTCTTATTTTCAACAATAAAGCACCGCCAACCAACCTCGTTGAGTCGGATGATGGTTAGGGATCCCGATACCGCACTTTTCCGTGCCGGATAAGCTCCACATCGTTGACAGGAAACATTTTGTCGTTTATCTTTCCTTAAATGTCCACAACTTGTTGATGATAAAATTCAGCGGAATCGTGACCAGCAAATTTACAATCGGCGCAATCGTTTTGCTGACGCTGAAGAACGTAACCTCTATCCAAAGCAAAACATTAGAAAGGATCGACGTGCCGCCGTAGCTGACATATGTTTTTCCAAGGCGTTTCAGTTTACTGCGCCAATCGTTTGCATTCCCGGTAAACACAAACTTATCGTTCCAAAAAAAGGCATTGGCAATGCTCAGAATTGTTCCCAGAACGCTGCCTACCATATACAGGTCTGGGCTGATCCACAAAAAGATATAATACACCGCCATTGATACCGCCGTGTTGCTTACGCCAACAAGGCCAAACTTGATAAACTGTGCAAGCAGTGCAACAAATTCCTTTTTGCTTTTTGCTCCCAACAGCGCCAACAATTTCTGCATGGATCCCGTTCCTTTATTATTCTTTATAAGCAATCAAAAAGCAAAGCCTGTATTGATAATTTACCGCAGTGCAGCAGCCATTTTTTCTTATCAGCCCGGCTTTGCTTTTTCTTATTGATTCATCTTATCAGCGCATTTTACTGGTTCACCGCTTCAATAATGATCTTTGCCATATAGTCGATCATCTCATCGGTCATGCCGGGGTACACGCCGACCCAGAAGGTGTTGTTCATGATAAAGTCAGTGTTGGTCAGCTCCCCTGCCACGCGGTAGGCGTCGGTGCCGCGGATCTGGTCAAAGCAGGGGTGCTTGATCAGGTTGCCGCTGAACAACAGGCGGGTCTGGACATTGTGGTCCTCAATATAGCGGGTCACGGCGTTGCGGTCCAGGCCGGATTCCGGCTTGACCGAAATCAGGAAGCCAAACCAGGACGGGCGGCTGTTGGCGGCCGGTTCCGGCAGGATCAGCTTATCGGCGGCCGGTTCCAGGGCTGCGCGCAGGCGGTCCCAGTTATGGCGGCGGCGCTCGATAAAGCTGGGGAACTTTTTCAGCTGTTCGCAGCCGATGGCGGCCTGCATATCGGTCACTTTCAGGTTATAGCCAAAGTGGCTGTAAACGTACTTGTGGTCATAGCCTGCGGGCAGTTCGCCATACTGACCGTCAAAGCGGTGGCCGCAGAAGTTATCATGGCCGGACGGGCAGATGCAGTCGCGGCCCCAGTCGCGGTAGCTCTTGATCAGGCGGTTCAGCAGCGGGCTGTTTGTATACACGCAGCCGCCCTCGCCCATCGTCATGTGGTGCGGCGGGTAGAAGCTGGAGGTGCCGATATCGCCCCAGGTTCCGGTAAAGCGGGTTTCGCCGTTGATGGTGTACTGGGTGCCCAGGGCATCGCAGTTATCCTCCACCAGCCAGAGGTTATGGGCATCGCAGAAGGCTTTGACGGCGGACAGGTCAAACGGGTTGCCCAAGGTATGGGCGATCATGACTGCCTTGGTCTTGGGGGAAAGAGCGGCTTCCAGCTTGGTCACATCAATGTTGTACTGCGGCACGGTCACATCCACAAACACCGGCACAGCGCCATACTGCAGCGCCGGGGTGACCGTGGTGGGGAACCCGCATGCCACAGTGATGACCTCATCGCCCTTTTTGATCTGGCGGTCGCCCAGTTCCGGGGCGGTGAGCGCCATAAAGGCAATCAGGTTGGCGGAGGAGCCGGAGTTGACCAGGTTGGCGAACTTTACGCCGATCCACTTGGCAAACTCTTTTTCAAATTCATCCGCAAAGCGGCCGGTGGTCAGCCAGAAATCCAGCGTTGCATCGGTCAGGGCGCACATTTCTTTTTCATCAAACACGCGGGATGCATAAGTAACGCGGTCGCCGGGCTTGAAATCCGCCTTTTTCTCCTTAAAGTCATGGTAATATTCTGCCACCAGCGCCTTGATCTGCTCGCGGGCTTCGGCCTCATTGCTCCAATTTGCCATCGTCTGCTCCCTTACTCACTCAAAAATTCCTTGATTTCTTTGTCCATCTCCGCCGGGATATTCCCGCCGGAAAGCCATACCTTGCTGAACGCAACGGTCTTTTGCATACATTCCGCCATATGCCAGCGCGGTTTCCAGCCGAAGGTGGATTTCAATTTGCTGCAATCCAGCTTCAAAAAGTTTGCTTCATGCGGGGCGTTTGCCTCAGCGCGGTTTTCCCATGCAGCACCATCGCCCCACGCCTGGCAGAACAGGTCTACCAGGGTGCCGGTCGTCACACAGTCGCAGTCATCCGGGCCGACGTTATAATAGCCGGCGTACCGGTTATCCTCATACTGGCGCTGGGCGATCAGCAGGTACGCCGCCAGCGGTTCCAGCACATGCTGGTATGGGCGGGTGGAATACGGGTTGCGCACACCGATGCTCTCCCCTTTTGCCATCGCGCGCACGCAGTCCGGGATGATGCGGTCATTGGCAAAATCGCCGCCGCCAATCACATTACCTGCGCGGGCAGTGGAGATGGCCACGCTGCCATCCGCAAAAAAGCTGTTTTTATAGCTGTGGGTCACCAGCTCCGAGCAGCTTTTGCTGTTGGAGTAGGGGTCGAAGCCATCCAGCGGTTCGTTTTCGCGGTAGCCCCAGCACCATTCATTATTCTGGTACACCTTATCCGTTGTTACGTTCAGCACAGAGCGCGGTGGGGTTTGGGCGGTACGCACACATTCCAACAGGTTCACGGTGCCCATCACATTGGTTTCATAGGTATAGCGCGGGTCCTTGTAGCTGTCCCGCACAATGGGCTGAGCCGCCAGGTGCAGCACAATTTCCGGCTGGGCGGCATCAAAGGCCGCTTTCAAGGCGGCAAAATTGCGGATATCACCGATCACGCTGGTCATTTTGCCTTCCAGCCCTGCCAGAGAGAAGAGGTTGGGGGTTGTGGGCGGCTGCAAACTGTAGCCCGTTACCACTGCACCGGCACCCACCAGCATGCGGCAGAGCCAGCTGCCCTTAAAACCGGTATGCCCGGTTACAAACACGCGTTTGCCGCGGTAAAATTCCAAGTTCATTGTTGGTTCCACACTTCCCAGGGCGCACAGCCGGACGCCCACATTTTTTCCAGCATACTTTTTTCGCGCTCGGTATCCATGCACTGCCAGAATCCGCGGTGCACATAGCTCATCAGCTGGCCTTTGGCTGCCAGCTCGCGCAGCGGGGCCTGCTCAAAAATGGTATCATCGCCGCTGATGGTATCAAACACTTCCGGTTCCAGCACCATATAGCCCGCATTGATGATAGCCCCATCGTTGACGCTTTTTTCACGGAACGCCTGAACCGAATTGTCCTGGCCGATATCCAGCACGCCTTTCTGCTGTTCCTGCACCACGGCGGTCAGGGTTGCCAGCTTGCCATGCTGCTTATGGAACTTGACCAGTTCGGCAATGTTCACATCGCAGACGCCATCACCATAGGTCATCATAAAGGTTTCGTTGCCGATATATTTCTGCACCCGCTTGATGCGGCCGCCCGTCATCGTGTTCAGGCCGGTATCCACCACCGTCACGCGCCACGGCTCGGCGTGCTGGTCATGCACGATCATCTCGTTGCCCTGGGTGAAGTCAAAGGTCACATCGCTGGTATGCAGGAAATAATCCGCAAACCACTCCTTGATCATATGCTGCTTGTACCCGGCGCAGATCACAAAATCATTGAAGCCATAGTAAGAATACTCTTTCATGATATGCCACAAAATGGGCATACCGCCGATTTCGATCATCGGTTTTGGCTTGAACTTACTTTCTTCCGAAATGCGCGTGCCATAGCCGCCGGCAAGAATTACAACTTTCATATTTTTCACTCCCGTAAGCCTGCAGCGGAACCCTGCTTGCAGTCCCGCAAAAACTGTCCGTCCAACCAGCATTTCAACCGCCGGACAGTTTGGTACACACCCAGCCTATTTTTTATTACTATGATAGTATATCATTTTCGCGTATTCAGTGCAACCGTTCCAGGAAACTTATCACACCTAGTAGGCTTGCTTTTTATTCCGCATTTTGCTCTTTGTTATCACATTTTAACGCCGCTTTTGTTGCCGCTGTGCAAACAATATTCTTTACGTTTTTTCGTGCGTATTTTGCCCCCGCGGGGCGGCCCACTTTACATTAGTAGGCAAAACAGGTATAATAGTTTAGTTAATCTGTGATATTGCGCCATTTTGCCATATTGCGGGTGCAGGCGGTCTTATTTTATCCTTGCTGCCTGTGGATTTTTTGCGGCACGCCGTGCGTTGTGCGGTACCGCTCCTATTAGGTCTGGAGGTTGCGCTCATGGGGCTGCAAAGCCTGCAATACTGTGCATTTTGGGTGGTTGTGGCTGCCGTTTACCTGCATCTGCCGGTGCGCATGCAGCCGGTGTTTCTGCTGGGGGCTTCGTGGGTATTTTATGCGCTGGCCATGCCGGCCATGCTGCCGGTCACCATTGCGCTGGCGGTGTTCACCTACCTGTGCGGCCGCGGCCTTGCCTGGCGGGGCGGCGCATACAAAACCGCCTTCTTGCGCCTTGGCGTGATCGGTATGCTGGGCATTCTGGCCTTTTTTAAGTATAACGGCCTGTTGGGCGGGGTGCTGCACGGCTGGCGCGCGGTGGCCATGCCGCTGGGCATCAGCTTTACCAGTTTTGCCGCAATCGCCTACCTGATCGACGCCACCCGCGGCGACTGCGAGGTGGAAACCAGCTTTATCCGGCTGGCGCTGTTCCTCAACTTTTTTGCCACTGTCACCCAGGGGCCCATCTGCCGCGCCGGTGCGCTGCTGCCGCAGTTGAGCGCCGAGCACCGCTTTGATGCCGCCCGCACGGTGCGCGCTTTGCGGCTATATGCGCTGGGGCTGTTCAAATACATTGCCGTGGCGGATGTGCTGAACATGGTGGTGGATACGGTTTTCCCCCACTATGCGGATTACAGCGCCCCCATGCTGATTTTGACCGCGGTGATGTACACTTTTTATCTGTATTTCAGCTTTTCCGGCTATTCCGAGATTTCCCGTGCCACCGGCCTTGTGCTGGGGCTGGACCTGCCGGAAAACTTTAAGACCCCGTTTTACGCCACCAACTTTTCCGGCTTCTGGAGCCGCTGGCACATCTCGTTTTCTTCCTGGCTGCAGGATTATCTCTTTATGCCGCTGGCCTGGGCAGATCTTGGCCGCTTTGGCCGCCTGCCCACCGAGCTGTGCGTGTTCTGCGTGTTCTTTGCTTCCGGCTTCTGGCACGGCAGCACCGCGCCATTCATCATCTGGGGTCTGCTGCAGGCGGTTTACCGCGTGGGCGAAGAGCTGCTGCACCGCCGTTTTGGCAAACCCAAAAAGCGCGGCACCCCGGCCCGTGTGCTGTGGGGCAAGCGGGTTGTGGTGTTTGTTTTGTGGACCATCAGCATGGTGTTCTTCCGCGTGGGGTCCGGCAACCTTTCCGGCATGGCCGAAAACCTGGGCGTTGGCGATGCTTTCATCTACCTGGGCCGCTGCCTGATGAACAGCTGGTCCCCCGCCCGCTTTGCCGGGGAGCTGTACAGCACAGCGTATACCGGCTTTTACGCCAATACCATTATGGTAGCGGCTTATTGGGCGTTCGCTGCGCTGGCGCTGGCGCTTGGCATCTGGCTGGATCACCGGCGCAATTTTGCCTGCAAAAACAAACCGGCTGAGGTTGCCCTGGCAAGCGCCAAGCACCGCAATGCGCTGTATGTTGTTTTGATCGTTTTTATCCTGGTGGGGTACATCATGCAGAGTGGCGGCTTTAATGCCAACGCGTTCGGCCCCTATGCAGGGTTTTAATCTTATGGAAAAAAGGAGATTTCCGGCGTGAAGCATATCATCAAAAAATTGGCGCTGCTGTTCGTGCCGGTCTATCTGTGGTTTGCCTTTTTTGTGGCGTTTGAGCCAAACAATTATTTTGGCATCAAAAGAACAGCCTCTTCCAGCCAGCCGGTGGCCCGTGTGCGCGCCTATGAGCAGAGCCCCGGCACCAACCTGATCATCGGGGACAGCCGCCTGGCCCACTTTGATATGGACCTTGTGGATTCCCTGACCGGGCAAAGCTGGCAGAACCTGGCCTTTGGCGGTGCTTCCCTGAAGGAATGTGTGGACCTTGCCAACTATGTGCTGGATTCCGGCAACCAGGTGGACCGCATTCTGTTTGAGCTTTCGTTCTACACCTTAAACAGCAGCTATAACACCGACCGTTTTTCGGCGCTGGAAGCTACCCTGCGCAACCCGCTGGCCTACTGTCTGAACCTGGAATACAACGTGAACGCCCTGACCGTGTTTATGGACACCGTAAAGGGCACGCCGGACACCATTGAATCCGGCGACTGGACCGCGGCGGATTACCTGGATGATGCCGGGAACACGATTCCGCTGCACAAAAAGCTGTATGAGTACCCGGCGCTGATCACCACCCGCTGCCAGAACTGGACACTGAACGAAACCGAGCTGGCGGAGTTTTTGGCTATGGCCCAGCGCTGCGCAGACCGCGGCGTGGAGCTGACCATTGTGCTGCCCCCCATGGCCGCCAATGTGCGCACCGAGGTATGCGATGCCTTTGGCATTACCGCCGTGATGCAGGACGAAGTTCTGCCGCTATTGGAAAAGCAGAATTTTACCGTGCTGAATTACGAATGGGGCACCAGCTGCATTACCGATGATGACACCCAGTTTTTTGACGGGTTCCACCTGGACGAAAAATACGGCCTGCCGGACTGGACAGCCGAACTGTTTGATGATATGCAGCGCTGATGCTGCCCCACCCCAAAAAGGAGGTCCCCTGTGGCACTGGACTTTTTGATTTTGTACGAACACACCGTTCGGGAATATGAGAGCGATCTTTTGCTCAAATTGGAGCTGGAGCGCCGCGGCTACACCGTGCGCATCCGCCAGCTGCTGGATGCCAAAGATCTGCGCCTGTTTGGCAAAGACAAGCCGGAAGTTCTGGTTGCCAGCTGCATGTATGACAACGAAGCCATCAACAGCCATGTGTACAACAACATTGGCAAATGCAACAAGATCGTCAACCTGCACTGGGAGCAGATGCTCTCCGACACGCAGGAGGAGGGCGATTGGTTCAACATGAACGGCAACGCCAAGCGCTGCGTGCAGACTTGCTGGGGCCAGCGCACCGCCCAGCGGTTACAGGCCCATGGCATGGATGCCAAGAACACCCCCGTGACTGGCGCTGTGATGATGGACTTTCTGCGGCCGGAGTTCAAGGGCTACTTTAAGGATAAGGAAACCCTGTGCAAGGAATTCGGCCTTGACCCCGCCAAACAGCTGCACCTGTACATTTCCAGCTTTGGCTATGCCAGCATGACTGACCAGGAAGTGGCCGAGCTTTCCAAAATGGCGGGAACGGATTTTTCCGGCTTTGCCCGCACTAACCGCGTTTCGATGGAAAAAACGCTGGCCTGGTTTGACCGCTATCTGGGTGACCACCCGGAGGTGGAACTGGTATACCGCCGCCACCCCAGCGAATGGAAATGCAAAGCCCTGGACGAGCTGGCCGCCAAACGCCCCAACTTCCATGTAATTTTTGCGGATTCCGTCAAGCAGTGGATTGTGGCGGCGGATTCCATCTCCATCTGGATGAGCACCGCTGTGGCCGAAGTATACATGGCGGGCAAAAGCTGCCATATCCTGCGCCCGGTGCCCATCGAGCACGAGTATGACCCCGTCATCTACAAGGATGCTCACTATGTGACTAGCTACCCGGAGTTTGCCGCTGCCATGGCGCAGCCGAACCCGCCGTTCCCCATTGCACGGGATGTGATTGAGGGCTATTTTGACCCCTCCCCTGCCCCGGCCTACAAGCGGATGGCCGACCTGCTGGAGGAAGTGTACAAAAATTCCCCGCGGGATGAACCGATGGGGCCCGGCTTTACGCCGCACTTCAACCTGCTCAAGTTCTGCGCACTGGCGGGGGTACACATGCTGTACCGCCACAAGTGGGAACCCAAACGGGTGTTTGCCTTCTGCCCGCCGCTGGCCAACTTTGCCCAGCGCATTTACGGTTATGTGGACAAAGCCTATATCCCGCCGGAGGAGATCCAGCGCATGGAAGCGCGCATCCGGCCATATGTAAAATAAAGTTGTTTTTCCGGCGCGCTGCGGTGCGCCCGCTGCAAATGGGAGCCTGCCATGTCTGAACCGAAAAAAACTGAAAGCTTTGCCGGAAATGTGATGAAATACTCCATTGCCACCTACCTTGGCTTTGGCATTTCCGGCGCAGCGCTTATCATCAAGGGCGTCCTGCCCGCCGAAAGCTACGCCGTTCCTGCTTCCTTCATGGCATACACCATGTCGCTGATGAACGTGGGCATGCTTGGGCTGGACCAAAGCCTGCTGCGCTTTTACCACGAACCGCCTGCCGGTTCCACCGGGCGCAGCATGTTTGCCGCGTGTACCCGGCTTTCGGTGCTGGTCATGCTGCTGGTGGGCGGCATCGGCAGCATCTTTTTCGCCAAGCCGCTGGCGGCGGCCTTTGGCCTTGGGGCCAACGGTGCCGGGCTGGTGCCGTTTTTGTTCCTGAACGCTGCTCTGTACATGCTGGTGCGTTACCTCAACGTGCTGCTCCGGCTGGAAAACAATGTGCGCGCCTACACCACCGAAACGCTGTGGATGCAGGCCTGCCTGAACCTGATCTACCTGCTGCCCGGCTTTATTACCCAGGACGCCCGCGCTTTTGTGCTGGGTGCGGTGTGCAGCTTTGCGGGGGTCGCAGTGTTCTATTGGCGGCGGGCTTCTAAAGGTCAAACGAAAGAGGCCCCTGTGCGCGGCCTGCGCCCCTATGCCCACATTTACCGGGCGGCACTGCCTTACGGCATTGTGTTGGCACCTGCGGCCATCCTGATCCCGCTGTACCGCGCCATCTGCCTTTCTTTTTTAGGCAATTACGCCCCCGCGGCGGAGCAGGGTTCGTTTGATTTCGCCTACACCCTGGCCCAGCTTGTCACCACCATTCAGGCCGGTTTTTCCACCTACTGGGGCCCCTATGTCTACGCGCATTACCGCACCGAGCAGGAGCGCATTGGCCGCATCCATGATCTGCTGAACCTGCTGATCTTCGGCTTTTTCTGTCTGCTGGTCATGTTTGAGGATATCATCTTCATCATCTTCCCGGCCAAATCGGCCTGCCTGCCCTACTTTCCGCTGATGATGCTGGCTGTGGTGTTCTCCATCCTGTGCGAAGGCACGGTGTACGGCAACACCATTGCCCGCAAGCCGTTCCAGGATACGATTGGAACCGCCGTGGGCGTTGCGGCCAACATTGCCGTGTGCGCCGTGCTGGTGCCGCGTTTTGGCGTAATGGGTGCCGCGGTCGGCCTGGTAGCGGCCAATGCAACGATGTTTTTGTACCGCACTGTGACCGGGCAGTATTACTATCGCACCATCCCCAGCTTCAGCCGGACGATCTGCGGCTTTTTGCTGGCGGTGGGTGTGGCCGTGATCGGCGTGGTGTTCGCCCACATTTTTATCATCAAGTTTGTTTTAACTGCAGCAATCCTGTTTATTTACTGTAACATTTACCGTGCCCAGCTGTACAAGCTGTGGCAGATCTTTATGGGCTTTGTGCGGCGGTATCTGCTGCACAGCCAAGCATAACTACTGCAAAGGAAAGGTTGTATATCAAGATGAAGCATTGCGGCACACAAGAGTTGACCACCGAGCGGCTGGTCCTGCGTCGTATGACAACCGACGACTGCGAAATGATGTTTGGCAACTGGGCCAATGACCCGGAAGTGACCCGCTACCTGCGCTGGGAGCCCCACCGTGACTGGGTGGTAACGATGGCATATCTGAACGAGATTGTCAAACAATATGACCGCCCGGATTTTTATGATTGGGGCATCTGCGATAAAGTGACCGGTGTGCTGATGGGCAGCATCAGCATTGCCCCCGCCGAATCCTGTGAGCGTGAAAAGCCCTATGCCTGGAAAAACGTGAAAACCGAGCTGCTGGGCGGCATGTATGAGATCGGTTACACCTTGGGCAAAAAGTGGTGGAACCAGGGCTATGCCACCGAAGCCGCCGCTGCCGTGCGCGATTACTGGTTTGGCATGGTAGGTGCGCCCTGGCTGGCCGGGTTCCACGCCAGCCAGAATGTGGCAAGCAGCCGCGTGTTGGCCAAGACCGGCTTCCATTATGACCACGATACCGTTCTGCACCGCTTTGACGGCACCGAGGTGCCCTGCCTGGCCTGGTACCTGCTGAACCCCGGCAGCCAGAAATCCGATGAACCGGCAGCCGCTGCCCCCGCTGTACAGGCAGAACCAACGGAACCAGCGGAGAATGCCGAGACAACCGTCTGACATTCACTCCCCTGCCCCATACTTTTGCTGACCTGGCCGAATACGGCCAGAAAGGACCCCTATGGATGAAATGAAGGACCCCATCACCCTGGACTTTACCGCTACCCAGGCCCCGGCAGAGGACGCCCCTGTTGGGCAGAAGGCTCTGGACAGCGAGCGCCCGCCGGTGCGCGTTGTGCTGCTGGCGCTGGACCAGGGCAAGTTTGACTCCCAGCGCAGCCTGGATGAGCTTGCCGCCCTGGCAGAAGCCAACGGCATGCAGGCCGTTGCTACCGTGTGCCAGAAGCGCAGCACCCCCGAAGCCGCCACCCTTCTGGGGGAGGGCAAAGTAGAGGAAGCGCGCCTGGTATGCCTGAATACCGATGCCGAGGCCGCCATCTTTGACGGCGAGCTGACCGGCAGCCAGATCCGCAACCTGAGCGCGGCTTTGCAGGTGGAAGTGCTGGACCGCACGATGCTGATTTTGGAAATCTTCCGTGCGCGCGCCACCACCAACGAGGGCAAGCTGCAAACTGAGCTGGCCACCCTGAAATACCGCATGCCGCGCCTGCAGGGCCTTGGCGAGGCGCTGAGCCGCCAGGGCGGCGGTGGCGGCGGCGGTGGCGGTGCCCGCCGCGGTGCCGGTGAAACCAAGCTGGAGCTGGACCGCCGCTACCTGCGCAGCCGCATTGAAAAGCTGGAAAGCCGCCTGAAAGAGCTGGAAAAGCGCCGTGGTGAAACCCGCCGCGCCCGCCAGAAAAACGGTGTTCCGGTCATCTCATTGGTGGGCTACACCAACGTGGGCAAAAGCAGCCTGACCAACGCTTTGTGCGGCGCAGAAATTTTTGAAGCCGACATGCTGTTTGCCACGCTGGATCCCACCGCCCGCAAATGCACGCTGCCCAGCGGGTTACAAGTGATCCTGGTGGATACAGTCGGCTTTGTCAGCCGCCTGCCGCATGATTTGGTGGATGCTTTTAAGAGCACACTGGAAGAAGCTGCCTGCTCTGACATCATCTTGAAAATTGCCGACGCCAGCGACAGCGAAGCCGCCGAGCAGCTGAGCGTGACCGATGAAGTGTTGAACGACCTGGGCTGCGGGGATATCCCGCAGGTGACGGTCTACAATAAGTGCGACCGCACCGGTGTTGCCCCCTATGACCCGGATGTGCTGCTGGTAAGCGCCAAAACCGGCTACGGGCTGGACAGCCTGCTGGCCAAGATTGACGAGATTCTGGCGCACCGTGTGCGCACCATTGAGGTTCTGTTGCCCTATGACAAGCTGGCCCTGGCCGATGTGTTCCGCACCCGCGGCAGCGTTCTGGCTGAAGAATACCGCGAAAACGGCGTGTATTACAAGGCAACCGTAAAGGTGGATGACCTGCACCGGTTTGAAGCGTACCTGCTGTAAGCGCAACCGTTCGCTTTGTGCAAGATAACAAATACTGATTTTATTGCTGATTGTAGACAAAAAGACCTCCATCCCTGCACGGTTCTGTGCTTGGGATGGAGGTCTTTGGTTTATTTGTGTGTACCCTGCGTTACGGCAAAATTATTCCGCCGTCAGCAGTTTAACAGCGCGGGAGGTACCCAGGCGGTCTGCGCCCAGATCCAGGAACTTTTCCATGTCCTCAACGGTGGAAATGCCGCCGGCTGCCTTGATCTTGCAGCGGCCGCGCACGCAGCGGGCAAACAGCTCAATATCATGGAAGGTTGCACCTGCGGTAGAAAAGCCCGTGCTGGTCTTGATGAAGTCGGCACCGGCTTCCACCACGATATCGCACATCTTTTCTTTTTCTTCATCGGTCAGCAGGCAGGTTTCAATAATAACCTTGAGCACCTTATGCCCCACGGTCCGCTTGACGGCGGCGATATCCTCGCGCACAGCGTCATATTCCTTGTTCTTCAGGCGGCCGATATTGATGACCATATCCACTTCCTCGGCGCCGTTTTCCACAGCGGTCTTTGCTTCAAAGCACTTGGAAGCAGTATCCATTGCACCCAGAGGGAAGCCGACCACGCAGCACACCGCAACACGGCCCGCCATATACTGCACAGCCTGCTTGACATAGCAGGTGTTGATGCAGACGGATGCAGTATGATACTTGATGGCATCATCGCACAGGGCCTGAATCTGGGGCCAGGTAGCCTCCGGTTTCAACAGGGTGTGGTCAACTTTGGAAAGGATTTCCTCCTTGGTGTATTTCATTTGAATTCTTCTCCTTTTTTACAGGTCTTGCACAGGTGCGCCTGGTGCAGGCCGATGGTCGAAAATACAATGGCCGTCAGGCTGACCGTTGCGCCCACAATGCCCAGGATCAGGCCGGTCAGACGGAATGCACCGCCGCGGATTTTGTTTGTCATAAGAAAGCCCTCCTTATCATCGTCGGTTTGGTTGTTTCGGGTTTCTATCTGTTCTGTGTTGTTATTTCTTTTTGAAAATAAACAACTTGCTGAACACATAGTTGGATACAATCACGATAACCTGGCTGAACAGTTTAACACCCATGGCCCACAGGTCAGCGTTGGCTGCGGCAAATGCCACATGCGGTGCCAGCACGCTGACGCCCAGCCAGATGATGACCTGGTCCATGACCATGGTGCCAATACGGCAGGCCACAAACTGGCCAAACTCCGCCAGAGCAGCCTGGCCGCTGTTTTTGCTGCGGAACACAAAGGTGCGGTTGGTCCAGTAGGCAAACAGAATGCAGATGATATTATCCAGAACATTGCCAATGCCGGTTGCAAAGCCCGTGCCCAGCACAGCCTGGAACACGGCAAACAGCACCAGGTTCAACAGCGTGGCAAGCCCGCCAAAAAACAGGTAGGCAAACCCCTCATAATATTTTTTAATAAAAGCCTTTAATTTTTCCATGCAGTTTATCCTTTACCACACAGCGCAGGGAGGTTTGCAGCGCTGCTCGCCAGTGTACGTCAACAGTGCACACCGGCATATAACAAAAGGGGCCCGCCTGTTGCCAGGCAGGCCCCTGCTGCAATTCGGGGATTATTCAGCGTCCTCGGCAGCCTCGTCGAGGCAAGCCTTCATGGACAGGCTGATGCGCTTGCGATCAAAGTCAACATTGATCAGCTTAACCTTGACCATGTCGCCGACCTTCAGAACGTCGGAAACCTTGTTCACGCGCTCGTTGCTGATCTCGCTGATGTGGACCAGACCGTCAATGCCCGGCAGAATGCGGACAAATGCACCGAACTTGGTGATGGAAACGACCGGAGCTTCGAACTCAGAGCCGATGGGATACTCGTTCTTGAGCTTCTCCCAGGGGTTGTCCTCTTCCTTCTTGTAGCCCAGGGAAACCTTCTGGTTCTCGGGGTCATAGCTCTTAACATACACTTCGATGGTATCGCCAACGCTGACGACCTCAGAGGGATGCTTGATGTTGTTCCAGCTCAGTTCGCTGATGTGGCACAGGCCATCCACGCCGCCGATGTCAACAAAGGCACCGTAGGAAGTCAGGCTCTTGACAACGCCAGTGTACTGCTTGTCAACTTCAACGTTCTTCCAGAACTCATCGCGCTTTGCCTTGTTTTCTTCAGCAGTAACCTTGTTGATGCTGCCAACGATCTTGCGGCCTGCGCACTCGGTGATAACCAGCTTAACGTGCTGGCCAACCAGCTTGGTGTAGTCCTCGTCGCGGCGCATGGTAGCCTGAGAACGGGGAACAAACACACGAACGCCCTTGACGTTGACAACAACGCCGCCCTTGTTGGCTTCCATGACGTCGCCTTCCATAACGGTGCCGTTTTCAGCAGCCTCGGAAACATCCTTCATGCCCTTCTGGGCTTCAAAACGGACACGAGAAAGGGTGTCAACACCTTCCTGGTCATTGGTCTTGACAACAACCAAATCCAGCTCGTCGTCCACCTTAACAAGGTCTTCCATCTTGGCGTTGGGGTCATGGCTCATCTCGCTGAGCTTGACGATACCAGTGTGCTTGGAACCATCAATACCGACGACACATTCCGTCGGGGAAACGCTGATGACCTTGGCTTTTACGATCTTACCTGCGTACAGGGGCTTTGCTTCGGATGCAGCGAGCATCTCCTCAAAGCTCATGTCGTCACGGATTTCTTCACTCATACAGTTAAGTACCTCCTCAATTATAGACGAAGGCGTTGAAGCCCCAGCTGTTACGCCCACGATCCTGGCACCGTTAAGCCAATCTTTGTCGAGTTCATCAGCTGTCTCCACATTGATAGCTTTGGTATGCCGGGCCGCGACCTGCAACAGCTTTTGGGTATTGGAAGAATGATGACCACCAATGACGACCATATGATCGCATTTTTGGCTGAGGTCTTCCGCTTCCTGTTGCCTCGCCCACGTTGCATTACATATTGTATCAAATATTTTGGCATTTGTACACTGGTTTTTCAAAAATTCCTTGCAAGTTTCCCAGCTTTGGACATTGAAAGTGGTTTGCGCTACCGCAAAAATAGATTTTTGTTGTGTGAGTTCCGGCAGCAGTTTTTCCAGCTCTACCAAGTTGGCAAACACTTCCACTTTTCCCGTAGTATGGCCCACAATTCCCTGTACTTCGGGGTGTTTGGCATCGCCTGCCACCAGCAGCATGGCGCCCTCCGCACCGGCCCGCGCAGCAATTTTATGGATTTTTGTAACAAACGGGCAGGTGGCATCATGATACGCCAGGCGGCGTGTTGATATTTTATCATACACACTCTGCCCAACGCCGTGGCTGCGGATGACAACCTCGCAGCCGTCCGGCACATCGTCCACACTGTCACAGGTAATGGCACCTTTGCTTTCCAGATCCTCCACCACCTGCGGGTTATGGATCAGCGGGCCAAGGGTTGCCACCGGGCGGCCCTGCTCCAGCAATTCATAAGTCAGCTTGACCGCGCGGTTTACCCCAAAGCAGAACCCTGCGGTTTTTGCAAGAATAATTTGCATGGTTATTTCTCCCTGTATCGCGTTTTAGAAGTGATTTTCTTTGTACAGGCGTTCCAGTTCGGTTTTCAGGCGGGTGCGCAGGGCACGCAGCTTGGGTACCGAGCGGCGCGGGTCCTCTACCTTCATCTCCTCTGCCGGGATGGGGGTGCCAAAGCAGATGCGGATGCGGCAGAACATGTGCATGCGCTTATCCGGCGTATCGTAAATAATGCGGCAGGGCACCATGTCGGCATCGGCGTTGCCGGCAATCAGGAAAGCACCGCTTTTTAAGGTCAGCAGTTCGCCGGTCTTGCTGCGGGTTCCTTCAGGGAAGATCAGGATCGGCGTGCCGTTTTTGCATTCGTCTGTCACTTTATTAACGGTGTCCATATCGCCCTTGCCGCGGTCAATGGGCACCGCGCCCATGCAGCTCAAAAACCAGCCGATCAGCGGATTTTTGAACAGCTCCTGCTTGGCCAGGATGGTATAGCGCTTCCAGCTGAACACCGCTTCCAGAATATAGACCGGGTCCAGGTCCGAAAGGTGGTTGGATGCGATAACATGGGCGCGCCCGCGGGGGATGTTCTCTTTGCCGACCACCTCAATGCGCCACAAAATATGCAGCAGCGGCCAGACGATCGGCAGCAGGATCCAATAAAGCAGCATAGTTTTCCACCATTTCTTAGTAATTGGTTAAATGTTTGTTGTTCTGTGTTTTTGGGTACGTTGAGCCGTCAGGTTATTTGCCCCGTGTATTGTCGGAAGAGATTACCTACATTTTTCCAGGTGCAACGCTCTCCCCTGCTCGCAGCGCGGCTTTTATTTTGCGCGGTCCTGAATGACTTTTTTCAGGGCTTCAAAGCTCTGGTCAAAGTTCAACTCGCTGGTATCCACCAGCACAGCGTCTTCGGCCTGGCGCAGCGGGGCTGCTGCACGGTGGGTATCCTGATAGTCGCGCGCGCGGACATCGGCCAGAACATTCTGGTAGTCGTGCTTTTCGCCTTTCATCAGCAGCTCTTTATAGCGGCGCTCTGCGCGGGCTTCCGGGGTGGCAGTCAGGAAGATTTTTACCGTTGCGTTGGGCAGCACCACAGTGCCGATATCGCGGCCATCCATCAGCACATCGCGGCTGGCGGCCAAAGTGCGCTGGGCATCCAGCAAAAAGGTGCGCACAGCCGGAATCGCCGCCACAGCGGAAGCCGCCATGCCGATCTCCTCGGCACGGATGGCTGAGGAGACATCCTCGCCGTTCAGGTAAAAGTGCTGGGTGCCCTCCTCCAGCTTGGTATCCAGGTGGATTTGCGGCAGCAGGGCCTCCACGGCAGCGGCATCATGCGGGTCCTTGCCCTGGCGCACGGCGTACAGGCCGATGGAGCGGTACATGGCACCGGTATCTACATAGGTAAAGCCCATATCCGCAGCAAGGCGTTTGGCAAGGCTGGATTTGCCCGCCCCGGACGGGCCATCGATTGCAACAGAGATCATCAGAAAAACTTCCTTCCGTTATAGTACTGTGTTTGTAGAAATAGGCGATATTTTCGACTTTTCTGATACACCCTAGGTATCGTTTCCTATCGCGCGCACCGCAGCTTGTGCGGTAGCCCATGCAATTTGCAGGTTGTAGCCGCCGGTGCGGGCATCCACATCCAGCACTTCGCCCGCAAAATACAGGCCGGGGCACAGCTTGCTCTGCATGGTTTTGGGGTCAACCTCTTTGGTATCCACGCCGCCAGCCGTAATCACCGCGTGCTGCAAATCGCCCAGTTCGCTGATGGGCACCTGCCAGTGCTTGCACAGGTGTACCAGTGCCATCTTCTGTTCGCGGGTGATCTGGGCGGCACGGGTGGCGGGGTCAACGCCCCACTTTTTAACGGCAACCGGCCGCATCGAGTTGGGCAGCAGCTTTTCCAGTGCACCCTGGGCACTGTGGCCGCCAAGGGCCGCAAAGTCGCGGGTCAGGCGGTCATACAGTGTTTTTTCATCCAGGGCAGGCTTCAAGTCAAACTCTGCAATATAGCGGTGCAGCTGCACATCATCAATATAGGTCGAAGCCGAAAGCACCAGCGGGCCGGAGATGCCAAAGTGAGTGAAAAGTGCTTCGCCCTGCTCAGTAAACAGCGGTTTGCCGTCTTTCAGCAGGGTCAAGGTCACGTTGCGCAGGCTTAGGCCCATCATCTGGCGACAGGCCGGATCCGGGCTGACCAGGCTGCACAGGCTGGGCTGGGGCGGCACAATGGTGTGGCCCGCCTGCCGTGCCAGCTTATAGCCAGAGCCATCGCTGCCGGTGGCGGGGTAACTGGTGCCGCCGGTAGTAACCAGAACATGGGCTGCGCGGTGGGTTTTGCCATCCGAGGTGCGCACGCCAACACAGCGACCATCCTCAATCAACAGCTCTTTGGCGCTGCCATGCACAAATTTGGCGTTGGCGGCATAGCTGCGCAGGGCGGCCAGCACATCGGCGGCACGGTCGCTCTGCGGGAACACCCGGCGGCCGCGTTCCGTTTTGAGCGGTACGCCAAGGGATTCAAACAGTTCCATAGCGCTTGCCGGAGAGAATGCGTACAGCGCGGAGTACAAAAAGCGCGGGTTATGGCGCACATAGTTCAAAAACTCGCGCACATCACAATCATTGGTCACATTGCAGCGGCCCTTGCCGGTAATCAGCAGCTTTTGGCCGGGGCCTTTGGGGTTGTGTTCCACCACGGCGGTGGTCAGCCCCCGTGCGCAGGCGGCACCGGCGGCCATCAGGCCCGCCGCACCGCCGCCAATAATCAACAGATCCGTCATTCGGTGATGACTCCTTTATTGCGGTAGCAGATCAGGCACCCGTATGTGTACAGCAGCAGCAGCGGGTGCACGGTGGAAAGATACATGGTGGATGTGCCAATGCCAAAGCTGGAAACCTCAACAAAGGCGATCATGCCGCAGCGCAGGGCTGCCATAGCCAACAGGCCAAACAGCAGCAGCCAAGGCAGTGCTGCCCCTGCCGTGCGGCGGCGCAAAACCATGGGCAATGCGCACAGATGCCGCACCACAGCCCACACAAAGGCCAGCGGCAGCAGCACCGCGTACACGCAGCGCAATACGCCAAGCGCGCGGTAGGCCAGCTTTTGCAGCGGCGCATAGTAGGGCGTATCCTTGCCCGCTTCAGCGGCATTATTAAAGTTACAGTGCAGGTAGGCAGACCATTGGGCAACGTCCTCGGTGGTCCCGATAGAGCGCAGGGTCTGGTAATAGGCCGGGCAATCCTGGAAGGTCAGGGCCCAGAGGGCGCTCTTGGCAGCTTCCCGGATTGCGGGCAGTACATACTGCGCACGGATGGGCTGGCTGGTGGCGCTGCGCCTGCCGCTGCGGGCGGGCAGGGTGCCATTATCACAGGCAGCATTGATGGCATCGGCTACGCTCTGCCAATAGGCATCGGCGGTGGCAGCGTCGGCGTAAATGCCCTCATACTGGGCGGCACGGCGGATTGCCCAATAAAAGCTGCCCGCACGGTAATCGTCCAGTTCCGGGTCGCGGAAATCATTTTGCAGCTGGGGGTCCTCCTCCAGCCAGTATTGCAGGCATTGCAGCTGCGGGATCTCGGCATACAGCTTTTCGCGCGCATCGGCGGGCACGCTGAGCAGCGGCTCGTCCGAATCCGTCGCCACGCGGGTCATGGCACCCATCGCATCGGCAAAAGAGCCCTCGCTGAAATCCGAAAGCCCCCACACGCCGTACCAGTGCTGGTTCAGCGCGCAGAAAATGCCCACCCCTGCCGCCAGAACCGCATATGGAATCACCTGCGCCGCGGCGCACAGCCAGCGGCGGCGGTGCAGCAGCACCACCAGCATGCAAAGGGTAGCCGCAATGGCAAAAGGCAGCAAAAACAGCCCGGCATCTTCACGGTTCAGGTAACCGCAGGCAAGGCCAACGCCCGCTGCCAGCAGCCACGGCCAAATGGGTGCCTGCTGGCGGGTATAAAACGCAGCCCGCAGCGCCGCCCCCGCCATACCGGCAAAAAACAGCAGGCAGAGCGCCGGGAAGATATTATCCCGGTAAACGCGCAGCGTGTAAGACGCCCAGCTGGACGGCAGAAATGCCAGCAGCGCGTACAGCAGCAGGGTTAAGGCCCTGGCCTGGCCCGCCGGGCTTTTGCGCCACAGCGGGCGCAGAGCAAACGCCGCCAGCAGCGCTGCAGCACACCACAGCAGTGCCCCGCCCAACAGGTAGGGCAGGTTCAGTTTGTTGAGCAGTGCCAGCCAGACGGCAAAAAACATGCTTTTGGAAAGTGTTAAATAGTCGTATTCCCCCAGCCACTGGCCGCTGGTGATGGCGTTGGCCGCGCGGAACATCAGTTCATCGTCCAGCGGGGCGCCGCCAGCCCACATATAGGCCAGCTGAAAATGGGTGACTGCGCAGCGCAGCAGGGTGATAAGCGCCGCACACAGCCAGAATGCGCGGCGAGTCAGCGCTGGCCGCAGCCCGCGCAGGCGGGATAACAGGTTCGGCATGCCGGGTCACGGCCTCCTTTATGGCATCACAAGGGTGCGGGCGGTCTGCCCGCGGGTGTTTTGCCGTGTGTTTCGTTTTCTAAGGCAACACCGCACAATTCCCGCCTTGCGGCTTAAGCACCGCTCCGGCAGCTGC
>ERZ894220.478-NODE-478-length-29892-cov-14.6323_pt1 | contig 29892 bp, 24 predicted proteins | sample MGYA00380292_ERZ894220 | MGnify/ENA primary metagenome ERZ894220 (study PRJEB32331, sample SAMN06328446) | human gut metagenome | biome: human gut microbiome; feature: stool | host: Homo sapiens | collected 2014-12-05 ... | reverse complement strand
TGGGTTTTATGCGGTTCCCACCACATCTAAACCGTAAATCTATTATACGAGGAGAGAAGCCCATGAAGACTGTGTTTCAAAACAGGAAAAGACGGGAAGCAGGGGTGGCATTGCTGTTCCTCGCCCCAAGCTTTGGGGGCCTTGTTGTCTTCTGGTTCGCACCTTTTGTTCTGACAATTTATCGAAGCTTCACGGATGCGCTTGGCAAGAAAAACGTGGGCTTTTCCAATTACCGTTCGGTTTTGGAAAATAGCGCCTTTCAGCTGGCGGCTGCCAATACACTGCGGTTTTTGGCGGTGTGTCTTCCACTGCTCTTGTGCGTCAGTTTGGTGTTGGCACTCTGCGTGCATGCACTTCACCCGGGAGGAAGGCGTTTTAAAACCACATTCCTTTTGCCGATGGCTCTTCCGGTAGCCAGTATGGTGGTTTTATGGAAGGCACTTTTTTCCGAAAATGGACTTTTGAATGGTCGATTGACTGCGCTGGGACTGCAACCGGTGGATTTTATGGGAACGGATGCAGCATTTTGGGTTTTGGTTGTAACGTATCTTTGGAAAAACAGCGGATATGACATGATCTTATGGTTGGCAGGTCTTGACGGAATTCCCGGAAGTTTGTACGAAGCAGCACAGGTGGATGGAGCCAATTCCGTGCAGCAATTCTGGTATATCACACTTCCGCAGTTGAGGTCTACCTTGGGCCTTACGGCAGTGCTCAGCCTTTTGAACATGTTCAAGGTGTTTCGCGAAGCTTATTTGGTGGCGGGCAGCTATCCGCATGAGAGCATGTATCTGTTGCAACACTTATTTAACAACTGGTTTTTGTCTATGGATTTGGGAAGATTGTGTGCGGCAGCGGTTCTGCTGGCTCTGTCCTTGCTGCTGATTGTAATGCCGCTTCAGTTTGTATTGCGAGGAGCGGACGAGCATTGAAACGAAAAAAGATTCTAATTGCAGTTAGCTTGATAGTTCCTGCGTTGACGGTATGGGGTGCATTGTGGTTTATGGGCACCGGAGCACTTATGAGCGCGAGTGAATTGACCGCTCGGCTAGGACCGGCTTTTCAAAACAGTGGCTCAACCTTTGTACGTTGGCCTGTGCTGCCCAACACACCCACGTTGGCGCCCCTTGTGTGTCTTGTCTTGGACTCACCAGAGTTTTTTGTTATGTTTTGGAACACCTGCCTGCAGGTATTCCCGCAAATTGTAGGGCAGGTATTGGTGGGGGCACCGGCGGCCTGGGCTTTTTCACGACTGCAGTTTCCAGGAAGACGGTTTCTGTTTGGCGCTTATATCGTATTGATGCTGCTGCCTTTTCAAGTTACGATGGTGCCGCACTATCTGGTTTTAAACAGACTGGGCTTTTTAGATACACCTTTGGCAATCATTTGTCCCGGTATTTTTTCTACGTTTCCGGTATTTATCATGACGAAGGGCTTTGACGCGGTTTCCCGAAGCATGTTGGAAGCGGCCGCATTGGATGGTGCGGGCTATGGGCGTACATTCTGGTCTATCGGATTGCCCTTGGGGATGCCGGGGATTTTGGCGGCGCTGGTCCTGGGCTTTTTAGAAGCATGGAATGCAGTAGAACAACCCATGACATTTTTAAAAGATCCATCAAACTGGCCGCTTTCCTTGTATTTGCCGCAAACCGTGCAAGAGCAGTTGAGCCTTGCTATGGTATCCGGGCTGGTGGCGCTGACACCAGCGGTGCTTATGTTTCTGTTCGGACAAAAATATTTGGAACTGGGAATTCAAGCCAGCGGTCTCAAGGAGTGACATATGTGAATCAAAAATGGAAACAGCTGCGCGAAAAGATTTCTTTGGTGCGGATATACGATCCCCACCAGAAAAAAGCATTGGGAAATCTGACTCGTTTTTTTGCGTGGATGATCGTGCTGACGCTGGTGGCCCGTGCCGCTTCCAACGCTTCTGTGCCGCAGGTACAGACCGCTTTTCCGGGACCGGGAACCATTGCGCAGGAAGTGGATGTTCAAGGGACCTTGGACGCAGCAGAAGAATACATAGTGGAATGTCCGGCGGGGCTGACCGTTGTTTCGCTGTTATGTAAAGAAGGCGAGAAAGTGACAGCCGGACAGTCGATTGTGCAGTTGGATTCAGACGAGATTGCTCTGACGTTGGAGCGAGAAAAGGCGGAATTGCATAAGTTGCAGGTGCAGAAGTCACAGCTGCAGGACACGCAGGAGCCGGATGGTTCTGCGGTATCCAGTGCACAGCAACAACTGAATTGGGCATACGAAGATCAGGAAAAGGCACGGCAGACGCTGGAGAATTTACAGAAGGCAGAAACACCGGATGAACAGGCGATTGCACAGGCGCAGCAAGAGTATGAAAGCGCAGTACGTGCTGCCCAGAGTGCGGAGAATGTGCGGAACAGTGCTCTTGCCGCTTATGAAGAGCAAAAGTTGCAAAATGAAAAAAGTGCAGCTGCCAATCAGGCGGACGCAGCTGTTCTGCAGGTTGATATAAGAGAAAAACAAGAAACGATAGAAGCGTTATCTTCTCTTCAAGAGGCAGGTGGAACGATTTCAGCGCCGCGGGCGGGTACGCTTTTGTCCTGGGAATTGACGGAAGGAAGTGTTTCTGGTGCACAGGCATGTACGATAGCAGATGCAGAACAAGGCTATGAAATGAATTTTTCTCTCTCAGGAGATTCTGCCCAGAAAGTGCAGCTGGGAGCCCAGGTACAGGTGACACAGGACAGCCAGACGGAAACGGCTGTTATCACTGCGTTGACTACAGTTAGTGATGATGGTTCCGTCGATGTGACAGTGCGTTTGGCCGGTCAGCAATGGTCCCAGGGAACGGCCAGTGGAAAGCTGCTCCTTTCGCAGACAGAACATGATTTATGTGTGCCAGCGCAGGCTGTGCATTCTGATAATCGGGGAACGTTTGTATATGTGCTCGAAGAACGAGAGACAGTTCTGGGAATTCAGAATGTACTTATGCGTGTCCCGGTGGAGGTGGTGGAAACCGGGCGTGTGCTGACTGCTGTTTCCAGCGCTATGCTGGAAACAACCAGCCAGGCGGTCGTTTCCAGCACAAAGCCGTTGTCAGAAGGGGCAAGCGTCCGGGTGGTGGAATCATGAAGCAGAAAGTCATCAGAGCTGTGTTGATTGGTGTGCTGCTGTTCCTATGCTTTTCTATGGCAGAAAAAATAGAAAGGTGTTACTCGGCTTTGGGGCTTCGCTGGAAAAATCCTTTGACACAAACGCAGGCAGAAACGCTTCGAAAACAGGCGGCAGAACAGAATTTGACGCTCAGTTTTTGGCAAGAAGAAGTTGGGCAGGTGACGAGTGCACTGCACAGCATGCAGAATGTGACAGTAATTAAGTTCAATGGCGAGGGCGCGCCGTGCTATCCAGCGGAGTTGGTGACAGGCAGTTATCCGGGAAGCGAAGATGTATTTGGATGCAGTATTTCCACGTCGCTCGCATGGGAGCTTTTCGGTTCGGATGATCTTGTGGGCCAGCAACTGAAATGGAATGAGCGAGTCTTAACGGTGAGAGGTGTTTTTTCCGAGCGGGCAGATGTACTTTTGGTTGCCGATGAAATGACGGGGACCTTCACGGCGGCTGAACTGGGCGGAGCCCTTGAAGAGGACCGCCGCACACAGGCGCAGACGCTGGTGCAGCAAGCAGGCCTTCCGGCACCGGACAGTATGATTTACGGCCAAAGTATGTATACTTTGGCGTTATGGTTTTGTTACCTTCCAATGGTGCTGGCGAGTGTATTCTGGATAAAAGGGTGCAGGCACAGAATCCACGCGCTTCCGCCGGCTCATCGGCAGGTTTTGTGGTGGGGAGTTGGAATGGGAACAGCACTGTGTCTGCCGTTTTTGTTGAGCCTTTTGCCGGTTTGGATGATTCCCGCCCGTTGGAGTGATTTTTCCTTTTGGCCCACTTTGCTGCAAACAGGCGGACAATGCATTGATGAATGGTTGGCGCTTGTGCCAGCACACAAAGATGTTTTGGCCAAACGTGCAGAATGTTTGCTGGTATTTTTCAGCGCAGTAGCAAGCGGCATTACCATTGGATGGTACAACAAAACCCGCACCTGTTGAAGGTGCGGGTTTTGACGGTTTCATCAGGAAACAGAGCGGGCCATTTCTTCTCTGCGGCGAAGAATGGGGCCGATGTTTCGGCGGAAAACGAGGAAAGAGACAATGGGACTGATCAGATCCGAAATGGGTTCTGCAAAAAATACATACTGCGGAGCGAAAAAAATGGGAAGAACAAACAGAGCCCCAAAATAAACCAATTTGCGGAAAAAGGAGAGAGGAAGTGAGAGACGCACCTGCCCGATAGCGGTGAGAGAGTCAACCATTTCATATTGCAGTCCCAGAGGAAGAATGGCCAGAGTGCAGATTTTAATGGAGTCAAAAGCAAGCTTAGCCAACGCTTCATCCTGGGTAAACAGGCGGACAAATAAAGGTCCGGCCAGATGCGCAAGTATAAACAAAATTCCGGTATAACCAACACACATCATTGTAATGCGGCGTACGGCCTGCCGGACTCGCTGGGTATTGCAAGCGCCGTAATTGAAGCCAAGAATGGTTTGTGTTCCGCCGCTGATACCGCCCAGAGGCATGGTAACGACCAGCATGAAGCTTTGTGCAATGGTAGCACAGGTAACCAATGTGTCACCCTGAGAAGGGCCGCCGTAATGCTGCAGCACCGCGTTCATAGCGATAATCATTACGCTGTCCACTGCGATGATAATAAAAGGCGTAAAGCCGATTTTCAACACTTGGCGCATGATCGAAAAACGATATCCGCCGAAGTGAATTCGAACAGGAACGCGACGGGAGAATAAAAAGGCAAGCACAAATATGCAGCTGCCAAGTTGTGAAAGCACGGTGGCCAGCGCTCCGCCCTGTACTCCCATATCAAATCCGAAAATGAACAGTGGATCCAGCACGATGTTCAAAACGGCACCCAGCATAACGCTAATCATGCCGATTTTGGCAAATCCCTGGCAGATAATAAACTGATTCATACCGGTGGAAAGAAGGGCAAAAGGAGTGCCTATCAGATAGATGGTGAAATAGGCCATGGCATAGGGAAAGGTGGTTTCACTGGCGCCAAAGGTCATCAGCATAGCGCTGCGCAGAGGAAAAAGTACTGCCATAAGTACGACGGATAAAACGCACAGCATCAAAAAACAGTTGGCCAAAATTTTTTCTGCGTGCCGCAGATTTTTTTCTCCCATACTGATGCTCATGAGCGGAGACCCGCCGATGCCCACAAGGAAAGCTGCGCTTCCCACAAGTGTCACAACCGGGCCGCACACGCCCACGCCGGCTAAGGCGACATCCCCCACCTGCGGAATATTGCCAATATAAATGCGGTCTACAATGCTATAAAGCACGCTTACAAACTGTGCCAGCATGCTGGGAATGGCAATGCGCCAAACAAGACGGCCAATATCGTCTTTCCCGAGATCATTTTCCATTTTCACGGCAGACTTCGCTCCTTCACAAAAATACCCCGTGAAAAAGCATCACGGGGGATCCCATCAAGGATTATACAATGAAGCGAAAAGGTTTACAAGACAGCTTGCGAAAAAACGTTTTTCATACCGGCGCGTTCAACGCGTGCTGCAATCGCATCGGTATCCAGCGTAATCAGTTGTCGCTGCTCCAAATGTTCCAAAAGGACCGAACCGGAGAAAGTGTATTTTTTGTCTGCACCACCGGGACGGAACGTTTGTTGATTCACCCAGGTGATGGCTTCTCCTGTGGCCAGAGAGCGAGGTAATGTCAGTGGATTTTCATCTTTGCACAGGCGCACTGCATTAAATCCGGCCAGAACACCGGTTACAACAGCCTCGGTGTGGCCTACCAGCGGGCCGGCTTTTTCGCCGGCGCACAAAAGATTTTCGGCGCCGCGTACACGCAGAGCATCGTCACGGGGGGCCATGGCGGTAAAGCGTATGGAATTACCTTTCCCGCCTGCATACGGGTCTTCGTATCTGGCGCAGGTAAAGCCAGGAACTTGGCGCAGTTTTTCCAGTGGGAAAAAGGGGGCCATCATTTTGGCGTGGCCAGTGTCTAAAAGCACAATGTTTTCAGAATACGCATTGTGAGCATACTGTTGGCAAGCCTTTTGGGAAAGATGATCTTCTCTCAGCTCGGCAGGAATGGGTACAATGGCCACGCCGTTTTCGGTTAGTTCCTGCTGCAGTTCAGGTGAAAGGGATTCTTTCATCAGCTTACATGATCCACTGAAAGCACCGGCAATGTCTCCGCGCCGAGCCCGGTATTCGGGGATACCAGCCAAAGCGGTCAAGCTCAGGCGTCCGCCAAAGGCTGGACATCGCAGTACACACATGGCACAACCGTTTCCATACTTTGCACAGTTGACAGTGGGACCAGCGGTACCAGTGGCGTCGATGAATATGTCAGCTGCATATCGCTGCCCGGATGGTGTCTTGACGGCCAGCAGACGGGAACCGGACAGGATAGCGCTTACAATCCTGGCTTGAAAATGAATTTCGACACCGGCATTTTTCAAAAGTGAAAAGACTGCAGAAGGCATGCTTGCGATATCGTAAAGGCTGGCGTGCAGCTGACCGGGAAAACACACGTTTTGATGCCGGGCGTTTTCATCCATCAGGCGGAACATTTCGCCGCCACCCATGGCAAGCATCTCTTCAGCAGCGGTGTAACGGCCGTTGTTGCGAAAAATACCGCCGGCGAGCCCAGTCCCAAGCAGCATATCGGTGCGTTCAAACAGACTGACGTGCGCGCCGGACTTGGCTGCTTGATAAGCGGCTGCACAGCCGGCCCAGCCGCCTCCTACCACAATGATATCCATGAATCTTTCAGCTCCTTTTCTGCTATTGTATGCAGAAGTAAGGGAAGGTTTGCGTCCATGATTGAAAAAATGAAAAGTCTATTTACACAGACCAGGCCTATCCTGTATGATAAGATAATAAAACAAAGGAGAACGTGGATGTTCAACGAAATACTGGGAAAAGTCAATGACTTTATGTACACCTATGTCCTGATCTTTTTGTTGATCGCGGCAGGTCTCTATTTTACTGTGCGCACAAAATGTGTACAACTGCGACGAATTGCTGATGTGCCGGCCATTTTAAAAGAAAAGGCAGAGAGCGAAAACGGGTCAAAGCGAATTTCTTCTTTTCAGGCGCTTATGATTTCCACGGCTTCCCGGGTGGGAACAGGAAATATTGCCGGCATTGCCACGGCATTGGCAGCCGGCGGTCCGGGAGCCGTATTTTGGATGTGGCTGATGGCAATCATTGGCGGTGCTTCTGCTTTTGTAGAATCTACACTGGCCCAGATCTACAAAGTGAAGGACGGGGATTCTTATCGGGGCGGACCGTCTTATTACATTGAACGTGCGCTACACAGCCGGGCATGGGGTGTTGTGTTTTCTTTGGCATTGATCGCCTGTTTTGCCTACGGATTTAACGGCCTGCAGGCTTACAATATCTCTTCAGCGCTGCCTTATTATATTCCGGAATACGCATCAACCATCTGGCCTGCGGTTGTGGGGGTTGTGCTTGCCGTGCTGACGGCGCTGGTCATCTTTGGCGGAGTGCATCGCATTGGCTTTATCACGTCCGTGATCGTGCCCGTGATGGCTTTCGGCTATATTGCAATGGGCTTGTATATGGCAGTGCGCAATTTCAGTCAGCTTCCTGCTGTGTTCGCCCTGATTTTTGAAAAAGCATTTGACGTGCGCGCGATTACTGGCGGGTTTGCAGGCAGTGCAGTGGTTTTGGGCATCAAACGCGGCTTTTTTTCCAATGAGGCCGGAATGGGTTCTGCACCCAATGCTTCGGCGTCGGCACATGTGTCTCATCCAGTTAAGCAGGGATTGGTTCAGGTGCTGAGTGTTTTCATCGATACGCTGATCATTTGTTCTACCACTGCCATTACGCTTCTGGTTTCCGGTGTGCAGGGGGAGGCTGGTGTAATGGATGGTATTCCCTTTGTGCAGGCAGCGGTGCAGACCGGTATGGGAGAATGGGGAATTCATTTTATTACAATCGCCATTTTCTTTTTTGCTTTCTCCAGTTTGGTGGGAAATTATTACTATGCGGAGTCCAATATCCGTTTTATTCGGGATTCAAAGCTGGTGCTGAACATATTCCGATGCACCTGCCTCGCAGCAATTTTTTTGGGAGCACAGGCAGATTTTTCCACAGTTTGGAATTTGGCAGATATTCTGATGGGGGGCATGGCGATCATCAATATTGTGGCGATTCTTCTCTTGAGTCCTATTGCGTGTCGCGCGTTGAAGAACTACGAAGAACAACGTGCGCAGGGAAAGGACCCTGTGTTTTATGCGGAAGAGATCGGGATTGACAATACCGATTGCTGGAAACGCTCTTGATAACAGAAAAGCGTCCGTTTCCCAGTTGGGGGAAACGGACGCTTTTTATTATTCTTCTTCCCGGGAAATGCGGGCAACCAAGCCCGAAAGGGCCAGCAATGCAATCAGGTTGGGGATGACCATTAATCCGTTGAAAAGATCGGAGAGATTCCATACAAGATCCACTTTTAATGCAGAGCCAATCACCACAAATACGACGACGATCATGCTGTACACACGCACTGCTTTTTCGCCGAACAGCGCTTTTACATTCACTTCGCCAAAGAAATACCATCCAATGATGGTAGAGAATGCAAAGAACAGCATGCAAATGGCAATAAATGCATTGCCGAATGCACCGAACGCCTGATTAAAGGCAAGCTGAGCCAGAGCGGTGCCTTCTTTCCCGCTGGACAGTGCACCCGAAGAGAGAATAACCAGCGCGGTTAAAGTCAAAATTACAAACGTATCAATGAACACACCCATCATTGCGATTACGCCTTGATCCTGAGGACGCTTGACTTTGGCCAGTGCATGCGCATGCGGAGTCGAGCCCATACCTGCTTCATTGGAAAACAAACCACGAGCAACGCCGAAACGCATAGCGGTTTTCACAGTAACGCCGGCAACACCGCCCGCCATGGCCTGAGGCTGGAATGCCAGTACGAAGATTTGCTGGAAGCAGTTCGCCAAAGAGGCACGGTTAATGAAGAGAATAACCAGACAGCCGACAATGTAAAATACAGCCATAATGGGAACCAGCTTTTCAGTGACAGAGGCGATTCGCTTTACACCGCCGATGAAAATAAATGCGGCTATAGCAGCTACAAAGCAACCAACAATCAGTGCTGGAACATGAAAGGCATTTTCAAAAGCTGCACCAATCGAGTTGGACTGCACCATGTTTCCCATGAAGCCCAAAGCAAGGATAATGGCAATAGAGAAAAAACCGGCAAGGAATACGCCGAAACGACCTTTAAATGCTGCGCGAATATAGTAAATGGGGCCGCCCGTCACGTGTCCGTTCACTGTGGTGCGAAACTTCTGTGCCAGCACAGCTTCACCGTAAATCGTAGCCATACCGAAGAATGCGCTGACCCACATCCAGAAAATAGCACCGGGACCGCCTGAGGCCAGTGCGGTAGCGCAGCCGGTGATGTTGCCGGTTCCAACCTGGGCGGCGATGGCAGTGGTCAGAGCCTGGAAAGAGCTCATTCCTTCATGGTCAGCCTTGCGCCCATTCAAATTAAACCCGCCGAACAGACGTCGCATTCCTTCTGTAAATTTTCGGACTTGGATGAATTTTAGGCGCAGTGTGAAATAAATTCCGGTACCGCACAACAGAAAAAGAAGAATGTTGTTCCAGAAAAAGTCGCTGACAGCGCCTACCGCTTGTGTGAATTGCTGCATGGTTTACGATTCCCCCTTGGCATTTTTGCTTCAGGAAAAACAAAAGAGCCAAACTCGGTGAGAGTTTGGCTCTGGAAACAGCAAACAGCAATACGCTGCCGCGCCTGCATCCACTCTGTCCTTTTGCCTGAGAGATTAGCGCTTTTTAAGCGCCTTGCACCTTCGGCACCCTGTCGGGATTCTCCAGAGCCGCATCCGTTCATAGTCCACGCGCACACGGTGCGCACCTGAAAGTTTTACTTCTTCGGTAAGCTTAGGCTTTTTCCTACGAACTTCGTTTGTCCTGTTGCAGTTATGACAATTTATAAAGTATCATGTGCGCCATTGAAAGTCAAGTGTCTGCGAAATGCGAAAACTTAATTTGGGAAAACGCCTGAAAAATGTCTTAAAAAGATGATTGCTTTTATGAATTTACGCAAGAGCTGCGCAGGAACGTGCAAAAGCATTGAGCTGGCGAAAGGTCCATGGTAATATGAAGAAACACATAAAAAATAAAACAATGCGAATAACAAGACGCAAATCGGGACACATTTTTGTCAGCAGCCCTTTTTGCAAAGGTTTTGTAGAGGTGAAACGATGGTTTATACGGTGACGCTGAATCCTTCCATCGATTATGTGGTGCAGGTGGATGCTTTTGAAGCAGGACAATTAAATCGCGTGTCCAGAGAGCTTTTTCAAATTGGCGGCAAAGGCATCAATGTTTCTGTGGTGCTTAGTCGTTTGGGAGTATCTACTACGGCGCTGGGATTTGTAGCTGGTTTTACAGGTTGTGAAATCGAACGGGTGTTGTCACAAGAAGGTGTAACCACAGATTTTGCGCATCTTGAAACGGGTATCAGCCGTATCAACGTTAAGCTGAAGAGTGAAGTGGAGACAGAGATCAATGGGCGGGGCCCAATGGTAGAAGCAGCGGCGTTGGAAGATCTGGAAAGAAAGCTGACGGCGCTCGGAAAAGAGGATTTTTTAGTCTTGGCAGGAAGCGTACCGGCACAGATGCCCCAAAATCTGTATGCGCAGATTTTGGAATACTGCTGTGGCTGTGGAGCTCATTTTGTAGTAGATGCGGAAGGTGAGCTGTTGACGAATATTTTGCAGTATCGCCCGTTCTTAATTAAACCCAATCATTTGGAATTAGGCGCAATTTTTAATACGGTGCTGCAGAACGTGGAACAGGTGCGGGCATGCGCGTTGCAGCTGCAGGAGAGGGGAGCTCGCAATGTGCTTGTATCCATGGGCGCAGCAGGTGCTGTCCTGTTGGACGAGACAGGTGTATTCCATAAAATAGCCGCGCCCCAGGGGATCGTAAAAAATTCCGTTGGCGCAGGAGATTCCATGGTGGCAGGCTTTTTGGCTGGCTGGCTGAGTACACGGGATTACAGGTATGCGTTGCGAATGGGCGCTGCGGCAGGCAGCGCGACGGCTTTTTCTGATGAGTTGGCCAATCAAGAGGAAGTTTTGTCTCTGCTGGAAACAATCTGACAGAGGAAAGGAGCAGGAACAGAATGAGAATCGTGGACCTTTTGGATACACAGCGTGTTGTTTTAAATGCGCAGGCGAAAGATAAGTCCGCAGTCATTGACCTGCTGGTGAATTTGCAGGAAAAAAGCGGAGTGCTGACCGATGTATCCCAATATAAAGAGGCAGTTTGGGAACGTGAGCGCCAGTCCAGTACGGGAATCGAGGCAGGCGTGGCGGTGCCTCACGCAAAATCTTCAGCTGTGAGTCGGCCCAGTTTGGCAGCGGCGGTGTTGGCAGAAGGGGTAGATTACGGGGCGATGGATGGCCGCCCATCGGATTTGTTCTTTTTAATTGCAGCACCGCCGGAAGGACAGATGCATCTGGAAATTTTGGCGCGTTTGATGAAACTGTTGATGAATCCGGATTTTACTGCTGCCTTGCGAAATTCTGAAACGCCACAGGACTTTTTACGGGTGGTAGACCGCTTTGACAGTGAAGATAAACCCGTTTCAGCGCAGGGGGATTTGGAGAAGGAGAAAAAATGTTTTCGAGTTTTGGCGGTGACGGCATGTCCCACGGGTATTGCGCATACCTATATGGCAGCGCAGGCGCTTGAAAAAGCTGGCCAGGAATTGGACGTTCCTCTGAAGGTGGAAACGAACGGAAGCGGCGGAGCCAAAAATGTTCTTACTCCAGAAGAAATTCAGGCGGCGGAAGGGATCATTGTTGCGGCAGATAAGCAGGTAGAGACCGAACGATTTTCGGGAAAACCGGTTTTGTTTGTACCGGTGGCGGAAGGAATTCATCATCCGGAAGAGTTGGTTCGTCAGATTTTGGATAAGGAAGTACCGGTGTATCACCACAGTGAGCGGTCAGGACAGGTTTCTGTCGTGAAGCAGGACAGCGGCGCACAGAGTACCGGCCGTGTGCTGTACAAGCATTTGATGAATGGTGTTTCTCACATGCTTCCCTTTGTCATTGGCGGCGGAATCCTCATCGCACTGGCTTTTTTGGTGGATGTGTACAACCCTGAAAATCCGGCCGGATTCGGTACCAATACACCTTTGGCCGCCTTCTTTAAAACCGTTGGCGGGCAGGCTTTTCAGTTTATGCTGCCGGTACTGGCTGGTTATATAGCCATGAGTATTTCGGATCGTCCCGGTTTGGCTGTTGGATTTGTAGGTGGTGCTTTGGCTGCGACAGGAACTTCCTTTGCGACGCTTTTCAGCGGCGCAGATCCGGTCTCGGCAGGTTTTTTAGGCGCGCTTTTGGCCGGATTTGCAGGCGGTTACTTTATGCGTGGGTTGCGTATCGTTTGTGATCGCTTACCGGATAGCCTTGAGGGGATCAAACCGATTCTCCTTTATCCTGTTTTGGGGATTTTGGCCATAGGGGCTTTTATGTGTCTTGTGAATCCGCTTCTTGGAGCACTGAACAACGGCCTTGTGTCCTTTTTGAATTCCCTGAGCGGTGTCAGCAAAGTGCTGTTGGGCGCAATTTTGGGCGGAATGATGAGCATTGATATGGGAGGCCCGGTCAACAAAGCTGCGTATGTCACCGGAACCGGAGCCCTGGCTACAGCAGCTGCGGCAGGCGCCGCCAGCGGTGCGATTGAGTATCAGATGATGGCAGCCGTTATGGTGGGTGGTATGGTGCCGCCGTTGGCGATCGCTTTGTGCACCACGTTTTTTGGACAAAAATTCACATCGGAAGAACGGCGTTCAGGACTCGTGAACTACATCATGGGCCTGTGTTTCATTACCGAAGGTGCCATTCCTTTCGCTGCAGCAGACCCGCTGCGAGTAATTCCTTCTTGTGTAGTCGGCAGTGCTCTTGCAGGAGCGCTTTCTATGTGGTTTGGATGCAGCTTGATGGCCCCGCATGGGGGAATTTTTGTACTGGGCATTATGAATGGCAGATTGCTGTATTTAGTGGCGCTTGCATTGGGAGCAGTGGCAGGAATGCTTTTGTTGGCAGCCTTGAAATCCTATACAAAAAAGCGCTAAAATAAAAGGAAGAAATCCCTTTCCAAAGGAGGATTTAGTTATGGTAAGTGCAAAAGTGATAGTAACCAATCCGATGGGGCTGCACATGCGTCCCGCGCAACTGTTTGTGCGGGAAATGACTGCTTTTGACAGCGACGTTTTGATTCTTTATAAGGATGGTTCGGTCAATGGCAAAAGCATTATGAATCTGATCGCGGCCTGTATTAAGCAGGGCAGTGAGATTGTCATTCAGTGCATGGGATCGGATGAAAAAGAGGCTTTGCAGCATGCAGTATCTTTAATTGAATCCGGTTTAGGTGAGTAAAAAGGGGACGATGCAATGATCTTGAGCGGAATCGGCGCGTCCGAAGGCTTGGGCCTGGGGAATGCGGTGTGTATCCGTGAAAATCGTTTGGATTATACCAGTGTGGTTTACACCGGCGCAGAGGCTGAAAAGGCACGTCTGCTGGAAGCCATTGCCACGTTTGGCGCACAGACGGAGCAGATGGTGAAGCAGATGAACAGACAGGTGGGGTCACACGAAGCTGAAATTTTAAGCGGACATGTCGCTATGTTGGCGGATCCGTTTTTGCGTGCGCAGATGGAAGAAAAAACGCAGCAGGGATGCGTTGCCGAACAGGCAGTGGACGAAGTGTGCGCGGGGTATGAAGAGCTGTTTTCCCAGGTGGATGATGAACTGGTGCGTCAGCGCGCAGCAGATATACGGGATATCCGTGATCGGTTGTTAATGATTTTGCTGCATGTGGAAAGCAGAGACCTTTCCGCTCTGCCGCCGCACAGTGTACTGGTAGCGGCTGACTTAACTCCTTCGATGACAGTTGGCCTGAACTCGGAAAATGTGTCTGCCATTGTCACGCAGACCGGCGGGCGAACCAGTCACTCGGCCATCTTGGCCCGTGCACTGGGAATTCCGGCAGTGCTCAGTGTTCCCGAAGTGATGAAGCACATTCAGGATGGGCAGCGTGTCCTTGTAAATGGTACCAGCGGAGAGATCGTTGTGGAACCGACGCCTTCGCAGGTGGAAGACTATCGGGAACAAAGCGCCAAGTTGCTTCAGCAGCGTCAGAAGCTGGAGAAATATCGTGAATCGCCTACGCGGGATGCAGATGGACGCCTATATAAGCTTTATGCCAACATCGGCACACCGGAACAGGCGCGGTATGCATGTGAGGCGGGAGCCGAAGGAATCGGATTGTTTCGCACGGAATTCCTGTTCATGGACCGTATCAGCGCTCCTGATGAAGAAGAACAATACCAGGCTTATCAGGCAGTTTCTGATGCCATGCCGGAAAAAGAAGTACTGATCCGTACGTTGGATATCGGTGGAGACAAAGAAGTACCGTATCTTTCTATGGGACGGGAAGAAAATCCGTTCCTTGGTTATCGTGCGATTCGATACTGTTTGGACCACCCAGATTTCTTTGCAGTACAGCTCCGTGCACTTCTGCGGGCAGGAGCCAAAAATAAGAACATCCAGATTATGCTTCCGCTTGTCACCAGTGTGGAGGAAGTGCGTGCTGCCCGTGCATTGGTAGATCAGTGCAAAGAGGAACTTCGCAACCGGAAAACGGACTTTGATGATTCCATGCGTATTGGTATTATGATGGAAACACCGGCTGCGGTACAGATTGCAGATCTCTTGGCGCAGGAGGCGGATTTTTTCAGCATCGGCACCAACGATCTTACCCAATATACGCTGGCGGTTGACCGTGGCAATGCAAAGGTGGAGGCTTTGTATCATCCATTGCACCCAGCCGTGTTGCGCTCGATACAAAGCGTGATTGCGGCAGCTCAAAAAGCGCACATTCCCGTAGGAATGTGCGGTGAAGCAGCAGCGGATCCGTGTTTGATTCCTCTTTTGCTGGCATGGGGGCTGGATGAGTTCAGCGTAAGTATTTCTGAACTTTTAAAGGTGCGTCACAATATTTCACAGTGGAGCGGCGATCAGGTGAAGGTGCTTTCGGACGAGGTAATGGGGCTTGACTGCGTGCAGAAAATCGAAGATACGCTGAAAAAAGAAGTTTAAAAGGAAGAGGGAACATGGGGTTCCCTCTTCCTTTTTGCTTGTATGAGAATACGGAATTTGCTACAATGAAGCACAGACAATGTCTCTGGAGGGAGAATCATGGAAAAAGACCTGACGGTCGGCGGTGAAAAGAAAGCTTTGCTGTTGTTTGCGGCACCGCTGATTTTGGGGAATATTTTTCAGCAACTTTACAATGTGGTGGATACTTGGGTGGTCGGCCGCTATGTCTCAGCAGATGCGCTGGCTGCGGTGGGAACGTCCTTTTCGCTTCTTACGTTTTTGAATTCCATTCTCATAGGACTGTGCATGGGTGTCAGCGTGGCATTTTCCATGTACTTTGGGTCACGGCAGATGCAGCGGCTACGCCAGAGCATATTTCTCTCTGCGGTCTCCATTGGGTTGGTTGCTGTGCTCATGGACGTGTTTTTGCTTTGCACAGAACAAACGATTGTGCACCTTTTGCGGGTGGATCCAGTGATTTTTGAAATGACACTGGAATACTTACATATTGTGTTTTTAGGAATTGTACCAGTGTTCCTATACAATTTTTTTGCTGCGCTTGTGCGCAGTATGGGGAATTCCCGAGCACCGGTATTTTTCATTGCGTTGTCGGCAGTCATTAACATCGTCTTGGACCTTTGGTTTGTAGCTGGGCTTGAAATGGGAGTGGCCGGGGCAGCATGGGCTACGCTCGCCGCGCAGATCGTCAGCGCGGTAGGCATGACGGTTTATGCGGTCTTTCGTATGCCGGAAGTTCGCCTGCGTCCGGCGGATTGCCGTTGGGATGGAGCGCTTTGGCGGCAGCTTGTCAATTATGCCTCTTTTACCGCGTTGCAGCAGTCGGTGATGAATTTTGGAATCTTGATGATTCAAGGCTTGGTCAACAGTTTTGGCGTGGCGGTGACGGCAGCCTTTGCAGCGGCGGTTAAAATCGACGCATTTGCCTATATGCCGGTACAGGACTTTGGCAATGCGTTTTCCACCTTCATTGCCCAGAACTACGGCGCACAAAAAAGAGAGCGCATCCGGCGTGGCATTCGTTTTTCAGTAGTGGCAGCCAGTGTATTCAGTTTGGTGGTTTCCGCTTTGGTTTTTGCGTTTGCGCCTTGGCTGATGCGTATCTTCTTTTCTGCTGACCAGACGGGAATTTTGCCCATTGGCGTTCAGTATCTCCGTATTGAAGGAGCATGCTATGTGGGCATCGGACTTTTGTTCCTGCTGTATGGACTTTATCGGGGCGTGGGCTGGCCGTCCATGTCTCTGGTCCTGACCATTGTCTCCCTGGGTACTCGGGTAGTGGTGTCCTATATGTTGGCGCCTTCCCTTGGATATACGATTATTTGGTGGAGTATTCCATTGGGATGGCTTTTGGCGGACGTGGTCGGCTTTGGGGTTTGGAAACAGAGAAAGCCACTGCAAACAGATTAAGTAAAAAGGGTCGCAGCAAAGCTGCGACCCTTTTGTGACATTTTTGTCACGCTGAAGATTTGGCAAAAGAGTAAAATGAAGAAAAGGGGGAATGAAAGTGCGCGTCCTGGTGGTAGAAGACGAGAAAATGATTTCTCTTCCTTTGGCTCGTCTGCTGCGAGCAGAGGGATGGTCTGTTGTTGTGGCAGGAACGGCTGCAGCAGCTTTGGCGGAAGTGGAAAAGAACAACTTTGACGCGGCCTTGATTGATCTTGGCCTTCCAGATCAAAGCGGTCATGAAGTGTGTTGTGCTTTACGTGCAGCAGGAGATGCGGCCATTCTTATTCTTACGGCACGCAGCGATGAGGACAGTGTGGTGCGTGCGCTGGAAGAGGGAGCTGACGATTATATCATCAAGCCATTTCGTACGCGGGAATTAGCCAGCCGTTTGCGTGCGATTCAACGCAGGCGCGGCGCAAAACAAGTTTATCGCTTTGGAGCTCTGCAAATTGATGCGGCCGCAGCGCAAGTATTTATACACGAAGTTCCACTGGCTTTAACAGCGCAGGAATATCGCCTTTTGCTTTTGTTTGTTTCCAATCCCGGATGTGTATTGGAGCGAGGCGCTTTACTGCAGGCACTTTGGGATTGCGGTGGAAATTTCGTAAATGATAACACGCTTACTGTGACCGTGAAGAGGCTGCGGGAAAAGTTGAGCGGTGAGGGCGAACGTATTGCGACGGTACGGGGGATAGGATATCGATGGGAGGAGAACTTGTGAGTCGAGAGACAAAATTTCTTTTTGCGGTACTTTTTGGGTTTTCGATTGCGGGCAGCGTAGCGGCTTTTTGGGTAGCTGGAGTTGTCGCGGCTGGCTGTACATTGATTACGGGTTTGATGAGCGTCGCGGCCTTTGCTGTTTACAGCAGGAGCAGGGCACGTGAAGTGCACGCGTTGTGTGAGTATTTGGCGGACGTATATACGGGAACTCGTACGTTGGATATCCGAACGCAGAAAGAAGGGGAACTAAGCACTTTGCGCAGCGAACTTTACAAAATCACGGTGATTCTTACCGAGCAAAAAGAGCAGCTTGCCGGTGATAAAAATCAGATGGTGGATTTTTTAGGAGATATCGCCCATCAATTACGAACACCGCTTTCGGCTATTCTGCTTCAAACAGAGTTATGGCAGGATCCGGCTGTGTCTCTCGGGGAAAAATCGGAGTGTGTCTTTCGAATTCAACAGGAGACGGAGCGTATGGGCTGGTTGGTGGAGGAACTTTTGAAACTGTGCAGACTGGATGCAAAGGTAATCTGTTTTGAGAAAAAATGTCACAGCGCGAGAAAACTCTTCCGAGAAGCTGCCCGCAATGTGGCACACTTGTGTGCAAAGCGTGGCATAACGCTGAAGTGTGAGGTGGATGACACCGTTTCTTGCTTTTGCGATGCGGAATGGACCGTACAGGCGCTGAGCAATCTCATAAAAAATGCGGTGGAACATACACCGGAAAACGGCGTGGTCTGTCTCTTGTGCCAGACGAACGCTCTTTATACACAGCTCGGCGTGCAAAACAGCGGTCAGCCGATTCCTCAAGAGGAGATACCTCATCTTTTTGAACGGTTTTGGCGAGGGAAAAATGCGGCACCGGGCAGCATTGGCATCGGTTTGGCACTGGCTAAAGCTATTGCAGACGGACAGGGTGGAAGGATTCAAGCGGAGAACGGGCCAGATGGACCTCGCTTCCTGCTTCGGTTGTATGCAGAGGGAAAATGATGAAAATGTCACTTACCTGTCACACAGATGTCAGATGGAAAACGGATACTTCGGGTGAAAGGAGTGTACGGCAATGGCATTTTTGGAAGTGAATGAACTCAGCCGTGTTTACGGTGCAGCAGAGGTACAAGTAAAAGCGTTGGATCGTGTTTCCTTTACGGTGGAAAAGGGACAGTTTGTGGCAGTAATGGGAGCGTCTGGATCGGGAAAATCCACGCTGATGCACTTGCTGGGTGGGGTGGACCGCCCCTCAGCCGGAAGTGTGATGCTGGACGGAATTTCGCTGTACGAACAGGATGACGATGCGCTGACTATTTTTCGCCGACGTCAGATTGGACTGGTATATCAATTTTTTAACTTGGTCCCACTTTTAACGGTGGAAGAAAATTTGGCGCTTCCGCTTTTGTTGGATGGGCGCACGCCGGATGCAGCCCGCGTATCGGATATGTTGGCACGGCTGGGACTTGCGGATAAACGAAAGGCATTTCCAGCACAACTCTCCGGCGGGCAACAGCAGCGCGTAGCTATTGGGCGCGCTCTTCTCATACGGCCGGCACTGCTTTTGGCAGACGAACCCACCGGAAATCTGGATTCGGCATCGGGAAAAAGTGTAACAGATCTTCTGGAGTACATTCATATTACTACCGGCCAGACGGTGGTGATGATTACCCATGATGAATCATTGGCACTGCGTGCACAACGAATCCTGCATTTGCAGGATGGCCGAATCGTGAAAGATGAGGTGATTCGTCCGTGAAAGCCGTGTTCCTTATCACTTTTCGCCAATTCATAAGAGGTGGAGCGCGCACCTGGTTTACATGGGTGTGCGCAGTGATCTGTACGGGATTATTGGGAGCAGTATTGTTTGGCGGTGAGTCTCTGGCTGCTGTATTTGCTCAGCGCTCCGACCTGTCACAAATGGTCTTGGTGCTTTCACAGATGGTTTTAGTGTTGCTGATCGCTGGGCTGGCGCTAATGCTTCGCAGTGTGTTTCGTCTGTCTTTGTCCCAGCGCACGCGCATGTTGGGACAGCTGGCGAGTCTGGGGGCAACACAACGTCAACTGCGGCAAAGCGTTTGGCTGGAAGCGGTGATTCTTGCGGTGTGCAGTATTCCGATTGGATTGACAGCGGCAGCGGCAGGTCTTGCAATGGTGTTTTCCTTTTTGAGTAATTCCAAAAGCATGGATGCGCGGCCGTTGTCCCTGCTGATTCGACCACAGCACGTGCTGATGGCCGCGGGTTGCGTATTGATTACGCTGCTGCTGGCTGCATGGGGAACGGCCAGACGTGCGGCCCGGATGACCGCAATCGAGGCAGTGCGTGAGACGCATGTCCTGCCCAAACTCCATGGAGAAAAAGGCTTTCGAAACGTGGAAAAACTTTTGGCGGTGCGAAGTTCTTCCGTATATCATTACAATGCCAGCCAAACCGCGGTCATAACTGTTTGCGTATTTCTTGTGCTGATGACATTGGGATTTTCTGATGGGATGGTTCGTGCTTATCAAAGCAGTATCCCGGATTATGCTTATAGAATTTATATCTGGGTGCGCAGCGGAGAACAGCCGGCAGAATTGGACCGTGTGGTACGGGAGGCTGTGACGCACGTGAATGGAAGCCGGGTATATTCTTCCGAAGATACAGGCTTACTCTGGCCGGTTGGAAATGTAGCGGCGAAGATCTTGACGTTGGATGACGCAGCGTTTCAGAAATGGTACGGAGCGCCGCTGCAGGACTCAGACCAAAGTGTTTTAAACTGCGTTTATTCGGTAGATAAAGAACAGCCTTTTCTTTTTTCAGCAGGCGATCAATCACCGGATGGAAGCTGTAAAGTGGTGGATGTCTGCAATACGCCATTGCCCGCGGGATTGCGGGAGAAAAACGGATTCACCAACCATTATCTGGTCACAACTCAAAGCGCATACGAGACGTTTTCAGGCAAGGTGCAGCGGTCAGAACGTCTTTTGCAGATTTTAGTAGAAACGGAGGATGCGACACAGTTGACGCCGGCGATTGTAAAAGCTTTGGAAGGAATGGCGGTTCAAGACAGCAGCTTTTCACTTTTGGGCAGTGATACGACTGCTTATACGATTCAAGATTTTACAGAAACATCTCAATCTTACACAATGATTTTGGCGGCAACCGGACTGCTGCGTATTTGCGGTGGGGGGTTCGTAGTGCTGCTAGCGATTGGATGCAGTGCGTCCGTCCTCAGTGCGGCCAGTGCGCAGGCTCAGATGCGGCGGCGTGAGTTTGCGCTTCTGCGTAGTGCGGGAATGACCCGGAAAAGTCAGCGCTATATGCTGGGAATCGAAGCGCGTCGCCGCTGTTTGTGGGGGTTGGCTCTGGGGGTGCCGGCAGGCATTGCCGCGTTTTTCTTTTTGGAAAAACAGCTAGTCCCTTTTTATGATTTCTATTGGATGCAATGTCTCATCGATGCACTGAAAGCCGGGCTGATCGTGGCAATGTGTACCATGCTTGTATGTTGGACCGCACACCGGGTAGCGCTGGCGGCGGCACGCGGAGCCAATATCCGCGATGATTTGACGTGGGAATAAAAAAGGAGCCCTATAGGGCTCCTTTTTTACTGCTTCCGCGCTGCGGCGATGCTGTCCAGAATTTCCGCTCGGGTATCATCAAATAAAAGCGCTTGATTGTGGCGAAAATAAGCGTCACAACCAAAGTTCTGAATATACCAGGACGTGTGAGGATTGGCTGTCAGCTCAGTGGCAAAAATGACCATTTCCTGACTTTCGCCCAGGGCCATCTCCAAAAAGGCAAAGGCTGCATTCATTTGCTGACCAGTATGCTGAGCTTCGTCTTCTTTTGACTGAATTTGCTCTTGGAATAACTGACGCACCCGCTCAAATGCCTCGCTGTCGGAGATGTGTTCTTTTTCCAGTATGTGCAGGTAATGCTCTAACTGCGCTGCTGTGCCCCGAAGTGCACGCTGCATTTCCGGATCGGCATTTTGCGCTTGTATCTGCTTTGCAAGACGGGTATGCACATTGTTAAGCTCTTCTTGCAATGCGTCTTGCGTGGACATCGCACCTTTTACACGCAGAAGACAGGCGTGCAGTTCTTCGGTCAACTGGTCCTGACGGCGGCAGGCGCGAGTGCTCTCGCCCAGGCGGGCAATCAAAAGCCCGAGAACACTCAATTTTTCATCAAAGGGAGCACTTTGAAGTTCGGAAGCACACAACTTGTTCCAGGTGCCGGCAAGAATTTCCTCCACATGATAAACTTGACGGTATTTGGCGTACAATTCCAGATAATTTGCGAAATCTTTAGCGATGCGGGGCAGCTGGATGTATTGTCCGATGACCTCGCGGTCAGGCTGGATGTCAAGCTGCTCATAGGTCATCAGAAGCTCTGAAAGATCTTCCCAGCCGCGGGCGGTAGCAAATTGAACACCATCCACCGAAGCCTCAAAAGCGTAAAAGTTTTCCTTGTGAATATCCAAGTAGGTGAGAATCGCACCGTGGATTCCTTTTTGATAAGCGTATTCTTTCCACACGGAAAAATCCTGTTCCACATCAATGCGCTTAACGCGATCCAGTGTCACTACGTCGAATTCACGCACGGATTTGTTGTATTCCGGAGGGTTACCCGCCGCCACAATGGTCCACCCGTCGGGCAGTTTTTGATTGCCGAAAGTTTTGCACTGTAGAAATTGCAGCATCATAGGCGCCAGCGTTTCAGAGATGCAGTTGATCTCATCCAGAAACAAAATACCTTCCCGTAATCCGGTCTGTTCCATAGTGCGGTATACGGTGGCAAGAATTTCGCTCATGGTGTACTCCGTCACCGAGAAACTCTTTCCGGCAAAAGTGCGCTCCTGAATGAAAGGAAGTCCGAGCGCACTTTGCCGTGTGTGATGAGTGATGGTATAGGCCACCAGCGCCACACCTGTTTCGGAAGCAATCTGCTCCATGATCTGGGTCTTTCCGATACCTGGAGGTCCCATGAGCAGAATGGGGCGCTGGCGCATCACTGGAATACGGTATTGCCCGAATTCATCCCGTGCAAGATAGGCGCGAAGCGTGTTCTTGATCTCTTGTTTTGCCTGTTTGATATTCATAACGTATCTCCTTGCAGTTCGTTTTCATTCAGAAGAATGCGGATTCCCCAGAGTGGAACACGCTCGGGAACTCCTTGATCGGCCAGCATAACGAAGGCGGCGTCGTAGGAAGGTCGTTTGGCAGGGTAGATGCCCAGCCCATCGGTGAAGTAAAGAATCCCCCGCAGTTTATGAAAGGCCCCCTGTTCAATCAGCTTGTCCACATGACGAAATACCGGACGGAAATCGGTGGCTCCTTGTCCCGCCAGTTCAAAGTGTTCCATGTATTCTTCCAGCTCCGCACGGCTGGAAATAGGTTTATCCACCCGCAGCTGATCATCGCACTGCAGAATGCGCAGATGAAAGCTGCGGAAAAAACTCTCATTTTGTTTCAAAATGCCATAGGTATACCGAAGAAAGCGACGCACAAGTTCCCCTGAAGTAGACATGGATGTGTCGATGGCGATGACCAAATCGCGGATGCGCTGTACTTCTCGAGTTTCCAAAGGTTCAATCAGGGGCATGTTGCCGTAACGACGCAGTCCATAGGTATAATAATTGTAATCGAAAGTGTCTGCGTCGATACCGCTTTCCTCGCCAGTGATGGCAAAGCGGCGAAGAAACGCACCATAATCAACGGTTTCCTGTGTTTCCACCCGCAGCTGTTCCAGCACCGCCTGCCCGCCGCCAGAAGCTTCGCTCATCACGGTTTCCATACTGGTTTTGGTGTGCTGAGCAATTTTTTGCCAGGATGATTGCGGACTTTCCTGATCTTGTGAAGAGGCTCTTTCCCATAAAGAATGATCGTCTTCAAAAAATTCTCGCGCTAAAGTAGCCCGTTCGTATTCTTCCAGCGGATGACTGCGGAAAAAACGGTACAGTGCTTCGGCTGTCAGAACTTTTCGCTGTTCCTCTAAACGGCGGTACAGCGAAGAGCGGCGGGGACTGGGCGGAGACACAAGACAGCGGTAATCCAGCGAATCCAACATGTGCTCCACGGCAATGTCACAGCACAAATCCCACAACTCGCCGTCTCGGCCCTGTCGCTTGGAAGGGTGAAGAAGCATGCAGTGCAAAAGAAGATGCAGGTAAGCACGGCACACAAAATTGCGGCTCTTTTCATAGCGAAGAGCAAGATAACTTCCACTGAAGAAAAGCGATTGGCCATCTGTGGCAATAAAATCGGTGTCCTGTTCATCAGAAAAGGAGAGTGCGCAAAGGGCTGCATCCAGAAAAGGGAGATTTAAATACAGCTCATTGCGGGCGGCAGTTAGAATGGCGCGGCCCGCCTTGCGCCAGGCCTCGGATTGGGGCATGAAGTTTCCTCCTCAAAGATCAAAGGTTTTAGCGCGCACCGTGCCGGCGCGATGAAGATGTTCCATCAAAAGGCCCAACATTTCCGTATTGCGGTTTGTGCGGGCACTGTTGCAGGCGGCTTCAAGTGAATCGGCAGAAAAAAGTTTCATACGAAGGAAAAAAGCCAAGCTTTCACTATCCTTTTCTGACAACAAGATTTTCAGTGCCTCATCGGCATGGTTTGCGAGAATCTCTTCATAGCGGGCTCGGGACGAAGGGGAGAGATCTCGCGGCCAACGAAGTCGAGCGATGGCAACACGAGCGGCTGAGGAAAAGTCTTGGGTGAGTATAAGTCGGTCCAAAGCAGCGTCGTATTGGGAGAAGTTCAGCCTTTTCCCGTCAAAACACTGGCGATAGGTAAAGCCGGCTCCTTCAATATGATACCCGAAGATGTGAGGGGCTGCCAGCTCTTCGTATTCTTCGCTGTAAGCAGGAAACCAAAGACGGGCAATGTCACCATCCTGAAAACGCAATGTACACAGCAGTTCACCGTGATGCTCTCGGAGAATGCCACGCAGACAGCATGTGCCGTCTGCGGAGACATCGGTTTCAAGACGACGAAGTGCATTGCAGTTCAAAAAAGCGCCGGAGCCAATTTCTGTCAGCTCTGGACCTGCATCGAGATATTCCAAAGAATGGCAGTCGTAAAATGCATAATCGCCCACGCTGCGCATAGAGCGGGGAAGAATGATTCGACGGATGTGTTCAGCATCATGAGAAGATTCGCCGTTACCGATACGCACTATGAATTGGTCAGAAAGAAGAGAAAGGTCAGGGGGGCGTCGGGCCATGGCATAATCGCCGAGAGCAGTGACCGCTTGCCCGTTGATAGTCTCGGGCAGGCGCACCACCGGGTCACGGGTTTCACAGCGAAGTAAGACCATCTCACTTGAGGCTCTCTGGCAAGTTAATAATAAATTGTTTTCACCGTCCATCCATTGCATCGAAAACACTCTTTCCAAACAGATTTGATGTAATTATACCATTTTGGGGGAAATAAGAAAAGGGCAAAAGCAAACCCAGCCGCAAGGGCTGGGCAATGGTTATTAAAGTACGCTTTGACCGTTGACCACCAAATGAAATCCAAGCCCCAGCTTGTCGGCGGCTTTTCGGCACAGTGTCATGCGGTCCAGAAAAATTTCAAAGTAATCCATCATGGGCGAAATAGCAGTGTCCAATTGCAAACTCAGCACAACGGCCCGCTGTTCGATATCCAGCGTGGTAGACGCTTTTTCTACTGCATAATTGACGCGGTCGTGAATATCGAAGGTGTGAAGATCTTTGACACGAACGCGGCTGCGGCGCACATCTGTTTTATCTGCCAAAATCAAAGCGGCAGCGACTGGATTTACCGGGAACGCAGTTCCTTCGTCATGGTTGCCAATGGCAGAGCAGACAGTGGCAATCTCATCGGCAGGCATGCCCAGTTTATCCAGTATGCGGAAGGCCATGACCGCACCGGACTGCGCATGGTCAATGCGGTTGATCACATTGCCGATATCGTGCATGTATCCGGCAATCCAGGCCAATTCCTGGGTTCGTTTTTCATAGCCGAGTTCTGCAAGAATTTTTTCAGCGAAGTGAGCCACACGGGTCACGTGTGCAAAGCTGTGCTCGGTGAATCCAAGGGCTTTCAGCGTTTCGTCTGCCCGTTCAATATAAGTCCGAATTTGTTCATTTTCCTTGATTTCAAGAGGTGTAATCATGTTCAGTTCCTTTCAAACATATCCGTTCGTTCCAAAACTACAAAGGCAGTGGCAAAATCCCCTTCATGGGTTAAAGAGATCAGAGCGCGCAGCCCAGCCTGCTCCATATGAAGGGCGGTCGAACCGCTGAAGGCAAAGTAGGGAGCACCGGCTTCATTCCGCAAAGCTTGAGCCTGTGGCCAGGAAAAGCCGGAAAGACCTTCTCCCAAGGCCTTGCCCAGAGCTTCCTTAGCGGCAAAATTTGCAGCCACGGTCTCCGAACGCATTTTTTTGAGATGGAAGAGCTCCAGTTCCTGCGGGCCAAACACACGCTGCAGAAACGATTCGTGTTCCATTGCTTTTTCAATGCGGGAAATGCGCGTGGTGTCCACGCCGATGCCGACAATCATTCCCATTCTCCTCTCAGGGTTCTGCTTTTCAGTATACTGGTTTTTCGTTTTAAAATCCAGTGCAGGGCTTGAATTTTGCGCAAAGGAACGGTATAATACACTAGAAAACGCTGTGACAAAGAGAGTACGTACAAAACGATGTCTCAAGAGAAAGGCACCACTGGCTGGAAGTGCCTGACAGAGGATTGTGCGGAAGTTCACTTTTGAGCGGTTCCGCTGAAGGCCCAGGCTGGTAGGCGGGAACGGATGCCACCGTTATCGGGCAAAAGAGTGTTTGCTCTTGTACAATTTGTACGGCAAAAATTTGGGTGGTACCGCGGAGCTTCAAGGCTTCGTCCCTGTCAGAAGGCAAGGGGCGAAGCCTTTTTTCGTCCCATAATTTCATGGTAAAGGAGAAAAGAGCGTTGAAACAGGCACTGCAAAACATCAAGGCCACAGCGGATACGTTGATTGCTCAGGCCGACAGCACGGCTCAGGTGGAAGAACTGCGTGTTCGCTTCCTGGGTAAAAAGGGAGAATTGACGGCCATTTTGAAGCAGATGGGCAAACTCAGCCCGGAGGAGCGGCCCGTGGTGGGCGCATTGGCCAATGAGGTGCGCGAGGCGATTACGGCGGACATTGCAGCCCGTACAAAAGAATTGGAGCAGGCTGCGCTGACAGCCCGCCTGGCACAGGAGGAGATCGATGTTACGCTGCCGGGCAAGCGTCCGGTTCAGGGAAAACGTCATCCCTTTGAGCAGGTTCTGGGAGAGCTGAAAGAAATTTTCCTGGGAATGGGGTTTGATGTGGTTTCCGGTCCGGAAGTGGAGCTGGATCACTACAACTTCGAAATGCTGAACATGCCCAAAAGCCATCCGGCGCGGGACACACAGGATACTTTCTACATCACGGAAAATGTGCTTTTGCGCACGCAGACCAGCCCTGTGCAGATTCGCACTATGGAGAATCAGAAACCTCCTATCCGCATCATTTGCCCGGGTCGGGTATACCGTTCCGATGCGGTGGATGCTACGCATTCGCCTATTTTCCATCAGATCGAAGGTTTGGTGGTTGACAAAAACATTACCTTCAGTGATTTGAAGGGAACATTGGAAATGTTCATCAAAAAGCTGTATGGAGAGGGAATTCGTGTTCGGTTCCGTCCGCATCACTTCCCGTACACCGAGCCCAGCGCAGAGATGGACATGAGCTGCTTTAAATGCGGCGGAAAGGGATGTAGTTTGTGCAAAGGCGAGGGTTGGATTGAAATCCTCGGTTGTGGTATGGTGCATCCCAAGGTATTGGAGAACTGCGGTATTGATCCCGAGGTTTATTCCGGGTTCGCGTTTGGCGTGGGCCTGGAACGCATTGTCATGATGCGATACGGAATCGATGATATGCGCCTTCTGTACGAAAATGATCTGCGCTTTTTGAAACAATTTTAAGCTGAGGAGGAACACAATATGAGAATGCCATTGGGATGGGCGAAAGAATTCGCCAAGTTCGAGTGCACTCCTCACGAGTATGCCGAGCGCATGACCATGAGCGGCAGCAAGGTGGAGACTTATGAGAGCGAAGCCGATCACATTCGAAACGTAGTAGTAGGTAAAATTCTGTCTATCGTGCCGCATCCGGATTCCGATCACATGGTGATCTGTCAGGTGGATGTAGGCCAGGACGCACCTGTGCAAATTGTAACAGGCGCAGGTAACCTGAAAGTGGGAGATCTTGTCCCCGCAGCACTGCATGAAAGCCTGCTGCCTGGCGGCAAGGAAATACGAAAGGGTGTATTGCGCGGCGTAGAGTCCAACGGAATGCTGTGCAGTCTGGCAGAACTGGGCCTGACGACGCATGATTTCCCCAATGCCATTGAGAATGGCATTATGGTTTTGGACGAGGAATGGCCCACGGGAACTCCCATTGTGAAAGCGCTCGGCCTGGATGATGTGAGCGTGGATTTTGAAATCACTCCCAACCGGCCGGACTGTCTGAGTGTACGCGGGCTGGGCCGCGAGAGCGCGGCTACTTTCGGGGTGCCTTTTGAAGATCATGTGCCGGAAGTAAAGTCCGGCCACGGGGATGTAAAAGATTTCCTGAAGGTTGACATTGAAAATTCGGAGCTGTGCTATCGCTATGTGGGCGCTGTGGTGGAAAATGTTCGCGTCAAACCGTCGCCCCGCTGGATGCGTGAGCGGCTGCGCTTGTGCGGTGTACGGCCCATCAACAATCTGGTAGACATCACCAACTATGTTATGTTGGAGTATGGCCAGCCCATGCACTGCTTTGACTACAAGTATGTAAACGGCGGCCACATCACTGTGCGCAATGCGCGTCCGGGCGAAATGATCGAGACTCTGGATGGAGTAGATCGCAATCTCAGCGAGGAAATGCTGGTGATTGCAGATGAAAAAGGTCCTATTGCGGTGGCAGGCGTCATGGGCGGGGAGTTCTCTGGCGTATATGACGATACCACGACCATCGTATTTGAAAGCGCCATGTTCAACGGCCCGTCTGTGCGCACAACTGCCAAGAAACTGGGAATGCGTACCGAGGCGTCCGGTCGTTACGAAAAAGGACTGGATCCCAACGGATGCCTGCGCTGCCTGAATCGGGCTTTGGAATTGGTTCAGCTGCTGGATGCCGGCGATGTGGTCAACGGTGTGGTGGACGTCTGGACGAAAAAACGCGAAGAGCGTAAGGTCCTCCTGCGTCCCGATATGGTGAACAAGCTGTTGGGAACCCAACTGGAAAAACAGCAGATGATCGATATTTTGCTGCCGCTTGGTTTCACAATGGACGGCGACTATGTGGTGGTTCCTTCCGAGCGTTGGGATGTGGAGCGTGACTGTGATATTGCTGAAGAAGTAGCGCGGTATGTGGGCTATAACAAAATGCCTTCCACAATCATGACCGGCGTTGCCAGTGCTCGGCCCACGGAACGTCAGACCTTCCGGGAAAAGATGCTGAACACTTTGGTAGGATATGGCCTGTATGAGGTGGAAACGTTTTCCTTCTTCAGCCGCAAATCCTTTGACGCAATCAATCTGCCTGCCAATGATCCGCTGCGCAATGCAGTGGTGATTTCCAATCCTCTGGGCGAAGATACCAGCATTATGCGTACCACGGCGCTTCCCAGCGTGATGGATGTGGTAGCTCGCAATTACAATGCACGTGCAGCGGAGTGCGCTGTCTTTGAGGACGCCACCGTATACCTTCCGCATGGCGGTCTGGACGAACTGCCCGAAGAGGTGGAGAGTGTTGTATTGGCGGCCTATGGTCCCGCATATGACTATCTGGCCATGAAAGGCTTGGTAGAACAACTGCTGGAGACGGCAGGTGTGAAAGAGGTCCGTTACGTGCGCAATGCGGCTGGGACTACATATCATCCGGGCCGTTGCGCAGATATTTATGTGGGACAGGAAAAATTAGGTGTGATCGGCGAACTTCACCCGGCGGTTTTGGCCAATTATGGCGTGAAGCCCCGTGTGGTAGCGGTGGAGTTAAACATGGATGTTCTGTTTGCTCATCGCGGCGGCACCGCTTTGTTCCAGCCGCTGCCTAAGCATCCGTCCACTGCCCGCGACCTGGCCCTTGTGGCGGATTTGGAAGTGCCGGCAGCGGCGATTGCAGAACGCATTGAAAAAGCGGCTGGATCTCTGCTGGAAAGCCTGACTTTATTCGATGTGTACACGGGCGAACATATGGCGGCTGGCAAGAAGAGTCTTGCTTATAATTTGGTGTTGCGTGCTTCGGACCGGACACTGACGGACGAGGAAACGGATAACACGGTGCAGAATGTGTTAAAGAGCCTGGAAGAAATTGGCGTTGTGCTGCGCAGCTGATCGTTGATTCCTTTGGGTTTAGAAAGAGGTGTCGTGCTCTGTGCATGACGCCTCTTTTTGTTGTTGTTAGCTTTAGCGCAAAGGCAACCCCCGGCTATGCCGGGGAGTGTAAAGAGAT
>ERZ894220.469-NODE-469-length-30335-cov-14.1631_pt1 | contig 30335 bp, 28 predicted proteins | sample MGYA00380292_ERZ894220 | MGnify/ENA primary metagenome ERZ894220 (study PRJEB32331, sample SAMN06328446) | human gut metagenome | biome: human gut microbiome; feature: stool | host: Homo sapiens | collected 2014-12-05 ... | reverse complement strand
AGCGCGCAGATGTAAGAAAACTCAAAAGAAGCATGGTGAACTGATATGGCAAAAATAGACCTGATAATAAATGAAAATGACAGAAAACAGGGAGATTATATAAAAAATAGTAGAATTTTTTTCTCTCGCACAAGATGATTTAAGGGCATTTGAGGAAATAGAAAACGCCGGAAACCCGCATAAACACTATGTTTTTGTGAGTTCTCGGCGTTTCTTTTTTCGCCTGTGATAGTGGTGCTTTTTCCTCAAATGGTGCCCAAATGGTGCCCAAATCCCACGCGGGGATATAAGGCACTATAAGAAACAGTAAAGAGATACAGCCGTCAAAGCTCTAAATCGCTGCTTTTTTTCTTCGCCGCGTTCTTTGCTTTTTTCGGCTCGGTTTCCTTATCTTTGGGTGGGGCTGCCTGTTTGACTGCCCCATGATAAGCGTCTAAGACTTCCTTTTTTCGTTCCAGTCGTACATCTACATAACGGGCAGTAACGGCTTCAAAGTTCATAGACAGTCCAAGTGATACTCCGATACCCGCAAGCGTGTGTCCCAAGACTTCGCCAACGGTATAGAAGTCGCCTGTTAATTGGTGCATATTGGTAGCTGCGGTGTGGCGCAAATCGTGAAAGCGGATATGCGGCATATCTAAATCTTCAAGGAGCTTGCCAAACTGTGAAGATACCCAAGCAGCGGAAATAGGTGCGCCGTCCGGCTTTGCTACAACAAGGTCATTATCGTAGTAAGGCTTTCCGTCTTTCTCTGCCTGTTCACGCTGCGCTTCCTGCATGGCAAACTGTTTGAGAAAGAAAGGGCGGGCAAGTTCGGTAATCGGCAGCTTTCTGCCGTTGGACTTCGGCGGTGCCATATCCTCAATTACTTTCGTTTTGGGCGGCACTTTGAAAGGAAGCTGCTCGGTAACATCAAAGGTGTTGTTTTCCAAGTCCACATTACGCCAACGCAAGCCCAAGATTTCAGAACGGCGCATACCATAAAGCCCGCCTAAGATAACAGGCATTTCCCAAACTGTACCCTCGACGCGTTCCATAAGGGCTTTTACCTGTTCTGGCGTGTAAGGGTCGGGGGTCTTGTCGCTCTTTCCAAACTTCGTAAGCGTGTCCTTTGCTGCGTTTGTTTCGATATAGCGGTATTTCCGGGCATGGCTCAACGCCACGCTCAAAACACGCTTTGCCCCGGCTGCGGTGGACGGTTTCAAGCCTTTGTCGATAATCTGTTGAAACATTTTGTCTACCATAGCCGGGGTAAGCTGATTAAGGGCAACGCCGCCGATATATGGATTGATATAGTTTTTAATGGTCTGTTTATACCCATTATAAGTAGAGGGGCGCAAGTTCACTCTTGCGTAGCTTTCCACCCAATCATTGAGATAGGTGGCGACGGTCTGCTTTCTCTGTGTGGTAATGGAAGCGATTTGCCCCGGATTTCGGAGCTTTGTTTTTATCTCTGCTTCATGCTGTGTCGCTTCCTTTTTTGTGGCAAACCCCTTTTTGGCATAAGTTTTCTTTTTGCCGTCCGGGGCTATGTACTTTATATTCACGTCGTACACTGTACCCGGTCGCCCGGTCAGTATGCCGTTACTGTCGCGTTTATTTTTAACCTGTCGTGTTGAGATTGCCATAACTTAACCCCCTTGTTTCGCCGGGGGCTTGACTGCTGTTTTGGCACGTTCGTACCAATCCCAAATAGCAGCGTCAGCAATCAATCGACGGTTTCCATTCTGTATATATTCAAGCTCTCCGCTATCCATAAGCTCACGCAATTTGTTTTCCCCAATACCGCTAATTTTACTCATCTGCTCAACGGTTTTTAACATAGGGAACATTTGCATAGCAGGGCTTGTTGTTTCCTTTTTTGCCATAGGAATACCCCCTTTCGTAAAATGGCTAAAAGGTCAGTTTACTAAAAGTGGGCTTTAATCGGACGGCTATTAGCGTAACCTCATGGGACTTGCACCCCTCCGGCGGTCTGCCGAAGCCCTACCCATTGCCTGCGACGCTTTTAACGCTCGGACTATGGCTGTAAGGAAGTATCATTATGTATTTTGTGCGTTATCGCCCGCAGGGTGCTATCCCTGCTTTACGGTGTGGTATTTCTCGCTCGCTTTTCGGTTAAGAAAAAGGTCATGGCGTACCCGCCGTATGGCTCGGCACAAAAGGAACGTATCCGATTTGCCTTATGCTGCGTCGCCGTTTTCTTGCGCCGCTTTCTTTGTCAAGGTTCAAAATGGCTGTACTGCCGCATTAGCAGCGGAACGGAAAAGGGGGAGTAAAGACATTCCACCGCCGATTGCAGTTATTCCTCTGTTCTAAAATTGAGGACAGCTATCATCAGTTTAGCTTGCAGCCGTTCCCGAATATCGTGGTCTATGCCAAAATAGACATTCCCACGCTCATCGTACAACTTCCGCATGGATAGGCGGGCTATGTAACCGCTGAAATGCTGCAAGACCATTTTCATAGCGTCCGGGTCGCCCTTTGTCGCTGCCACAATGACAGGATAAGGAACAAGAGCATTTTCCGGATAGCCGGGTTGATTACCATTCGTCCCATTCATCAGCATTTTCCTCCAGGTATTTTCTCAACAGTTCAAAAGAGCTTGTCCGTCTGTACTGTATCGTGCTTCTCGACGTATTGAACAACTTTGCAATCTCGCTGTCATTCATTCCCTCAAAGTAGTACAACAGTACAGCTTTGCGCTTTTCTTCCGGTAAAGTACGGATTGCTTCAAGAAGCAGCTTTGGTGTAATTTTCTTCCCTGCTTTTTCAAAGACTTCCTCGGCGGTTTCCCGTTTGAAATATTCATCAAACGTATGAAGCTGCCGCGCTTCTTCTAATGTCAAGTCAGAAAAGGTTACTTCCTTTGCCTTATGTTTACGAAGCTCTTTGTGAGCGTCGCAGGCTTCATTGTGCAGCACCGTATTACAATACTTCTGAAAAGAGCATTGTTTATAAAATTCCCTACGTTCAGGTTCCACATTCTCACCTCCTTTCTCGTTGAAAGTTGGTGGTGCTTCCCCCTTTTCGCGGGGCAATACTGCATTTTGAAAAAACGCCGAACATTTTCGGAAATTTTTTCAAAAAATTTTTTGAGCATACAAAATGCGCCCGTCTGAAAAGCTCGGACAGGCGCAAAGGTATTATAAAAGGTATTTAGATGATTTGACAGTTCATACTGATAGATAGAAAGATACCCGGTGGCGGTCGGGCTTTTTTTGATAAGTCAAAGAATGTAAGAATTTGTCGATATGGTTTATAATTCATGGCGGCTACCTCCTAAAGCCGCCATGTCTGCATGGTTAAGGGTCGTCGTACAGACAAAAAGAAACGGCGGCTCTGAAAATCAAAGCCGCCGAAATAGAATAGGCGCGTGAAAATTTGTCTGCGTTGCGACGGCTTTTTTTCTTTGCCGTCGTCCGGCAGATAGTAAACAAGTATTTTACTTTTTCTATTTTATCAATATCAGCTTACTTTAAGATGAATTTTAGCTTACAGATTTGTAAGGCAAAAAAGCAGGCAGTTTTTGAAACTGCCTGCCAAAGAAAATTTGAAAAATTATTGTGCGCTGATATTTTCGACAATAGACATCTTTTGAAGCCGCTTGACGGGTCTATATACTGCAAAGATAATAGAGAAAAGCATAATCAAAACAATAATTCCAAGTTCCGTCCAAGGAATAACCCAAGGGTCGCCCCACCTATAACTTATCATCATTCCGAATAGGAGCTTGTGGAAAATCAGTCCTAATATCGTTCCTGTAACAGCTCCCGAAATTGTATAAGTCAATGCTTCTGCGATTATCATTTTTGTAAGCTGCTTCATACTTAGACCGATTGCGCGAAATGCTCCGTATTGTTTTACCCTTGCCGTAACGCTTAATGAAATGTTATTGATAATGTTAAAAACAGTAATGAATGCAATCACTGCTAAGAAGCCATAAATGAACAACCACATACAATAATAAATGCCCCTTGTACTTTCGTTTCCCATGCGTTCATCAGAGAAAGTAACATCTGTTCCTGCCATTTGACGAATTGTATTTACTTCATTGTCTGTTGCATTTCTATTGAGTTGCATGTCAATAATTGTATAATCAGACTGTCCTGTTATGTTTTGGAACGTATTTTCGGAACAAATAATTGTTTCAACATCAGCAGCATTATAGAAGGGACAATCGGAAAGCGTACCCACAATCTTAACCTCTGTTGTTCTGCCTTGTATGTCTATTTTTACAATATCGCCTACTTTTACAGCACTTTGCGGCTCATATACAATTAGTCCGGTATTTTCTTTGTCTAACGCAGCTTGTACAGAGCCGTTCAAAAGATATTCGTCTGCCCAATCAAATTGCTTCTGTTCATAGGAAATAACATCAGTCATTTTATCAATGCCATTAACCATAATCGGAACATCATAAGCAAACATTCTTCCATAGGCGCGATTAACAGCAGGATTTTCCTGTAATTTTTCAAGTAATTCCCTGTCAATGGAACAAGTGTTATCCGGGCTTATAACGGATATATCCGCAGTCCAAGGACGTAACGGTGTAAGTACATGGTTCATAAATGTAACCGCAACAGAAAAAGACAAGAAAAGGATAACGCTAAGAGAAAAAGAGGTTATCGTTAAAAAGAAGTTTTTCCTGCTGGATTTTGCGTGATGAATACCAAGAGCAGTATCAACCTTGAAAAACTTAGTATTTGCCGCAGTTCGTACAGGTTGCAAGTTAATAGCATTCCCCGAGACTGCCGCCAAGGGCGAAACTTTTGCCGCTTTTTTTGCCGGAGAATAGGACGCTAATAATACGGTCAATATTCCGATTGCAATTCCGGCGGCGATACTCGGTATGCTGATACCGAATATCGGCATGGCTGAAAAAAATTCTGGACTTAGGACGCGCAAAAGCGCACATAAAATCCATATAATCAAAACTCCTGTTATAATTCCGATAGGAATAGCAAATTTACACCAGTTAAGAGCTTCTTTGCGAACAAATTTCATAATTTGCTTTGGCGTTGCTCCAACACACCGCATTAAACCAAAAAATTCTGTCCTTTGAGCAACATTACTGTTCAAACTGCTTGTAATCATCATAATACCCGCAGTCAAAACCAATACGAATAAAACAAACGCAGAGGTATAAACTTGCATCATAAATGAATTAGAACTTTGTCCCAATAACCCAAGTAATTTCGTGTTTTCAGAAATTTGTTCTTCTGAAAGGTTACAATCTTCTTTCAGTCTGTTAATTGTATTTTGGATATTATATGTCTTTGTAAATTGAACAAATAATACCATGTTGTGGTCTGCAAGAACTGTACTATCGCCTGTATCGCCAATTTCACGAAAAGCAGAAGTTGTCAAAAAAACACCATAGGCGTCCTCGCTCATTATTTTAGAAGTATTGTTACAGAAGCCGGAAATCTGATAAGAAAGCTCTGGTTCTCCGGGTCTTTTTATGATTACTGTATCGCCAATCTGTAAACCTAAATTCTCTCCGGCATTTTTGGTAATCATAGCTTCATTATCATTTTTAGGAAAGTTTCCCTCGTTAATAACTCCCATCTGTAATTGGGTAACAAATTCTTCATCAGCACCGACAATGATAGATTTTTTGTCTGAAATGGTATATCCCTTATCACCATTAAAATTCAATACACCGTAACGTGCGGCAGCTTTTACATCTGGACGTTTCTTGATAAGACCCGCTTCTTCATCAGTAATACCCTGAACTGTAATATGAAAATCTCCATTGTCAATTTTGGCTTGTATGATTTGACTGCGGATAAACATATCAGCCATTCCAAAAATAGTAGTGATTAGAAATACCGCTAAAATGATACAGAATATGGACATTCTGTTTTGTTTCCTATGTACTTTGGCAGATATAGGTACAAGGTCAAGATAATGTTTCATTCTCATTCCCTCCTAAATCTGTAAGTACACCGTCACTTACTTGAAATACTCTGTCTACGGACACCGTAAGATTTTTATTGTGGGTAATAAGCAGGATTGTTTGTTGATATTGACGTGAAGCTTTTATCAGCATATCCATAACATCTTGACTATTTTTACTGTCAAGATTGCCTGTTGGTTCATCAGCTAAAATAAGTTTCGGTTTTGTAATCAAGGCTCTGCCGATTGCTACACGTTGCTGTTGTCCTCCCGATAACTGGCTCGGCAAGTGATAACGGCGTTCGGTTAATCCAAGAAGATTTAAAATTTCGTCTACTTCTTTCGGGTCGGGTTTACGATAGTCCAGTAGAAGTGGAAACATGATATTTTGTTCCACATTTAATTCTGATACAAGCTGAAATGACTGGAAAATAAACCCGATATTGCGTCGTCTGAAAATTGTTCGTGCTTCCTCTTTCATTGAAAATAAGTTTTGACCGTCCATTAAAATTGTCCCGGAAGTCGGCGTGTCTAATGCACCGATACAATTTAACAGGGTGCTTTTCCCGGAGCCGGATTCTCCAACAATAGCAGCAAATTCTCCTTTCTCCAAAGAAAAGGATACGTTCTTTAAGGCGTTTACTTTTGCTTCGCCTTCTCCATAAACTTTACATAAATCGTTTACTCTTAAAATTTCCATGAAATCAAACCTCCTTTTCCATAGGATAGCAAAGGCAGCTTACAATCCAGTGAATTTCATCTTACGATTTTGTAAGGAAAGAAATTGTAAATGTCGTTCCTTTACCCAAATCACTTTGTACGGAAATAATCCCGCCCTGTCCCTCTATAATAGATTTTGCAAGCGGAAGCCCTAAACCTATTCCCGGCGTATCAAGGGAATGTTTACTGCGGTAAAATCGTTTGAAAATGTGGTGTATATCTTCCGGTGCAATACCATTTCCATTATCAGAAACAAAAATACGCAGCATAGCAGTGGATTTTTCCCAAGCAATGCGGATAACTCCTCCCGGTTCAGTATGGTCTAAAGCATTTTTAACAAGGTTTCCAACGGCTTCACTTGTCCAATCCATATCACAAATAAGCATTTGGTTAGGTTCTCCATATATGATAATTTGCTTTTCTTCATGTGTTGCCCTTGTTGTTAGTTCATTTATGGCATTTTCAACCATCTCTTTTACAGGATAAAGATTTTTCTCAAAAACAATGTTGCCTGTATCTAAACGTGTTATTTTCAGCATGGATAAAATAAGCTGTTCCATACGCTTTAAGGCAACTCCTATTTTCGCGCTAAATTCTTTTACGGTTTCGGCGTTATCGGGTTCAGTTTCAATAATTTCTTGATACATTGCAAGTGCAGCTAACGGGGTCTTTAATTGATGTGAAATATCAGAAATCGTATTTTTCAAAAACTCTTTTGTCTTGTGTTCCGTTTCTTTTTGTGATTGAAGCATGGTAGCAAGCTGTTCAACAGAAGCAAACAAGTGGAATATCTCGCCCTCGCTGTTTTGTGGTAAATGGCAAGAATAATCGTTATTTATATAGTTACCTATAATTTTGCTTGACTGCTGAAATAGTCGGTTCCTTATCCATAGAAAAGCAAAAATCCCTACCAATAAAATCAATATGAAAACGGTGCAGAATAAACCTGTTTTTATCCATGAATTGTATTGAAATTTCGAGAAATAAGGAAGTGAATTACTGATTGTGTTTTCTCCAACTCCTAAATAATTCAACAATTCTATTCCGTCTATACTAACTTCCGTATTAAAAACAGCAGTAGCAATCACTTTATCAGAAACCCCTTGCTCTAATAAAGACGATACTATCGCCGTATCGTGTTCTCCAAGCATACATTTTATCGCAGTCATTTGACTTTGGCAGAACCATAAAGCAGCCCCCATGAGCAAAATACTGTATATGATAACAAAAAAAGAAAAGTATTTTATATGTTTGTCACGAAAAACTCTCATACTTGCACCTCTTTCCACTGATACCCAAAGCCCCGAATGGTTATTAAGTGCTGTGGGTGGGAAGCGTCAATTTCCACTTTTTCACGAAGCCGCCGGATATAAACTGATAAGGTATTATCATCAACAAAATTCCCTGTGCTATCCCACAAATCATTCAGAATAATATCTCTTGAAACAATACGGTTTGCATTTCGTACCAACAGGCAAAGCAGGCGATACTCTGCATTTGTTAGTTCTAATGTTCGTCTATTTAAGACTACGCGACAGCTCAAAAGGTCAATCGAAATATCGCCACACTCCAGTACATTTGTTTTGTCCTGTGGCGATACTCCCGCGCGTCGCAATAAAGCTCGAATACGGGAACATAATTCGCCTAACTTAAAAGGCTTTGTAACATAATCGTCCCCTCCGCAGTCCAATCCTCGAATTATGTTGACTTCTTCATCAGAAGCAGTCAGAAAAATAATCGGTATTTGCTTGTTCTGCTTCCGAACATTTTCGCAAACATCAAAACCTGTCCCGTCCGGCAGCGTTACATCAAGGATAAGCAAATCATATTTTTCAATCTTGCATAAATATTTTTTTGCTTCTTCAACGGTACGGGCAATATCAACATAAAAGCCATTTTTCTTTAGAGAGTAATGCAACCCGTCTATTAAACTAATATCATCTTCTAAAAGTAATATGTTACTCATGCGTACATTCCTTTCTCCTTGCGTCAATAGGTTTCTGTGCGTCCTTTGGTATAAGCCACATATACCCCAGTTTTGAAACGCCCGGTATGCGGTTTTGGCTACAAAGTATTTGTACCCGCCTTTCAGAAATTCCCCATTTCTTTGCTGCTTCGGGGCAAGACATATATTCCATAACACCCAAGTCCTTTCTGCAAATCATATCAGTATAATTATAGTCGGATACACGAATAATAGCAAGTATATAAGTATGAATTATTATGGCTATTTAGTGGAACTGTATAGACATATCCAAGCAGAAAGGGGAACAGTAAAATGTAACTGGGTGAATAAATATGGCAAAAAGACCAGTAGAAAAATATGACTTCAAAGCATTTGGAGAAGCGATAAAAGCTGCGCGGACGGGGCGCAAGGAAAGCCGCAAACAGGTAAGTGATGAAATGTATATTTCCCCTCGTTACCTTGCGAATATTGAAAATAAAGGACAGCACCCCAGTCTGCAAATCTTTTTTGAGCTTATGCTCCGTTACAATATATCCGTAGACCAGTTTCTTTTAGATACGCCCGCCGTAAAAAATACAAAGCGGCGGCAGCTCGACGCTCTCCTTGATGATATGAGCGATAACGGCATACGGATTGTAACGGCAACTGCAAAAGAAATTTCAGAAGTCGAAAAAGAGGACAAATAAATGTGTCCGGCAAAACTGAATAGGATTTAGGAAGCGTTGTAATCTTTGCAGATTGCAGCGTTTTTCTTTTGCATAAGTTCGGCAAAATGGCTTTTTCTCCGTAGAGGGAAATAAGGGCATAAAAGATAAAAAACTTTCGTAGCAAGCATAGGAAAAGAGTACCCTTTTCCGTATTTTCGTCCTCCCGTCCTGCGGCGCGTCGGTTGAAAATCGCTTGTTGGGAAGTGTCCCAAACCCTCGGAATGGAAAGGAGTGATTGCATGAATGGACGCAAAAGAAAAGTACAAATCAAATTCTATGTAACAGAGGAAGAAAGGGCATTGATTGAGCAGAAAATGAAGCTCGTCCCTACCCGGAACATGGCGGCGTATCTTCGCAAGATTGCCATTGACGGGTATATCATTCAGACAGACCATAGCGACATAAAAGCCATGACAGCGGAGATACAGAAAATCGGGGTCAACATCAATCAGATTGCAAAGCGTGTCAACGCGACAGGCAGCGTCTACCAAGAGGATATAGAGGAAATAAAGGGGGTGCTTGTAGAGATATGGCGGTTACAAAGATTAAGCCTATTAAAAGCACGTTGAGCAAAGCCCTTGACTATATCCAAAACCCGGATAAAACAGACGGAAAAATGCTTGTGTCCTCTTTTGGGTGCAGTTACGAAACAGCAGACATTGAGTTCGGATTTACGCTTGCACAAGCCATAGAGAAAGGGAACAATCTCGCCCACCATTTGATACAGTCCTTTGAGCCGGGAGAAGTAGATTATGAGAAAGCCCACGAAATCGGAAAACAGCTTGCCGACGCGGTAACAAAGGGACAGCATGAATACGTCTTAACAACCCACATAGACAAAGGGCATATCCATAACCATATCATTTTTTGTGCGGTCAATTTTGTTGACTACCATAAATACAATTCCAATAAGCGTAGTTACTACGGCATACGGAACATGAGCGATAAGCTGTGTCGGGAAAACGGGCTGTCTGTTGTCGTTCCGGGCAAAGGCAGCAAGGGAAAAAGCTATGCAGAATATCAAGCGGAAAAGGTCGGTACAAGTTGGAAAGGCAAGCTGAAAATTGCCGTTGATACACTTATCCCCCAAGTGGCAAGTTTTGAAGAATTGTTGCAGCGGTTACAGGCAGCGGGTTATGAGATAAAGCCGGGAAAATATATCTCCTGCCGCGCTCCCGGACAGGAACGGTTTACCCGCTTAAAAACTCTCGGTGCAGATTATACAGAGGAAGCAATCAAAGAACGGATTGCGGGCAAGCGCACAAAGGCGGCGAAAGCTCCCAAAGAGCAGCGCGGCGTATCGCTGCTTATCGACATTGAAAACAGTATCAAGGCACAAGAGAGCCGGGGCTATGAACAGTGGGCGAAAATCCATAATCTGAAACTGGCTGCAAAAACTATGAATTTCTTGACGGAACATAAGATTGAGCAGTACGCAGATTTAGTTAGCCGGATTGAGGAAATAAATGCGGAAAATGAAAAGACAGCAGACGCATTAAAGGGTGTGGAGAAACGTCTTGCAGACATGGCAGTGCTGATGAAGCACGTTGCCACCTATCAAAAGACAAAACCAGTCTATGAAGCATACCGCATGGCAAAGGATAAGGACGCATACCGGGCAAAGCAGGAAAGCAGTCTGATACTCCATGAAGCGGCGGCAAAGGCACTGAAAGCGTCGGGCATTACCAAGCTCCCCAATCTCGCCGCCATGCAGGAAGAATACGGGAAACTACAAGCGCAAAAAGAAGCCCTTTACGCTGATTATGGCAAGCTGAAAAAACAGGTCAAGGAATACGACGTTATTAAACAGAACATAGACAGCATTTTGCGGCAGGGCAAAGAACAGGAACGGGGAAAAGAAGTAGAGCGCGGATAAATATTTATGTACGGTAAAGTAACACATAAATTGACAGACAGCCATTCGCTTTTCCGAATGTATTGACCTCTTTTTTCTTGACAGTTTCACACAAATCGCCTATACTGTACTTATCGAATAAGTACGATTGTTACGATAAGTACGCGTGGTGAGGTGAGCAAGTGGAGATTATCATAAGTAATAGTAGTGATAAGCCTATCTACGAACAAATCTGTATGCAAGTAAAAAGTTTTATTATGGACGGTACACTATCTGCTGGCGAAGCCCTCCCTTCTATGAGAGCTTTAGCAAAAGATTTGCATATAAGTGTTATTACCGTTCAGAGAGCATACGAAGATTTGACAAGAGATGGATTTATAGAAACTGTATCTGGAAAAGGCAGTTTTGTAGCGTCACAGAATAGGGAATTTATTCAAGAGGAACAGTTACGAATTGCTGAAGAACTTTTGCAAAAAGTCGCAGAAATTGGTCGAGCGCATGGCATTAGTCTTGAGCAAATGACGAATATCTTAAAACTATTTTACGAGGAATAACGAGAGGTAACAGGCATGGATAACAACATTTTAGTGCAGGGTTTATGTAAGCAATTTGAGGATTTTTCTTTAGACAATGTTTCGTTCAAAGTCCCTAAAGGTAGGATTGTAGGCTTTATTGGCGAGAATGGTGCAGGAAAAAGCACTACTATCAATCTGATATTAAATGAATTAAATAAAGATAGTGGACAGATACAGGTCTTTGGCATAGACCATACAATTCCAACTGTCAAAGAAAATATTGGTGTTGTTTTTGACGAATGTAATTTTCATGATGTGTTTACAGCCGCAGATATTGAAAAAATCTTGAAAGGTGTTTATAAGACGTGGGATAGTAATCTTTTTTCACAATATTTGAAAAAATTCAAAATCCCTACCAAGAAAACGATTGGTACTTTTTCAAAAGGAATGAAGATGAAACTTTCCATTATCTGTGCTATGGCGCATAGACCTAAACTGTTGATTTTGGACGAAGCAACAACAGGTCTTGACCCCGTTGTGCGTGATGAAGTGTTGGACTTATTTTTGGAATTTATCCAAAATGAAGATTGCTCTATCTTCTTTTCATCACATATCACTTCGGACATACAAAAAATTGCAGACTATGTGATTTTAATTCATCAGGGTAAAATTATTTTCGAGGAACAGAAAGATAATCTTATTTATAATTATGGAGTAGCAAAGTGCGGAAAAGAAAAATTTTCACTGCTTTCCTCTGATGATTATATCATACACCGAACTACAAATATGAGCGTAGAATGTCTTGTCTGTGACAAAGAAGCGTTCAAAAAGAAATATAAGAATATCATTGTGGATAATGCCACATTAGAAGATATTATGCTTTTCTATGTTAAAGGAGGAATATCATGCGAGGATTGATTTATAAAGACATATCCATTTTCTTCAAGAGTATTGATAAGAAACTTATTCTGATTGCAGCAGCGGCTATTGTTCTGCTTATTTTCAATGCTGGAATTTATGCTGGCTTATTTGCTTCCGTTATGTTTGCCATGACAATCGGTATGCAAAATATTATGAGTTTCGCAAGTGATGAAAAGGCAAGCTGGAAAAAATATCAATTAGCTATGCCGATAAGCAACTTCACTGTTGTTGCAAGTAAATATATTTCTGTTATATATACGGTGTCAATCAGTGTTTTGGGAAGTATTGCGTTCAACGGTTTATCCAGCATAATTTTTCAAAACTTTGATGTGCTTATCTGGCTATTTTCGATTGCAACAGCAGTTATTATCCCGTTATTATGGACAGGAGTTTGCTTGCCATTAACTTATTGGTTTGGTTTTCGTTCTGCACAAACTATGGGATTGATTGTAGTAATCCCAATATTTTATTTTGTGAAATATTTTGAAGATGGACCGGGAATGGCTACTATGGTAAATTCTGTTTATTCATATCTGCTTATTGCTGGGATAGCAGCAATTTTGATTTTTGGAATTTCTCTCATAATAAGCACTGTTGGATATAATCATAAGAATTAAATCTGCAATTACCTTTCAAAAAATAGCATAGACAGTCAAGATAAATGACTCTGTGAGTCGCCGTTGACAGCCCCCTTGTGATAAATAGCAAAAAAGCAGGGCGCAGACAGCCAACAAAAGACTGTCCGCGCCCTGTTTTATGTAGGTGCGTTTTTGGTATTTGTTACGCAATAGAACATCATTTTTAGGGGATAAGGTATAAAACCCTTGCCACGTCATTTTCAAACACTGAAAGCCCCTTAAATCAAGGCTTTTTTTGCCCCTACTGCGTAACAAGGGCGCGCCGTTTCCTCATGCGCTCCGCTGCCTGTCTGCGGGTAATACGCTTCCGGCAATCCGGGCAGTATTTGACGCTGTTAGAGGTGGACACAAAAGAAGCTCCGCACTCGGTACAACGCTTTTTATCCTCGGTCTTGAAAATCTCTGCATACAGCAGCTTATCAAGAGGAAGTACGGCAATCTGAAACCATTTGCAAAGAAGCGAATAGGAAATAAGCTGCGGGCAAACACATTCCTCCCCGTCGTCCAGTAAAATACAGTGTCCGTTATCGCAGTTGCAGCACTCCTTTTTTACAAGGCTGTTGACTTTCCGGCTTTGGGGCGGCGTAAGCCGCTTAACCCCGGTCATACTTCATCAGCGGCGAAAATGGCAAGCTCCACATACTCATTTTCTGTCAGAGGTGCGATTTTCGCAAGGGTACGTTTCGCAAGTTCCCGCATATCCTCGTCCATGAACGGCAGCGCAGCGTTGATGTTCTCCATAAGCCCGCGCTTGCCGCCCTCATTGTAAATGCTCAACAGGTTTGTTTCTTCAACGGTCAGTCTAATCATGCTCATACCTCCAATTCGCGATTTTTTGATTTTGCCGCTTTTTTCTGTGCGGTCTTTTCTTTGTCTGCTCTAAGCTGCGCTCGGATAGAGGGCTTCTTTTCCGTTTTTACTGCCTTGCCGCGTTCCTTGTCAGCCTTGACAGCTTCCGCAAGGTCAACAAGGGAAATGGTTTCTCCTGCCTTTACCTTTGCTTCCAGTTCTGCGACGGTCGGGGTGTTATTTATCTGCCCGTCAATCATGTTGTAATTTTGCTCGGTGGTCTGCTCGGCAGCTTTCAGATAATTTTCCGGCTGAACGGGAACAGCAAAAGCCCTTGTGCCGTTCCCCATAATCAGATATTTTCCGTCGTCGGACTGGTGGTGCAATCCATATCCGGCAGCTTCCATTTGCTCGCGGCTCATGGCGGTTACATAGAAAGTCCCCCTCGGTGTTTTGATTGTTTCGCCCGTTTCCAAGTCGTCGGGAATGAGGGCTTTTTCCTGTTCCTTGAAAAATTCCGGCACTTCCTTATAACCAAAGCTGTCTACATAGTGGGCGGTGTCCTGCCCGTTCTGATGAAGCACCACCACGTCGGAAACGGAAAGGCTGTGTCCCTTAAAATCTCTCGGGTGGTCGATATTAAAGCGGGTGTAAATATCTTCAAGGGAAGTCCCCGGCGTAAGCTCTGCGGAATAGACAAGCGCATAGTTTTTCGGGTCTACCCGGTGTCCTGTGGCAGTCAGACGGTCGTAAGGTTCAAAACGCAAGTTCCTTGTTTCGTCCCCGCCTTTTATCTGATAAATGGAAAAGGTGTCTTTGTCCTGTGGGGCTTCCTGTTCCGGCTGCTCCTGTGCGGGTTGTTCCTGTGCAGCTACCTTTTGCGCCCGGATATGCGCCCGCTGTAACTCGGTAGGCTTTTCTCCGGTAAGAGGTGCAATCGCTTTCACATAATCAGCCGCATAGTAGGCGTTACTGGTAAGCTGCCGCTGCCATGCCCCTGCTTTTGGCGACCAACGGAAGCCATTACTTTTTAAGGCTTCCCGCGTGGCTTCGTCCGGCTTATCCTCAAAGAAGATTTGCAGTCGGTTCGCTTCGGTGTTTGCTTCCACCTTGCCGCCGTCAAATTCCCAACCGACAAAACCGATTTCTTTTTGCTGTGAAAGGGATTTGATACGGTCTTTCACGCGCCGGATTTCTGCGCTGTTGTTGGATAACGCCCAAGTCGCAAAGGGCTTGTCCTCCAAATGCCAACTGCTCGCCATGTCTGCTTTCAATTTTTCCAGTTCCTCCGGCGGTAAATGTGGGCAGCCGTCAAGGGTCTTATGCTTACGGTAATAGGCGTTTACGGCTTTCATGGTTTCCTGCGATTTTTCAAGGCTTTCCAGTTTCTTTTCTAACTTCTGTACTGCCTGTGGGTCGTCTGCGCTGATACCGCCCATGCCGGTACTGCGGATTTTATCAAGAAGTCCTTGTATGTCCTGCCATTCCCGGTAATTGCTGTCGCGGGCTGCGTTCTGCTTTTCTTTCTTCCTTGTGGGGAAGTTAGAGCCGCCCGCAATCAGGATAGAGGGAACACGCGCGTCAATCTCATAGCCTTTGTTCATGTTCGCCGCCAGTTTCCGGGCGTAGGTATCAAGCAGACTGTCGATTTTCTCATGGTACATCGGGTCTACCCGCTGTTTCTGCCTTTCTGCGATTTGTATGGCTTCATCTACATAATGCCTGTATTCAGCCGTCGCGCTGCCTTGCTTATAATCGGAAAAGCTGTTCATATCCTTTGCACGTTTGGCGGCAGCTTCATTGATAGGATAATAAGGGGCGGCGGGTGCAGCCTGTTCCGGCTGTGCTTCTTTTTCCTGTACCGGGGCTGTTTCTTCGGGAAGCTCCGGCGTGGCTGCTTCTGCTTCGGGCTGTTTGGTAGCTTCCTGTGCGGGCTGCGCCTGTTCGGTGGTCTGTTCCTTATCCTGTGCCTTTTGGATTTCTGCAAAATGTCCGTCTATGGTATCAATCAGACTTGCGGCGGTACTGCGGATTGTTTCAAGAGAGCCTTTCAGTTCTGCAAGTTCTTTTCCGCTGCTCCACCCGGCGATATACCCAAAAGAATAGTCCGACGTATCAAGCCCGTAATGTTGGCAGACCGCATAGGCGACGCTTTCCGCCTGTACCTCGCGGGTGCGGCGGTCGGGGCGTTCCGGCATGGCAAGGGCGGTATCATGCAGCGTGGCGTGGGCGATTTCATGGATTGCGGTCTTGATATTCTGCAATTCGTCCATACCCTCGTTGATGAGGATACGCTTTTCCTCATAATTGCAGCGTCCTTTTACGCCGCCGCTTAGTGCTTCAAATCCCATAGCAAAGGGGGAAGTCTTTTCAAGGGCAGCGAAAAAATCCTTGTATTGTTCCACGTTGCCTGTCAGCTCATAGGTAAGGGCAGGAAGCTCCTTTCCCTCGGTCTGTGAAATATCAAAGACAGATACTACACGAAAAGCGGGTATCTTGATTTCCTTTTCCTCGGTAACAGGTTTCCCGTCCTTATCGAAAACAGGCTTTTGGGTGTCCGGGTCGATTTTTTCCACCTGTTTCTTAACGGTAAACGGGGACGGCGCAAGTATCTTGATAGCTTTTTCTCCCGGCTTTACATGGCGGTCAAATTCCTTTTCCCATTGTTTATAGCCTTTCACAAGATTGCCGCCCTGCATGGCGATAAGGATTGTATTGTTAAGGCTGTAATCATGGAACTTTGACATGGTACGCAGATAGTCGGCGTAACGGTCGCTTTCATAAAGCCCTAAAATTCCCTGTTCCAGTCGGTCGGTAATCTCTTTCATTTTATCAGCGGGCTTTTCAGAAGATAGGATAATCGGGAGAACCGGGGGCTGCTCTGTGGCGGCGGTTTGTATGGCTGCGGAAGCGTCAAGGTCTGCCTGTTCCTTTTCCTGTACTGGCGGCTGCGGCGTTACCCGGTATTCCTCCGGCACGTCGCGCCCGTCATACCATTCTGTAAAGGTGTTGCGGTTATTGTAGATATAGCCCTGCTCGGTAAATCTGCCCCCGTCATTGATAGCAGCGTCCCGCCCGTATTCCTCATACATGAAATATTTTTTTGCTTCTTCGGGCAGCTCCAACTCGTCCAGTTCCTCAATCAAATAATGCCCGTAATCTTCCTCACTCTGTACGGACGGATAAAGCCAGTAACAATCAAGGTTTTGTGCAAGGTTGATGATGTCCTGCAAGTCCCTTGTATGGTCGCCGTATGCCATAGCTGCAACAAATTTTTCCCGGTCGTCGTCAAACTGCATTTTCAAAAGTTCGCTCAAATAGTTCAGCTCGTCAAGGCTTTCAAGCTCGGTCAATTTTCCTGCCAGTCCCGCAATAGAGGACTGGTATTCTGTGATATGCAGCTCCCCGTAGCTTTTGCCGTCTATCCCGATACGGTCAAAGACTTCTTTCAAATGCTCGGCAGTCGTGGGGAATGATACCCATTCGCCCGCAGGTCTGCCCTCGGTGTACTTTCCAAGATTAGAAAGATACCCGCTTAAAATCGTTTCTTCCATGTGTTCGCTCCTTTCGTTTTCAATCATACGGTGCATAAGTTCGTAGTCCTCCATGCTCATGCTCCCGTCAAATAGATAGGGGTCGGGTTCTTCGCCGTCCCGGTAGGCTTTTTCAGAGAAAGGAAGCCCCGCAGCGTGGGCGGCGGCTCTTGCTTTCTCGATAAGCTCCGGCGGCAGCCTGTCGTCGTGGGCTTCGATAAATTCCCCGATATTGCTATATCCGTTTTCGTAGTGGCGGCGCACCCCGGCGGTCAGCTCGTCAAGGCTCATATCCTCGCCAAGATAGCCGGAATAATAGCCATTTACCACAACGGCGGCGGGGTCAGCCTGCTTGATTTCTTCCATGCGGCTTCTGTCCTCCGGGTAGAGAATATCGCCCATTTCAAGGTGGAAATATTCGGCGTTCCAAGAACGTCCCGTTTTCCAAAACGCCACCCAAGCGATACCGTCCCTTAATTCTTCTTGATAGTCCTTTACGGTGTCCCGTAAACTTGCCATGTGTAACCTCCTTTCCCAAAGGCAGCGCGGACGCTGCATTTTCCTGTTTCATCATTCAGTACCCCGCGCCCGCATTTTTGCCAAAGATTTTAGATATTTTTTCAAGATTTCAGAGGGTAAAACCCTCCATAAAACAGAGGGTTTGGGAAACTTCCCAAGGGTCTGCCCCAACAGGCTTTAGCCTGTGAGGGTACAAGCAAAAATCCCCGCCGTTCTCGGTAGAGAAAGCAGGGATTTTACGGAAAAGGGTACTCTTTTCCTATGCTTGCTATTCAGTTATTTTTTCTTCGGAAGCTCCACCCGGTAGTTGACATATTTCCCACCCGTATCAGCCAATACGATAGTTCCGTCGTAGGTTTTGCCCGTCTTTGGGGAATAGAGCTTTTTCACATTTACCTTGCCGGATTGTAAGAGTGCAGCGGCAATCTTCGTGGCAAAGGTTACTTTTCGTTCTTCAAAGAAACGGTCATTTTTCCACATGGTAAAGATACATTCTTTGTTGCTGCAATAGTAGTTTTTCTTTCCCTCATAGACAGGAGAACCGCAGCGGGGACATTTCCCAAGCTCCGGCTTTTCCTCTTTGAAACGCCCCTTGTCAGCTTCGGAAAGAAACGGATAGGTCTTTACCAGTTCCCGCGCCATATCCTCGATACCCTCCATAAATGCGGCGGGGTCTGCCTTGCCTTTGGCAATCTGCGTCAGATTGTTTTCCCATTCTGCGGTAAGCTGCGGGCTTGTCAAGGTGTCCGGCAGGACACACACAAGATTGATACCGTCCTTTGTGGGAAGTAGCTGCTTGCCTTTTCGCTCCACAAAGCCGCCCTTTACCAGTTTTTCAATGACGGCGGCGCGGGTGGCGGGAGTGCCAAGCCCTTTGCGTTCTGCGTCCGGGTCGGTGTCCTCACTTCCGGCGCGCTCCATAGCAGAGAGCAGCGACGCTTCGTTGTGAGGTTTTGGCGGTGTTGTGTCATGCTCCGTTACCGTTGCCGTCGGATTTTCAAAGGTCTGTCCCTCGGTAAACGGCGGCAGGGTCTTTTCGGTGTCGCTGTCTGCGTCATCCGTTTCGGGCTTGTTCTTTAAGGCTGCCCTGTATTTTCGGTCAATCTCTTTCCAACCCTCACAAAGAATGGTCTTGCCCCTTGCGGTAAAGGACTGTCCGGCACATTCAAAAACTGCTGTAACCGCTTCAAAGGTATGCGGTGCAACGGTCGCCATAAGTAGACGCGCTCCGGCAAGGGTAAGGATATTCCTTTCGCTTTCCGGCAGCGCGGCAAGGTCGGTCTTTGCAAGCTCCATAGTCGGGATAATAGCATGGTGGTCTGATACCTTTTTACTGTTCAGCACCTTTCCAAGCTCCGGCGTGAAGTCTTTTCCCGCCATAAAGGAAAACTTCCCACAAAGCAGCTTGATAATGCCCGCCGCTGTGTCGCCCATGTCGTCGGTCAGAAATGCGCTGTCGGTTCTCGGATAAGTAAGCAAACGCTTTTCATACAGGGCTTGTGCAAGGTCAAGGGTCTGTTTTGCGGTATATCCGAACAGTCGGTTTGCTTCCCTCTGTAAAGAAGTAAGGTCAAAGAGTTTCGGCGGGGCTGCGGTCTTTTTCTCTTTCACAAGGGAAGTACAGACTGCCCGCGACGCTTCGCAAGTCGTTTTTAATGCGTCGGCTTCTGCCTTATCTGAAATTCGTTCACTTGCAGCTTCCGCGCCGGATAAGGCAAGGCGCACATGGTAGTATGTTTCTTTCTTGAAAGTGGTAATCGCTGCGTCCCGGTCAACAAGCATTTTTAAGGTCGGGGTCTGTACGCGTCCCACATTCAAGGTATGGTTGTAAAGGACAGAGAAAAGGCGGGTGGCATTGATACCGATTAACCAGTCAGCCCTTGCCCTGCATAATGCGGAAGCAAAGAGCGCGTCGTATTCCTCGCCGTTCTTCAGACAGGAAAAGCCCTCTTTGATTGCGCTGTCCTCCATAGAGGAAATCCAAAGGCGGCGCATAGGTTTCTTGCAGCCCGCCATTTCATAGACAAAGCGGAAAATGAGTTCGCCCTCGCGCCCCGCGTCGCAGGCATTGACGACTTCGGAAACGTCTGCCCGGTGCATAAGCTCTTTTAGGGTTTTGAATTGCTTTTCCTTGTCAGCGGAAACGGTGTACTTCCATTCCTGCGGCAAAATCGGTAAGCTGTCATAGCTCCACTTTTTATACTGCTCCCCATAGGCGGCAGCTTCCGCAAGCCCTACCAAATGTCCCACGCACCAAGAAACGATATAGCCGCTTCCTGTGAGAAATCCGTCTTTCTTTCCCTTTGCCCCAAGTACGGCAGCGATTGTCTGTGCCACACTGGGCTTTTCTGCGATAACTAAGATATGTGAAGTCAATAAAAAATCCTCCTTTCAGCGTTCCGGCTCGGCTTCTTTTTTCTTCTGTACCTGTTTCAGACAGTACCCCACACAAGGGGACTGCCCCTTATAAGGGCAGGAAGCACAAGCCGGGGGATAAGGAACAGGCGGCGCATTATCACGCCGCCTGTCCGGTTTCTGTATCATCATCTTTTCAAAGGGATTGTCGGTAAACAGGGTCATAGGGTTTCTTCCTCCGTTTCTTCATCTTCGGGAGTTTCCCCGGTATCTGCTTCCGGCTCGTCCTCGTCGTAGTCCTCAAATTCAAAATCTTCAAGGTCGGTATCGCCCTTTACATTCTGCTTCGGCTTTAGAAACTTAAAGTAGTAGAACGCTGCGCCGCCACCAAGCAGGGCAAAGAGGACTAAGGCAAGCACCACACCGGGATTGCCGCCTTTTTCTTTCGGTTCTTCCGGCTGCTCCGTTGGTGTTGGGGTGGGTTCTTTGCCTGTGCAGCCTGTCATACTGGTAACACATACCGGGCAGGACGTGTTTACCTTTCCGGCTTCGCATTTCTCCGTACAGTTGCAGATTTCCGGCTTTTTCGTGGCTTCCCCGTTTTCGGTCAGTGCCATAAGGTCGGCTTCGTCCACTTGATTTAGGAAATGTACGGTCTGTTCGCCCTCGGCGGCGCGGTCAATGAGGATATAGAAATAGTTGCCACCTTTGGTGGTAACAGTGATAAGCTGCTTATTGCCGCCGTAATCGTCAACCAGTGTTGCGTTTCCCTTTGGGGTAAGGGGCGGCGTTTCCTCTTTTTCCTCCACAATCACGCCGCTGTCGTTGGTCGCGTCCCCGGCGGGCGGCTCTGTGGCTGCGCCCTGTGCATAGGCAGGGACAGAAAAACCGCCCATAAGGATAAGGGCGGCACAAAGGGCAGTCATGGTCTGTTTCAGTTTATTCTTCATCTGCATTTTCCTCCTGTTCTTCGTAGTCTGCCGCTTCGGTAGCGTGTGCGGCGTTCATGCCGGGAATACCGCCGCCGGACAGCATAGCGTTAAGTTCATGCGGGGTCAGACGCATAGCTCGTACAAGCTGTACGATTTCAAGGTTTTCCGCTTCGGTTTTCTGCGCTTCCAGTCCTTTTAACTTGTTCTGATACTCTGTGATTTTCTCGCGGGTCTTTGCGATTTCCTTATTGATACGGTCGATTTTATTGTTTGCCATAGGTAATTTCTCCTTTCTTTTTGGGGCTGCTTTACCAGTTCATCAGCCCGTAGCCTTTGATACATTGATAGTTCAGGTCATAGCTCTTTATCTTGCAGGCGTCGCCGGAATTGCCCTCAACGGTATAGACGCGGCTGCCGTCCCTGCCAAGCACAAGCCCCACATGGTCGGCAACGCCGTCTAAATCCCAATCGAAAAAGATAGCGTCGCCCGGTGCGATATTCTCATAGCCGCGTGCGCCCCATTGTCCCCTTGACTGAAACCAAGGGACACCCTGCCATTCGCAGCCCGCAAAGCGCGGTTCGCTTTTTCCGGCTTGATTGTAGCACCATGATACAAAGCAGGCGCACCATTCCACGCGGCTGTTAAAGCCGTACCAAGACCAGTAAGGGTAACCGCCCACATTTCCGACTTGCTGCTTTGCAAGCTCCATAAGCTCTTGATTTCCGGGGCGCGTACCGTTTACAAACTCCACGCCGCTTAAATCCTCGGACGGGCTGCCGTCGGGAGAACCGCCGCCAAAAATCAGCGGTTTGTTGCCGCTTGTTTCCAAATATACCCGGTACATTTCAAGCTGCTCCGGCGTAAGAAGTTCCTCCGCAAACTCGGAAATCGGCTTGTTTGTCAGTTTCACATTCAAGATGTAATACTCATAAGGGACTTCCTCGGTTGTGGTTTCCCCGGTTTCCGGGTCGGTGCTTGTTTCGGTGCGGTAGCGTATTTCCACTTCCTCAGTCAGCGTCAAGGTGTACTGCATGGCAAAGATACGTTCAAGCTCTGCCTGTGCGCTCTGCGGGGTGTAGCTCTGCAAGAGGGCGGTCAAGTAAGACGCAAGTTCGTGGGGGTTATGCCCGATACTGTCAAGGTCGTAGCGGTATTCATCATAGCCGGGGTGGGTGCTTTCAATATTGTCAATCTCACTTTGCAGCCCGTTTTCCAATGCAGCATAGTTGTTTTCAACTGCCACAAGGTCGCTGTCCTCGGACGTGTAGGACGTGCCAAGCACGCCGTTTGTCAAGCCCGAAAACATAGCCCCGCAAGAGGACAGCCCTGCGGAAATCATAATAAAGAGAAGCAGCGCGGCAACTGCAATCAAAATGCCCGCCGGGTGTCTTACCGCAAATGCGGCGGCTTTCCTCGTTTCCTCGGCGGTTTTCTTCGCCGTCTTTCTTGTGGCTTCCGCTGCGGCTTTTGCCCCTCCTTTCTTTGCCGCCTTTGCATACTGGCGTTTGATGTTCTGTTTCTGCATGAAACGGGAAAGCGGGTTAGAGGTAAGCTGCGGGTTGTCGTGCAGGGTCTTGTGATACTGGAAGTTGACGTTTGCCTTAAATGCTGCCTTTTCTGCCTTTGCTGCTTCCCGGTAGGGTTTCAGTTTATGGCTGCGGTAGCCCTGTTTTAATTTCCGCGCCCCGTATTTCGCGCCGCGCTCGGCAAGTTCCTCTGATTTATGCGCCCCCTCAACGCCGGAATTGTCCTTTTCAACCGAATGTATCTTGTTGTGGACGAAAATCCCCGCTTCCTGTGCAGGGCGGGACAGCGGTTTTCCCTTTTTGCCGCCGGATATCGGTTTTTCCTGTTCTTCAAAGCGTAAGCGGGTCTTTGCCTTTCCTGTGGCTTCCTCAAAGGTGCGCTCCTTAACCAGTTTCTTTTGCTTTGGGATAGCTGCCTTTGCTGCGTCCAGTCGGTCAGCGGCTTTTTCCGATTTTTTGATGTAAGTTTCCAGTTCCGGCGTTGCCCGTTCCTCGTCGGTAAACTGCAAGCGGGAAGTGGAAGTGCGCAAAACAGTAGCTTCCTGCTCTTTTTTGACAGCCTTTTTGTTTGCCTTTCGGGTATGTGCTGCGTCAAGATGTTCTATGACGCGCTCCGCTGCGGCACTGTCCGGCTGTGAAAAGTCGCTGTCTGCTTCCCGGCTGCTGATACGCTCGGCAGTCTGCTGTGTTTCGTTGACTTCCACCACGCCGTCGCGGGTCATTTTCTGTGTGATTTTATCGCGTGGTTTTAACTGCTTGATAGTCCTGCACCTCCAATCCGCGCCCTCGCAAGGACGCAATACTCTGCATTTAATTCAATCCCGATATAATGGCGGTCAAGGCTTTTTGCTGCAAGCCCGGTCGTGCCGCTTCCAAAAAACGGGTCTATGACAATCCCGCCTTTGGGGCAGCCTGCCAAGATACAGGTTTCCGCTAATTTCGGGGGAAAAGCTGCAAAATGCGCCCCTTTATATGGGACAGTGTTAATCAGCCACACGTCCCGCTTGTTCCGCGTGGTCGGCATGAGCGCGTCGTCATAGTAGCCACCGTCCCGCGGTCGGTTTAGTCCCTGCACCTTTCCTTGTCCGGGGATTTCCTGTGTGTATTTGCTGTTGGTGCTGCGCGCCCTGCGGTACCGTTCTGCGGTAGTAGGTGCTAAGGGTTCCGCAATGGCGGCAGCGTCATAGTAATATTTCTTTTCCTTTGAAAGCAAAAAGATATGTTCATAGCAGCGGGTCGGGCGGTCTTTGCAGCTTTCCGGCATAGGGTTTTGTTTCTGCCATATAATATCGCTGCGCAGATACCACCCCTGTTCCCGCAAAGAAAACGCTAAAAGCCAGGGAATACCGATTAAGTCCTTTTGCTTGCAGCCGGTAACGCGGCTGTTTCTTGCAATCCGCTGTCCGGTGCGCCCCTTTGGGTTTTTCGGGTCAGGATAGCCGCCTTTATTTCCAGTGCCGCAATAGGTATCTGCAATATTCAGCCATAACGTACCGTCCTTTCTAAGTACCCGGTAAAGCTCGCCAAAAACAGCGGTCAGCCTGTCAATATATTGTTCCGGCGTGTCCTCCTGTCCGATTTGTGCGTCAAGCCCATAGTCCCGCAGCGCATAGTACGGTGGGCTGGTAACGCAGCAATGGACGCTTTCAGAGGGCAGTTCTTTTAAGGCGGCAAGCGCGTCCCTATTGATAATCACATCTGTTTTCATAGGCTGCTCACTTCCTCAGGCTTCGTCGTAAGGAGATGATAAAGCTCGGTATCTTTCGGGAAGCGGTCTACAAAAGGCAGCACCACATTCCCATAGAAGATAAGCCCCTCGCCCGCTTCGGTGTGGGTAACATACTTCATCTGCTGCGGGGAAATATTAAGCTGCTTTGCAAGGATAGTACGGTCGCCCTGCGCTTGATTGAGCATAAGGACAAAATCAGAGTTTTCAAAGATATTTTCCACCTCGCGGCTTGCCAAAAGGTCTTTAATATTCTGTGTAATGGCTGTCGGTATGCCGCCCCATTTACGAAAACGCTTCCAAATCTCCACGCTGTAAGCTGCCGTCTGTTCCTCTTTTAAGAGCAAATGAAACTCGTCCATATAGTAGCGGGTGGACTTTTTCTCTGCCCGGTTAATGGTAACGCGGTTCCATATCTGGTCTTGCACAATGAGCATACCTAACTTTTTAAGCTGCTTCCCAAGCTGCTTTATATCAAAGCAGACAAGGCGGTTAGAAAGCTCCACGTTGGTTCTGTGGTTGAATACGTTAAGGCTGCCGGAAACATACAGCTCCAACGCCGCCGCGATACGGGCAGCTTCCGGCTCCGGCTGTCTTAACAGCTCGTCGTAAAGGTCGCCCAAGATAGGCATTTTAGCCGGGTCGGGGTCGGCAAGGTAGTCCCGGTACACATTCCTTACGGCGCGGTCAATGACGGTCTTATCAACGGGCTGCAAGCCCTCCTTACCACCAATGATAAGCTCGCAGAGGGAAAGGATAAAATCACTTTTCAACGCAAGGGGGTTGTCGTCCTCGCTGTAATTAAGGTTTATGTCCATAGGGTTTACATACTGGGGCTTGCCGTCAATGCCCCTGCCCGTAGGGGAAAGACGTATCACTTGCCCATTAAGACGCTGCACAAGGGAAAAATACTCTGCTTCCGGGTCGCAGATGATAATATCGTCGTCGGTAATGAGGAAAGCGTTTGTCATTTCCCTTTTTGCCGCAAAGGATTTTCCGCTTCCCGGCGTTCCCAAGATAAGCCCGTTTGGGTTTTTGAGCTGCTTGCGGTCGCAAAGTATCATGTTGTTAGAAAGGGCGTTCAAGCCATAGTAAAGGGCTTGCCCCGTCTGAAAAAGCTCCTGCGTGATAAAGGGGATAAAAATAGCGGTGCTGCTCGTTGTCAAACCTCTCTGAATAGGGATAAGGTTTTCCCCAATCGGCACACTGGATAAAAGCCCCGCTTCCTGCTGATAGTCAAGGCGTGTAAGGCGGCAGTTGTATTTCTGTGCGATACCCGCCGCTGCGAAAATGTCATTTTCCAGTTTCCGCTTCGAGTCTGCCATGTTTACCACAAGGAACGTAAGGAGAAACATTCGCTCGTTGCGGCTCTGTAAGTCCTGCAACAAGTTCTTTGCTTCGCTGCCAAAGGTGGCAAGGTCGGACGGGATTATATCCATGTCATAGCCGCTTCTAACCGCTTTTTTCTGTTCCTCAATCTTCATCTTGTCAAGGTCTGTGATTTTGCGCTTAATGGTCTTGATTGCTTCCGACTGGTCGATACTGCGGATATGTAAGTTGACGATTACACCTGTTTCCAAGTCCAGTATGTCGGCAAGCATACGGTCGTTGAGTTCCGGTGCAAGGATTTCAAGAAAGCTCGCTGCACCGATTTTCTTCCCCATGCGGAAATATCTGCCCTCGCCAAAACGGAAAGAGGACGGGGCGATAAAATCCTTTGTAGACAGCCCCGACGGGGTAATCCAGTCAAAGGAAAAGGAGAACGGCTCGCCCTCCGGGTGGAATACCCCATGCAGCACCTTTAAGCGTTCATAGCCGGATAAGGGGCGGGCGGTTACGCCAAGCACCTTGAAATTGTTAAGCACGTCGGTTTCGATACGGGAAAGCCTTGACTTTGCAGCCGCCTTGTTATCGGCTTCAACGGTAAAGGTAATGTATTTGTGCTTCACAAGCCCGTTGTTGCCTTTACTAAGCTGATTTTTCAGCATATCGGAATACTCGGTGCGGATAGAGTTGAAAGCGTCATTTTGCGGCGGGATATGGATTGCCCGCGCTGCCTGTTCCTGCTGTGAGCCTTGATTGATGAAGGAAAGCTGCACGTTCACGCTTGCGTCAAAGTAATTGAGGAAATCGCACCAGTTTTCAAAAATGGCGGTCTTATCGTCAGCCTGTGCAAGCTGATAATTGATGTCCTCGAACATGACGCACTTTGAATATCTCTTTTCCGTAACCTTGCAGATACCGTCCGGGTACATGGCAAGGTAGGGAATGGTCTGCTGTGCGGTGCGGGCTTTGCCGTCGCCTTTTGCCTTTCGGATAGCTTCGGCAATCTGTTTCTTTTCGGCGCGGGTCAGCTTACGCCTGTTTCCTGCGGCTTCCCGCGTCTTTTTTGTTTGTCCTTTTGACAATCGCTGATACCTCCTTTTCTAAGTTTCGCTGCTTTTCCAAGACAGCGTATAGGTTTTCGGTTCTGTAAGGTCGCTCCTTTGGGCGGGTAAACTTTGTCTGAATGACGTTTCTTACCACCACTTCAAGGGGCTGCCCATGCTTTTCATACATGGCAAGCAGGAAGCAGGGGAGCATGACGACAATCATCGCCATAGCCGCAAGGTTTGTCCCTGCGCTGCCTTTGAGCAAAAAAAACAGCGGCAGTCCGATTAAGAGAGCCGCCGCAAAACAAACGATTTGCCGCTTTGTCAGATTGAAAGCGACTTTTGTTTTGACTTTGGATAGGTCTTTGGGTACAGGTACATACGCCAAGAAAAAACCTCCTTTCTGCCCTTAGTGGGCGTTGAATATGGATTTTGCCAGTGTGCCGGATTTGAACAGGGAAAAACAGAGGATAACCGTATAGGCGGCAAGGGAAAATACCGCGCTGTGCAGATTGTCTGCGATTATCATGTCGTTTACCAGTACGGCGTAAATACCGACACATATCATAATGAGGAAGCCTTGAAAACCAAGAGCGAACAGCCCTTTTAGGTAGTTGTTTCCAATCTGTCCCCATTCTCTGTTGGTCATAGTTGCAAATGGAATAGGCGATACCGAACAGTAAAGGTAAATCTCTATCATTCTGCCGTAGAGGATAACGGTTATCAGTACGGACATGATTTTCATGCAAAGGCTCACAAGGCTTGTTTCAAGCACAAGTAAGAGCAGTTCGGGGATTTCCATATCTTCAAGCCCCTCCTGCATGGCGGCAAGGGCTTCGGCAACGTCGATATTCGTATCGCCGCCGATAACCCCCGCTGCGCCGGAAACGATATGCTGCGCCATATCAAAGACCGCCATTGTGATGTTGAATGTGTTGGTTACGATAAACACCGCAACAAAGGCTTTGAATATCCACTTAAAGAACATGAATGTTTCTATGTCGTGCATATTGTTCTTTTCCGTTACCATGCTGATTAGCTCGTAGCATAGGACATAGGTAATGACAAGCCCCGCAATCGGGACGATTACATTTTCAGAAAGGGTCTGTATCATATTGAAAATGTTTGCGTTCCAACCCTGCGGGGTCTGTCCTACCTCGTTTGCGATAGTCCCGACTTTTTCGTTTACGTCCCCGAACATAGTTGACAGATTACCGTTTATCGCTCCGATAAGGATTTCCTTTATCCATTCGTTAATCGCGTCAAGTATGCTCTGCATAGGCAGCTACCCGCGCTTAACCGAACAAGCCGGAAAGCAGAGGTACAAGGATAGTGCCGATAAGGGCAACGCCGCCGCCCGCCATGAGCTGCTTAATGCCCTGTGATTTTGCGCCCGGATTGTCGTTTCCATATCCCTCCAAGAGATTGATAACGCCCCAAATGCCAAGTCCTGCTCCAAGAGCGATAACCAAAGTCTGTAATACGCCGATTGCGCTGTTGAAAAATTCCATAAAACTCCTTTCTGCCGCAAATGCGGCTTGCCCCGTAAAAGGGCATAAAAAACGGCGGTCAGTTTTCAAACTGCCGCGGTCATAAGTCCCCGCGCCGCGTAAAGTTCTGCCGCGCGGCGGTATTCAGTTGTAAAAAGTATGTGTTGCGGTTTTGATACGCAAGGGGCGCGTATCATACAGCCTTTGTTTTGTGCTGTGATTATTTCATTCCTCCTTTTCGGATAGTTGCTATCCGGCGTGCGTACATATTTTCCATGCCTTGTAAAAATTCTTCGTCTGCGCCATGAAAAATCTGTTTCATTTTTTCTAAGCTCTTTTCGCATTTTCGGATTGCGACTTTTTTCTTGATACGTTTATTCATACGCTGTATTCCTCCCTTTGCTCATAGTGGCGCATAACCGCCGCAACAAACCGCTTTGTGCTTTCCTCCACCCATAGCTGCCAGTATTTCCGCTGTGCTTCCTCAACTACTTCTAAAAGCCCGGTAATCGCCTGTTCAATCTGTTCCTGCTGTTTCTGCTTTTTCTTTCTGATACGTTTATTCATGGTCGGTGTCCTCCTGCAAATCGCTTTCGCTGATTTCGTAGTAGTCAAATACTTCGTCCGGCTTCACAAGGGCGGGTCTGCGCCTTAAATGCTTTTCCATATCAAAAGTATTTTTCTTGTCATAGTCGGAAAGATATTTATAGTTGGGGTGCTTTGTAATGTCGTACTTATCAGAAAAGAACGGGCGCACCCCTCGTAGCTGTAAAATACATTTCCCGCCGTCCATAACCGCTATTTCATCTTCCGTCATAAGCTGCTTGCCTAACTTCTGATAGTTCAGCCCATGCGATACCTCGCGCCCCCGGTTCTCGGAAGTGTTGAAACTGTCAATGGTTTCTTTCCCCAAGATTTCCGACATTTCTTTGAGGGTGGTTTTCTCCTTGCCGCCCAAGAAAAGGGTGGTGTCGCAGTTGCCGACTATGGTATCGGCGTTGTCCTTATAGATTGCCTTTAACTGGCTTTGCGACTGTAAGATAATCGACGCGGAGATTTCCCGGCTTCGTATGGTGGCTATGAGCTTTTCAAACTTCGGTATTTGCCCGATATTCGCAAACTCGTCTAACAGACAGCGCACATGGACGGGCAGCCTGCCGCCGTATTCATCATCTGCCTTGTCGCAAAGCAGATTGAAAAGCTGCGTGTAAAGAATACTCACGACAAAGTTAAAGGTATCGTCGGTGTCGCTGATGATAACAAACAGGGCGGTCTTGCGGTCGCCTATGGTGTCAAGCTCCATTTCGTCGGTTTCCATAAGGTCGCGCAGCTCCTTAATGTCAAAAGGGGCAAGCCGCGCACCGCAGGAAATGAGGATAGAGCTTCGTGTTTTTCCCGCAGATAGTAGGAATTTCTTATACTGCCGTACGGCAAAGTGTTCCGGGTCTTTTTCCTCCAACCGTTCAAACATGAGGTCAACGGGGGACTGAAATTCCGGGTCGTCCTCGCGGGCTTCACTGGCATTTATCATTTCAAGCAGCGTCGTGAAGTTCTTTTCTTCCTCCGGGGCTTCGTACCAAATGTAGCCGATAAGGGCGCAGTAAAAGAGCCGTTCCGATTTTACCCAAAAATCCTCTCCGGCTTTTTCCCCGTCCCCTTTGGTGTTGGCAATCAAGGTATTTACCAGTTTCAAAATGTCTTTTTCGCTGCGGAGATAGGCAAAGGGATTGTATTTCATACTTTTTTTGAAGTTTATCGTGTTCAGCACCTTTATCCGATACCCGCCGCGCTGTAAGAGCTTCCCACACTCGACTAAAACCGTACCTTTCGGAAGCATTTCGTCAAGACAGAATGTGCATTTATTTGAAA
>ERZ894220.464-NODE-464-length-30620-cov-10.2255_pt1 | contig 30620 bp, 27 predicted proteins | sample MGYA00380292_ERZ894220 | MGnify/ENA primary metagenome ERZ894220 (study PRJEB32331, sample SAMN06328446) | human gut metagenome | biome: human gut microbiome; feature: stool | host: Homo sapiens | collected 2014-12-05 ... | reverse complement strand
GAACTGGAAGCAAAAGAAAAGGCGTGACCGAAGTCACGCCAAATCTTCCCCATTTCGGGAGCTTTTGCAAATACTGTTTTATGGGAACTCTGCTACATCACATCGTCCCTTTTTGTGTCATAGGTTATCCTTTGCAGCCCTGTTCTTCCCAGTCGCCGAAGTCGCTGGCTTCGGCGATCTTGGTGGGGTCGAATTTTCCGCTCTCGTCTTTGGGAGCAACGGCGGGGCCTGCTTCCACAGGGTTCTGGTTGGGAGCTTCCGGGTCGAACACCGGCTTCTCACCGCCCTCCGCGGGTGCCGCCGGGGCAGAGGCTTCTTCGGCAGGAGCTTCCGGCGCAGCTTCTTCTGCAGCCTTTTCGTTGGCAGCATCGGAGGCTTTGGTTTCCGCTTCGGCGTAGGCTTCGGCAGTCTTGGCGGCTTCCTCAGCGTTCTGCTCGGCGTTCTCCGGGAACTCTACTTCCTCCACATGGAGCGGGTCTTTCTGGTTCAGGATCTTGTCCAGTGCCACAATGGCAGCACCGGTAACGGCCACCGCAGCGGCCGTGCCAAGGATACGAAACAGTGTTTTCATGCCGGGACCTCCTTGAAAGATCAGATCAAGAGAATGTTACCACATCGTTCAGCGGCTTTTCGGCAGGCTCCACCGAAATGGCGGTGAGCACCGGGCCTTTGCCGCGGTAGATGTTGTGGAACTTGTAGCCTACCTTTGCGGTCACCCGCACCCATGCGCGCTGCTCCAGCGCCTTGTAGCCATCGTAGCTGCAGGGGAAGCCCACGAACTGGATGTCCTGCACGCAGCAGGTCATGGCGAAACGGCCCGGCACGAAGCTGTTCTTGCCGGCACGGTTGGTCTGACACACCTGTGCAAGGAATTTGACCGTTTTGCCGGTATACTTCTGGGGCTCGTCCTGACAGTCCATGTACCAGATGCCGAAATCGTCATCCGGAATGTCGATGATGTCCGCGTTGATGTCAAAGGGCAGCGGGTCGGGGATATCGTCGTAGGCCACGCTGCCGTCGGCAAACTCGTAGGCGATATCGCACTTGCGGGAAGCCTGACGCACCAGCTTGTGCAGCTCCTGACGGGCGGCATCGTTGTTCACGGCCTCGGCGCGGTTGAACACGATCAGCTCACTGCGGGCGATCTTGTCCAGCAGCAGAGAGCGCATGGAGTTGTCGCGGGCGTAGGTCAGGGCCGTGGTACCGTCGGCCGTGGCGATGCACTGGTAGACGATCCAGTTTTCGGGCAGGTTGTTGGCCAGATCCTGCAGCAGCCACATGCCGTTGTACTCAATGACCACACGGCCTGCACCGGATTCCTTTTCCAGCTTGAGCAGATTCTGCGGGTTCAGCTCGGCCTTGTCCTCCAGCACCTTGACGGTCACACCGGGAAAGGCGAACTTCTTCTCGTTGTACTCTTCTTCGCCCTCTTCGCAGATCAGCAGCAGGGTCTTGTCGCCGGAGTCGAAGTTGGGGTCTTCAAAGGTCTCCTGAATGAATTTGGTCTTGCCGCTTTCCAGAAAGCCCACAAACAGGTAGACCGGAATTTCTTTTGCCATAGGAATGGTTTCTCCTTTTTACTTTAAGCTCAGCAGCCGAACAGCTCTGCAATGGCCTTTTCGTTCAGCTTGGAGCCGATGACCACCAGCTTGCCGCCCACATCTGCACCGCGGGCACGCACTTCCCATTCGCCGGGCACATAGTCGAACTCCAGCCAGCCGTCTGCGCCGCCGTTCACGATGCCCTTGCTGCGCAGGATCATGCCGTAATTGCCGGTATCCAGCTCGGTGAGGGCGCGCTCCACTTCTGCCTTGGTGAACTTGCGGGCCGTCTCAACGCCCCAGCTGGTGAATACCTCGTCGGCATCGTGGTCATGATGATGGTGGTGGCCGCAGCAGCAGTGGCCGTCATGGTCGTGATGATGCTCGTGCTCGTCGTCATCATCGTCATCATCGTGGTCGTGATGGTGGCCGCAGCAGCAATGGTCGTGGTCGTCATGATCGTGGTGATGATGGTGATCATGCTCATCGTGATCATCATCTTCATCGTGATCGTGGTGATGCTCGTGCTCATCCTCGTCGTCATCATCATCGTGGTCGTGATGATGGCCGCAGCTGCACACACCGTTTTCGTGATCGTGGTGATGATGGTGGTGATGCTCTTCTTCCTCGTCCTCGTGGGAGTGCTCCTCATTGGCCTTTGCAGCCATGGCGATCAGCTCTGCCTTGAAGTCGTCCTTGGTGGACATGGCCTTCAGGATCTGCTCACCGGTCAGCTCGTCCCATGCGGTGGTCACGATGGTAGCGGTGGGGTTCTTCTCGCGCAGCATGGCGACCGCAGCGGCGATCTTCTCTTCGCTGGCGGTCTGGGTGCGGCTGAGCAGGATGCAGCTTGCGTGGCTGATCTGGTCGTCGTAGAACTCGCCGAAGTTCTTCATATACATCTTCACCTTGTTCACATCGGCCACGGTGACAAAGCTGTTCAGCTGCACATCCAGATGCTCGGCCACGCCTTCCACAGCGCGGGTCACATCGGAGAGCTTGCCCACGCCGGAGGGCTCGATGACGATGCGGTCGGGGTGGTACTGCTCCACCACCTGCTGCAGGGCGGTGCGGAAATCGCCCACCAGAGAGCAGCAGATGCAGCCGGCGTTCAGCTCGTTGATCTGGATGCCGCTTTCCTTCAGAAAGCCGCCGTCAATGCCGATCTCGCCGAACTCGTTCTCGATCAGCACCACCTGCTGGCCGGCAAAGGCCTCTTTGATGAGCTTTTTGATCAGGGTAGTTTTACCGGCACCAAGGAAGCCGGAGAAAATATCGATTTTGGTCATGATTCAATTGCCTCTTTCTTCGAATAGCACACAGAGCCGCAGAGTGCTGGCTCAAAAATCTTACACTCCTATTATAACAAGGCTGTCAATGGGAAAACGGCCTTTTTCAAGAAAAAATTGTAACTTTTTTTGCAAATTGGCGGCATTTTGAGGGAGAACGAACTCCCTCAGTCAAAACCTGACGGTTTTGCTGAGAGGACGCCAACCCTCTCAGGCTCACTGCGTTCGCCAGCCGTTCCCCTTTCTGGCTTCGCCATCTTCCCCCGGCCGGGGGAAGTCGTTCCACTCAGGGGGAGCTTGTTTTCTGAAGGTCGGCACGAATAAAGCTCCCCCTTTCGGGGGAGCTGGCAAAGCCGCAAGGCTTTGACTGAGAGGGTCCAGCCAGCGAGGATGCTCTCCGGCAGCGGAGGTCATTCCAAACCGTCCCGCCCCTGCATTGCAATCTTTTTCCCGGAATGATACAATAGGACACAGAAAAATTCCCTGCCGCCGGGGGCTTTTCCGGCGGTCCGGCCATAGAAAAAAGGAAGCTGTCATTATGAGCATGAATACCGTACCCGAGCGCCTTGCCGCGCTGCGTGCCGCCATGGCTGCAAACGGCGTGGCCGTTTATCTGATCCCTGTGGGTGATCCCCACGCCAGCGAATACCTGCCCTGCCATTACACCAGCCTGACCTGGTTCTCCGGGTTCCACGGAGAGAACTCCAACTTCGTGGTCACCCGCACCGAGAGCGCCCTGTGGGCCGACGGCCGTTATTTTGTGCAGGCCGAGAAGGAAATTGCGGGTACCGAGATCAAGCTGCAGCGCATGGGGGAACCCGGCGTGCCCACCGTGGAGGAATACTGCGCAAATGCCCTGAATGAGGGCGAAGCACTGGGCCTGTGCGGCCTGACCGCCAGCACGGCCCTCGTGAATGACCTGAAAAAGGCACTGGAAAAGAAGGGCGCTTCCATCAAGACCCTGAACCTTGAGGACGAGCTGTGGACAGAGGGCCGCCCTGCCCTGCCGGATACCCCAGCGTGGATCCTGCCGAAGGAATATGCGGGCTTCTCCCCGGCGGAAAAGCTGGATCAGCTGCGCAGCAAGCTCAAGGAGCTGGGCTGCACCGCTCAGTTTGTGGGCAAGCTGGATAATCTGGCATGGCTTTTGAACCTGCGCGCCATGGACATTGAGTGCACTCCCTATGCCATGGCCTACTGCTATGTGACACCCCGCCGCGCGGTACTCTTCATCAACACAGCCCGCGTCACCCCGGAGGCAAAGGCAGAGCTGGAAGCCAACGGCATCACGCTGGCGGAGTACGACGATGTGCTGAAGTTCCTCGTTGCTGAGACGGAACCCCAGACCGTGCTGGCCGAGTGCTCCACGGTGAACTACGCCGTGTATCAGGTGCTGGAGCAGAACCCTGCCCTCACCGTGAAGGACGGCACCGACCCGCTGCTGATGATGAAGGGCGTGAAGAACGAAACGGAGCTTGCCCACACAAAGCAGGCCCATATCCGGGACGCTGTGGCCATGGTGCGGTTCCAGATCGAGCTGGAAAGCCGCCTTGCTGCCGGTGAGACCCTGACCGAGCTGACGGTGGATGAAATTCTGCACAAGTACCGCAGTGCGGACGATAAATTCCTTGTGGAAAGCTTTGGCACCATTGCGGCCTACGGCGGCAACGCAGCCATGATGCACTACCACGCCACCCCGGAAGATCACGCTGTGCTGGAAAAGAAGGGCTTTCTGCTGGTGGACAGCGGTGCCACCTACATGGACGGCACCACCGACATCACCCGCACCTACCCGCTTGGCCCGCTGACCGAGGACGAAAAGCGCTTCTACACATGGACTCTGCAGAGCCACATCGACCTTGCCAAGGCCGTCTGGCTGGATTACTGCGAGTGTAAGATGATCGACACCATTGCCCGGGAACCGCTGTGGCGGCACCTTATCAACTACCGCTGCGGCACCGGTCACAGCGTCAGCTTTGTGGGCAACGTGCACGAAGGCCCCCACAGCCTGCGCGGCACCAACTCCGTGCTTATGCGCCCGGGTATGGTGATCACCGACGAGCCGGGCGTTTACGAGACCGACCTCGTGGGCATCCGCATCGAGAACGAGCTGGTGTGCGTGCACAAGGCCGATAACCAGTACGGTACCTTCCTTGGTTTTGAACCGCTGATGTTCGTGCCCATTGCCACCTCTCCCATCCTGCCCGGTGTGCTGGATAAGGACGAGATCGCATGGCTGAACGATTACCACCGTCAGGTGTTTGCAAAGCTGGCACCGCACCTGAACGACGAAGAGCGCAGCTGGCTGGCGGAGAAGTGTGCCGCCATCGGCTGCTGAGAAAGCGCAAAAAACACCCGGAGCCGTGCAGGAGCCAGAGCGGCTCTCGGCGGCAGCCGGGTGCTTTTTATAGGGTCACAGCTTGCAGCAGTGCGTCTGTGGGGTGTCCAGCGGCGGAAGAGTGAACTCGTTTTCGCCAAAGGGCGAACGCAGGATGGCCGCCCGCGTTTCCGGGTAGATGCCAAGTTCGGTGTAGATGTCCCGGTACAGGAGCATCACCCGCCGCCGCAGCGAAAGGATGTCGGCGGTGGTCACTCTGGAGTGGGAGACGCTCTGGCTGTTCTGCAGGTAGTAATAGCCGATGTCCGGGATGGAAACGGCGGTGCGCACATAGCGCAGATATTCGGTGTTGAACAGCTGATCCTCCGCAAACAATTCTTTGCGGAAATGGAGGCTGTGCTTCCGCAGGAGGTCACGGCAGTAGAGCTTGTTGCAGGGGCTGCCATAGTAGAAGGTGTTCGGCTTCTGGATCAGATGCTTTGCGTACTCCTGTCCGGTGTACACCCCGGCAGGCAGATAGCCATAGGCCCGGGTGCGGGGCGGATTGCGCTGGAGCACATGCTGCAGCGCCTTTTCCCATGGGCGGATGTGCTCCACATAGTTTTCCGGGTACACCATCCAGAAGGGCGCGATCACAAGATCGGCGGTGTGGGCCTCGGCGGCGGAGACCAGCTTTTCCGTAAAATCGGGGGCCAGCCAGTCGTCGCTGTCCACAAACTGGATGTATTTGCCGTGGGCCAGCGCAATGCCCTGATTGCGGGTATCCGCTGCGCCGGTGTTGGTTTTATCCACCAGTGCAATGCGGTGGTCGCTGGCGGCAAGGGCGCGGCAGACGGCAAGGGTGTCGTCGGTGGAGCCATCGTTCAGCAGCAGGATCTCAATGCTTTTATAAGTCTGAGCGCAGATGCTTTTGACACAGCGGGCAATGCACCCGGCAGTGTTGTACATGGGCACGATGATGCTTACAAGGGGAAATTCCATAGGTTCTCCTTTTCTCAGATGCGGCTGTGGGTGCGGGCAAATGCGTCGGAAAGCTTCTGCACCGGGCCGTTGGGCAGAGGGCTTTCAAACAGGCTCAGATAGATGCCGTGCAGCCGCAGGCGGAATTTATCGTACACGCCCAGCTGGATGCACAGTTCCTTGTAGGTGTGGTACATCCGGCTGCGGTGGCGCAGCATGTCCGCCGCGCTCACCTGCGTATGGCATACGCTCTGCGGGTTCTGGATGTAGCAGTAGGCGGCTTCGTCGATGGCGGCAAACCGCTGTGCCACCTGCAGATACCGGGTGTTGAACAGCTGGTCCTCGGCGTATACCACATGCTCGAACCGGATGTGCGCCATCTGGATGAGATCCCGGCGGTAGAGCTTGTTCCAGAGCACGCCGTAGTAAAAGGCAGCGGCATTGCCGGTGAGCTGCCACAGGTAATCCACCTTGTTGTACACCCCGGCGGGCAGCAGGCTGTACTCCCGGGTGTCATAGCCGCCATCCTTGCGGGGCACCATCATCCGGTAGGGAGCCAGCACAAGGTCGGCATGGCTGCGCTGCATAGCAGCCACCAGGTTTGCGGTGCAGCCCGGCAGCAGGTGATCGTCGCTGTCCGCAAACTGGATGTATTCGCCGTGGGCAAGGGCAAGGCCGCAGCTGCGGGTGTCTGCTGCGCCGGTGTTGGGCTTGTCCACCACACGGATGCGGCTGTCGGCGGCAGCAAGCTTCCGGCAGACAGCAAGGGTGTCGTCGGTGGAGCCGTCGTTCAGCAGAAGGATCTCAAGCTCCGGGTAGCTCTGGGATGTGATGCTCTCCACACAGCGGGAGATGAAGCCCGCCGCGTTATAGGCGGGCACAATAACGCTGACAAGCGGCTGCGGCATGGCGGGTCCCTCCGTTTTTTCTTTTTTCGATGCAGCAAAGTTTTATTTATCATACTCCAGCCCTGCGCAAAAATCAAGGCGGGCGGCTGGCGGAAAGGAGAATGTGAGATGGTATTTCACATTGCGGTATGCAGCCCGGACGCGGCCTTGCGCAGCGGGCTGGAACGCCAGTGCATGGAATATTTTGCCCGGCGGCAGGATGCGTGCATCGTGCAGCAGCTGCCGGATGCAGATGCGCTGCTGCGCCGGGACACCGAGGGAGAACGGTTTGACCTGTATCTCATCGAACTGGGCGCTGTAGCGGCCCCGGCAGGGCTTTCGGCGGCTGCGGAGCTGCGCCGCCGGGGCCGCAGGGCTCCGCTGGCCTTTGCGGCCCGCACACCGGCCCACGCCTACAGCGCTTTCCGGGTGGATGCCATGCAGTATCTGCTTCTGCCGGTGCACCAGCAGGAGCTTTCGGCCCTGCTTGCCCGCGCCACAGAGCCGGAGTACGGCCCGGCAATGACCGTTGTCACCGCCGAAGGCCTGCGGGCGCTGGCCTATGCGCAGATCGAATATCTGGAGTGCACCCACCATGTGGTGCACTTCCATCTGCTCAGCGGCGAGGATGTGGTGTCCCTTTCGCTGCGGGTGTCCTTTGCCGAGGTAGCAAAGCCGCTGCTGGAAGACGGGCGTTTTTTGCAGCCGCACCGCTCCTATGTGGTCAATCTGGCGGCGGCACAGCTGCTGACGGCGGGCGAGCTGCAGATGTGCAGCGGTGCGCGCATCCCCATCCCGCGCGGACGGGAGGGTGCAGTGCGCGAAGCCTTCCGCAGCTGGATCGACCGGTAAAATGGCAAACAAAAAAGAGCCGCTTTCACGGCTCTTTTTTTCGTGCCCGGAGATCAGGCATCAGGTTCGGTTTTGTGTTTCTTTTCCTTGTCGGAAGCATCCAGAACACCAAAGCCCCAGTGGTTGGCCATGTCCATGATGATCTTCTGGGGAGAACCGGAGGGATAGGCGTTCTCGGAGAACGCGGTCAGGAATTTATACAGCTGCGGCTGCACCTGATCGTACAGGCCCAGCTTTGTGTACAGCTCCTTGTAATAGCGGAACACCTGCAGTTTGTTCTGCATGATGGAAGCCAGATTGATCTGGGTGTGGCAGATGCTCTGGGGGTTCTGCACATAGTGGTAGCCCGCTTTGGAAATGGATACGAAAACATTGGCGTACAAAATGTATTCCAGGTTGAAAACCAGGTCTTCGGCCCAGCGCACCTCGCTGGTGAACTGCAGATGATGGTCTGCCAGAATATCCCGGCGGTAGAGCTTGTTCCACAGCACGCTGTAGAAGAAGGATGCGGGCTTCTCCATCAGGCGCAGGGCAAAGGTATCGCGGTCGTAGATGCCCTCGGGCAGGAAGCCGTATTCACGGATATCATCAGGCTTTTTCTCGGCATCGATGCCAAGGTTCTCCTGCAGGTTTTCCAGTGCCTGCGTGGCCTTGGAAGAGTTGGCGGGAATCACCATCCAGTAAGGTGCAATGACCAGATCGGCGTTGTTCGCTTCGGCAGCAGTCACCAGCCGCTCGGTAAAATCAGGGTCGAGATAATCGTCGCTGTCCACAAACTGCACATACTTGCCCCTTGCAAGGGACATGCCGCAGTTGCGGGTCTCCGACACACCGGAATTGGATTTGTCCACCAGAACGATGCGGGGGTCCTTTTCACGGAATTGCTCACAGATGGAAAAGCTTTCGTCCCGGGACCCGTCGTTGACCAGAATGACCTCGATATTCTTCCATGTCTGGGCACAAATGCTCTCCAGACAGCGGGCAACACTATTCTGCACGTTGTACACAGGCACGATAATGCTGACGAGTGGGTTGTTCATGACGGAAGGTCTCCTCTTTACGGATATTATACCTTTATATTAAAAATCACAGAGTGTATTCTCACAAATGAGGACACTTCCCCCTTGGGGCAGTCCTATTTATAATATCATACTCTTCTTGCGCACAAAATGCAAGAGCAAAGAAGGATCAGATAAAGAAAAGAACCGCACGCTGCGGCCCTTTTTTCTTACACACGTGTCCAGTCCAGCATATCCCACCGGGGCACGAACTGGCTGCAGATGCGGCGCATCTCCGGCTCGTCGGCGGCAGAGGTGCGGTCTGCGATGCCAATGACGTAATACCCGGCCTTGTGGGCGGTGGCGGCGGCGTATACGGCATCCTCGCACACGGCACAGGCGGCGGGGTCTGCACCGCCCAGACGGCTCATGCACTCAAAGAACACCTCCGGGCGGCTTTTGTGCAGCACGCCCTGCGCTTCCACGATGAAGGAGAAATACTGCGCGATGCCCAGCCGGGTAAGCACGGTGCGGCACTGTTCGGCCCAGGTGTTGGAGCAGATGCACATGCGTGCGCCCTCGGCCTGCAGCTTTGCCAGCATCGTGCGCACGCCGGGTTTCAGCTCCACGGTCTCGTACAATTCGGCGATCACCTCGCGCATCACGGAAAAATAGCTTTCCTCGGTCAGCGGCAGGCCGTACTCCCGGATCAGATACTGTGCGCCCTCCTGCATTCCCATGTTCAGCAGTGTGGCGCGCAGATCCCCCCGCGGGGTGCGGCCATAGCGGCGCAGCAGTGCGTCGGGGGCACCCTCCCACACCACGGTCATGCTGTCGGTCAGGGTGCCGTCCATATCAAAGATCCATTGCTTGCAGTGCATGAGAATGCCTCCTTTTGAGATCCTGACAAGTATACCATGTTTCTTTGCCGGGAGAAAGGCATCAATTTACAAAAAACGGAAGAAATTTCTCTGGAAATATGCTATAATCTGAACAAAACCGGAAACGATCAAAGGAGGCGGATGCAATGGATGATCGCAGAGCGCCGTGCAAAGCTCTGGTGCTGGCGGGCGGCGGAGCCAGGGGCAGCTATCAGGTGGGTGTGTGGCGCGCGCTGATGGAGCTGGACTGGCACCCGCAGATCATTACCGGCACCAGCGTTGGCAGCCTGAACGGTGCCATGTTCGTGCTGGACCAGTACGAGACGGCCCGCGATATGTGGCTGGCCATCCGCAGCAAGGATGTGATGGAGCTGCCGGAGGAGGATGCCGACCTTTCGGCCCTGCACCAGTTCCTGCGCAGCGTGGTGAAAGCCGGCGGCATGGATGTGACCCCGCTGGAAGAGATCGTGGAGCGGGTGCTGGACGAGGATGCCCTGCGCGCGGCTCCCATCCGCTTCGGCCTTGTCACGGTGGAGCAGCGGGGCTTAAAGCCCCGGGAGCTGACGCTGGACGAGATCCCGGCAGGAAAGGTCAAGGACTACCTGATGGCCTCCGCTGCCTGCTTCCCGGCGCTGCGTGCGCGGGAGATCGACGGGGTCAAGTTTCTGGATGGCGGCTACAGCGACAACATGCCCACCGGTCTTGCCAAACGCATGGGCGCGGATGAACTGGTGTGCGTCGATCTGGAAGGCGTGGGCATCACCCGCCCCAACCTCACCGGCCTGCCCACCGTGATGGTGCGCAGCTACTGGGAGCTGGGCGATATCCTGCACTTTGACCCCGACACCGCCCGCCGCAACATCGAGCTGGGCTACTATGATACCCGCCGCGCTATGGGATATCTGCGGGGGTGTGCCTATGCTGTCTCCTGTGATGCCCAGAGCTGCGCGGACGCTGCTGCGTTCCACGCAAAATTTGAGCGGGTGCAAAAGGCCGTGCGGGAGAAATACCCGGTCACCCTGACGGCGGATGCGGCCCTGCTGCTGGCCAAGATGAAGGATGCCGACCTTGCCCCGCTGGAAGCCGCCGCGGAAGATGCCGGTGTGGACCCGGCCCATTACTACACCACCCATACTTTGTGCGATGCATTCCTTGCAAAGTGCGATCAGGCACGGATGCAGAGCTTTGCACCGCTGTTTGAGGGCAGTGCTGATGCGGCGCGGGCCGCACTGGCCGCGCTGCTGCCCAATACCTTTTTGCAGGCGCTGGTCTGGCGCACCCTGACCACGCCGGAAGCCGAGCTTTTGCCGGAGGTGACCGAACATGAAAGTGTATAAAGGTTCCTGCGCTTCTCCCGGCCTTGTGCTGGGGCAGGTGAGCCGTCTGGAGCACCATGTGGAGACCACGACCGTGGGCCCCTTTAAACCGTCCCGGGAGCTGCAGCTGCTCACCGATGCCATCCGCACGGCACAGGACGAGCTGGAATCCATGGCAGACCGTGCCGCACCCAGTGAGCAGGCCATCTTCCAGTTCCAGAGCATGATGCTGGACGACGAGGGCATGATGAACGAGGTGCGCTTCTGCATCAATGCAGGCATCGGCGCGGCAGCGGCCATGAATCAGGTGGGCCAGCGCTACGCCGACCAGCTGGCCAACATGAAGGATAATCCCTACATGCAGCTGCGCAGCGTGGATATCCTCGACGCAAGCCGCCGGGTCATCAACATCATCACCAACCGCCCCCGCATGTGGCTGGCGCTGGATCACCCGGTGATCCTTGCCGCAGAGCGGCTGATGCCCACCGACCTGTTCAGCGTGCCCTCCGGCATGATTTTAGGCATCATCACGGCAGAGGGCAGCGGCCAGAGCCACGCGGCCATCATTGCCCGGGCAATGAATATCCCGGGCATCGTGCAGGTGGGCCGGGATTTTCTGGACGACTGCGACGGCCGCACCGTGATTCTGGACGCCACCGGGGGCCAGTGCACGCTGGACCCGGACGCTGCCGCCCGCCAGCAGGCCGAGACCCGCATCTGCGAGCTGCAGCGGGAGAACGAAGAGATGGGGCAGCTGCATGCTCTGCCCAACAGGACAAAGGACGGCCAGCCCTTTGAGCTGCTGGCCAACTGCTTTGGGCCGGAGGACATCGACACGGCCATGCAGTCCGGCGCACAGGGCGTGGGCCTGCTGCGCACCGGCTACATGATGCTGCCGGGCCGCATCCTCGATGAGCAGGAACAGTATTTCTTCTACTGCTCCTGTCTTGCTGCCGCCAAGGGCTGCCCGGTAACGGTGCGCACCTTCGACTTTGGCTCAGACCGCACCATTTCCGACGCCTATCAGGGCCTGCAGTCTTCCAAGCTTGGCCTGCGGGGCATCCGCAACAGTCTGCGCCAACCCCACCAGTTCGAGACGCAGCTCTGTGCGCTGCTGCGCGCCGCCGCCCGCGGCCCGCTGCGGGTGATGTTCCCCATGGTGACGAATGTGGAGGACTGGGACGCAGCCATGCGTGTGGTGGAGCGCTGCCGCGAGCACCTGCGGGAGCGCGGCGTGGCGTTCAACGAAGATACAAAGTTCGGCGTGATGCTCAGCGTACCCGCTGCCTGCCTGACCGCTGAGGAATTTGTAGAGCACGGGGTCGATTTTCTTGTGGTCGGCACCAACGACCTGACCCAGTACACCCACGCGGCAGACCGGGAGCTTGCCAGCGCCGAGCACTACTACCGCCCGGCCAGCAAGGCCATGAAAAAGCTCATCACTATGGTGCTGAATGCCGCAAAGGTGCGCAATGTGCCGGTGACCATCTGCGGCCTTGCGGTGGGCAACCCGGCCAACACGGTGCAGTATTTGCAGCTGGGCCTGCGCAGCTTCTCGGTGAGCCCGCAGAACCTTTTGAATGTGAAGAAAGCTCTGCTGGAGCTCTGACGCTCCAAACCATTTTTGACACAGCAGCCCGGAACGATCTGTGGGTCGTTCCGGGCTGTTTTTTCTGCGGCTGCGAAAGCATTTTCTCTTCCATTTTTTTACAGAACGCACGAAAAAACGGGGGGGTCCAAAAGGTTCGTACAGAATAAAGATTGCGCCTTGTTGCAGAAGTGCTATACTTTAAATGTTTAAAACGTGCGGGCAGGCGAAAAAAGCTTGCATGCACGAAAAAAACGAGAGAGGAGTCATCTTTATGAAGAAGTTTGGCACACGGCTCATCAGTGCGGTACTTGCAGGCTGCATGATGACCTCTGTCCTTCCCGTGAGCGCATTTGCTCTGGAGGGAAGTGCAGAATTTGAACGCACTGTGAGCGCACAGGAAAATTCCGATGCGCCTGCAGAGCCCTCCGGAGAGGTGGCAGCGGCCTGCCCCCTGACCGGCGGCGAGACCATCAACAAGAAGTTCATTGAAGAGCATGGCGGCAGCAAGGTTTATTCCATAAGCGGTACCTATACAGAGGGGATCGTGATCGACGCTGAGGACGAGGATGTGGTCATCAACGTCACCGGAGAAACGACCTTTGATAAGGGTGGGCACAGTCACAATAACGACTATGCGACCTTTATTACAGTCTGCAGAGCCAATAGCGTGACCGTCAACGCTGAGGGGCAGACCATCACGACGGCAGAGGGCCTCGCCTACAGCCGTTGCTTCTATGCCGCAGACACCTTCACGGGCACCGCAGTGCTTAACGGCGGCAACTATAACTGGCAGTGTGACGACATCTCCGCATGCTATCTGCTCGGCGGCAACTGGACGTTTGACGATCTCACCCTGAAAACCTTCCGGTGTGCTATTGAAACAGATAAGGGAGCCAATGTGGGAGCCAATGTGACCGTCAATGGCGGCACCTACGACTGCCACGATAGCTTCAGCGCGACGTTTTTGATCCAGAATTCCCCCAACTCGTCCTTCCATGGTGTGACAGCCTCCGGCGCGGGCTGGGTCCTGAGCACCAACAACAGTTGGGTCGATGTCGTCGGCGGCTCTTACTCCCGCAATAAGGCCAAGGATTACCCAGACCGTCCGACGCTGCGCGCCGCCAAAGGTGCAACGCTGAACGTCACAAATGCCAATGTCACCGGAACCTACTGCGATGTGTTTGTGCTTAGTGCCACCGCCAACCTTTTCGGCGGTACTTATACCAACACCAACGAGTATCTTGATTCTTACTGCACGTCCCCTGCACTGAAGGTATGGGAAAACGGCACATTGAGCGTCAATGGTGCCACTGTGGAGTGCAGGGGCGGCAATGCTGCCATTTCTTCGGGCGAACCGGCAGGGTCGAAGCACTGTTATGATCAGTATGACAATGGCGGCAAGCTGGTCGTTGAGAACTGCACGATCAAAAACAGCAAATACGGCATTTATCTCGGTCCGGACAGCAGCACCTCCGCAGAGCTGAAGAGCGCCACGTTTGAGAATAACGAGAGCGATATTTACCTCGAGTCCGACAAGGAGATCACCATCAGCGATACCTTTACCACCCAAGCCACCATCAAGGTTGCCGACCCGGAAGAAGGCCGTCAGCTCACGGTCGCAGGCAATGCAAACAAGCTGCACCTTAAGGGCCAGAACGAGAACTACCGCGTGGCGTATGACAAGGCACAGCACTATTATTACCTGACCCAACGGGCACCCGGCTACACCCTGACCGCCAAGGATGCCACGGCAACGATCAAGGTCGGGGGCGTTGACACTAAGGTTGACCCCAATGACGAGATCTACGAAGGCACCCCGGTCACCCTGACCGCAGACCCAGCCCCCGATGGACAGAAGTTCGCAGGCTGGGCCGGGATCGTGATCTTGAACGGCGTTGTACAGAATGAAATGAATGACCTGCTGAGCTTCCCCAATGAGGAGGACCATACCACGGCGAACTTTGAAATGCCCAAAGGCAACGTGACGGTCAGAGCCGTGTACGAAGCCGTGGACCCCGTGGAGCCGCCTGTGGACCCGGTAGACCCGGTGGACCCGGTGGGCCCCGTGGACCCCGTCCTGCCCGGTGTCATCATCGGCGGCGCTGTAATCCTGGGTGCCTATGAGACCGGCACCGGCATCTACCGTCTGATGAACATGCAGGGCATCCCCCTGCCGTCTGACCGCATCGAGCTGGCAGAGCTGGTCTGGGAGCGTGCAGGCAAGCCGGAGCCGCAGAACATGACCGATGAGGACCTGTATGCGGACATTGACGCCGCCGACACCGATGCCCAGAAGGCTGCACACTGGATGGTGGAGCAGGAGCTGATGAAGTTCGATGAGGACAACAACAAGTTCCATCCGTGCTTCCCGGTCAGCAAGCTGCGCGTCTGCCTTACCTGGCAGAATGCAAAGGACAAGGGTCTCATTGACTGATCTGCCCTGCGTCTGCACAGCGGAACAATAAAAAAAACAAGGGGCCGCTCCTTTCCGGGAGCGGCCCCTTGTTGCTGTCCGGAAGGCCCGCAGGCGCTGCCGGGCAGCACAAAACATTATTCCAGATTCCCCGTCAGGGTCATTACCGAAGCAAGCACGGCCAGCGGGGCGGTCTCGCACCGCAGGATGCGGGGGCCAAGGCCCACCGTTCTGGCACCGGCCTTTGCAGCCATCTCGGCTTCCTCGGCGGCAAAGCCGCCCTCGGCTCCGGTCACGATGGCGATTTTCAGCTTTTCACCATCGGCGGGCTTTGCTGCGGCCAGCAGGTCGCGCAGGGGCGCACCGCCGCACTCGTAGCAGAACAGCACAAGGTCGTACTGTGCAAAGGTGCGGCACACGGCCCCGAAGTTCGGCAGCGGCAGGGCCACATCCGGCAGAACGCCCCGGCCGCACTGCTTGGCGGCTTCCACCGCAATGCGGTTGTAGCGCTCGTTCTTCTGCTCCTCTTTTTTTGGCGCGGCCACGCAGTACCGGCTGAAGAAGGGCACGATGTGGGCTGCGCCCAGCTCCACGCCGTGCTTGATGATCTGCTCCAGCTTGTCCTGCTTGGGGTAACCGGCCAGCAGAGTGACCTCCACGCTGGGTTCGGCGGCGCTGGGATAGCCCGGCTCCACCCGGAACTCCACACACTCATCGCCAAAGCCGGTGATGGTGGCGGTGTATTCCACGGCATTGCCGTCGCATAGAATGACAGTATCGCCCAGCCTTGCGCGCATCACGCGGGCAAGATGGTGGGCATCGGCCCCGCGCAGGGTGGCGGTGCCGTCAGAGATCTCGGTGGTAAAATAACGGTGCGGCATAAAATCTCCTTACGCTTTCTTGCAGACGATGCACTCCCAGCCGCGCTTCTCCTTCACTTCCACAACGGCAAGACCGGCCTTTTCCAGCCCGGCGATCACTTCGTCCTTGCGGCTGTCGATGATGCCGCTGGCAATAAAGGTGGCACCCTCTGCCATCAGGCCGGGCACAGCCGGTGCCAGACTGAGAATGGCGTTGGCCACGATGTTGGCGGTGATGATGTCGTATTTGCCGCTGGCCTTATCGGAAAGGTCGCCCACCAGCACGGTCAGCTTGTCCTGCACACCGTTCAACGCGGCGTTCTCGCCTGCGGTGCGCACGGCCACAGGGTCGATGTCCACGCCCTCGGCCACAGCAGCGCCCAGCTTCAGCGCCGCAATGGCAAGGATGCCGCTGCCGGTGCCGATGTCCAGCACCCGCTCGCCGCCGGTCACCCGCTCGTCCAGCGCTTCCATGCACAGGCTGGTGGTCTCGTGGCCGCCGGTGCCGAAGGCAAGGCCCGGGTCAAGGATCAGCTTCACCCGGTCAGTGTCGTACTGCTGCCACGAGGGCACCACCGCCAGACGTTTGCCGATTTCCAGGGGGTGATAATACTTGCGCCAGCCGTTCTGCCAGTCCTCCTGCTCCACGCCCTCGGTCTCCACGGTGTAGGCGATGTTTGCAGCTTCCATGCGGGCGGCAATGAGGGCCAGCGTCTCCACGGGGGAAGCGCCCGGCTCCAGATACATATGGATGATAACGGTATCGCGGGGCTTGTCCAGCAGCTCCTGCTCGATCAGATCCACATGGGCGATCTCGGCCACCTGCTGCTCGATGTCGCTGTAGTCTTCGATATAGATGCCGCCCTCGGCGATCATGGTGGCAACGGCTTCGGCGTTGTCGGCGTCGGCCTTGGCCACGGTCAGGCGGATATCAGTCCATTCCATAATGCTGTCTCCTTTTTATTTTGCATCCTCGCCCTCTCCGTCATTGCTTGCGCAATGCCACCTCCCCCAAAGTGGGAGGCTTTGGCAGTCCATGCAAAGTTTGCGGTTTTGCCAAGGGCTCTCCCTTTGGGAGAGCTGGACGCGAAGCGGCCTGAGAGGGCGCATGTTCTTTATAATAGTATAGTACCCGATTCGGCTGTGGGATGCAAGCCTTTGGGCAAAATGTACGTAAAAAGAAAAGAATTTTCAACACAAAGACGACCCTTGTGCGGAAAATCCAAAAATTATCGACTGAAAAACGGCCAAATGAGGACTTTTGATGCATTTTGATAGAAAAAAGGCGAAAGGGACTTTCTTTTTTTGCGGAAATATGTTACTATTCTATTACGGAATTATGGACGGCCTGCAACCAGAGGCGTCTGTAAACACAAACATTTCTTAAGGAGGAATGTGCTTTATGATGAAGTATCTCCAGAAACTGGGCAAAGCTTTGATGCTTCCCGTCGCGGTCCTGCCGATCTGCGGCATCCTGATGGGTCTTGGTTATGCCCTTGCTCCGGGCGTTATGGGCGTTCCCGGTGCAGCAACCTCCGGCGCAGCATATACCGTTGGCTTCCTGCTGGTCAAGGCAGGCGGCGCTCTGATCGATAACATGGCATGGCTGTTTGCCATTGGTGCCGCTGTCGGCCTTGCAGACAACGACGGCACCGCAGGTCTGGCCGGTCTGGTCAGCTTCCTGATGATGCAGCAGCTGCTGAACCCCGGTGTGGTCGGCATGGTCCGTCACCTGGAAGAAGGCACTGCTACCTACATCGCCTTCCAGAAGGTCGCCGGCAACTCCTTCATCGGCATTCTGGCCGCTGTTGTGGGCGCTGCCTGCTACAACAAGTTCAAGGATATCCAGCTGCCTGACTGGCTGGCATTCTTCTCCGGCAAGCGCTTCGTTGCAATCGCTACCGGTCTGATCTCCATTCTGGTGTCCGTTGTTCTGCTGTTCGTCTGGCCCGTCATCTTCGACGCTCTGGTCGCAATCGGCAACGGCATCGCTGGCATGGACGGCATCGGTGCCGGCATCTACGCCTTCCTGAACCGTCTGCTGATCCCCACCGGCCTGCACCACGCTCTGAACAACGTGTTCTGGTTCGATACCATCGGTCTGGGCGACCTGAGCCACTTCTGGGCTGGCGAGACCTCTGCTGATGTGGGCTGGAGCCTTGGTATGTACATGTCCGGCTTCTTCCCCTGCATGATGTTCGGTGTCCTGGGCGCTGCTCTGGCTATGGTCAAGACCGCTAAGAACAAGAAGGCTGCCATCGGCCTGGTTCTGTCCGCTGCAATCTGCGCCTTCGTCTGCGGCGTTACCGAGCCCTTCGAGTTCGGCTTCATGTTCCTGTGCTTCCCCCTGTACGTTGTGTACGCTGCTCTGTACGGCATCTTCACCGTCATCACCTACTACTCCGGTTTCCGTGCCGGCTTCTGCTTCTCCGCAGGTGCCACCGACCTGGTGTTCTCCGCTTCCCTGCCCGCAGCTGCCAAGACCTGGATGATCATTCCTCTGGGCATCGCAGCCTTCGTGGTGTTCTACGCAGTGTTCTACTTTGCCATCACCAAGTTCGACCTGAAGACCCCCGGCCGTGAGGACGAGGACGAAGAGGCCGAGAAGAAGGTCGTTCTGGCAAACAACAACTATACCGAAGTCGCTTCCGCTGTTCTGGCTGCTGTCGGCGGCAAGGAGAACGTGAAGGAAGTTGGTTACTGCGCAACCCGTCTGCGCTTTGAGGTCAAGGATAACGCCAAGGTGGACGAGAAGGCTGTCAAGGCCGCTGGTGCTGCCGGTGTCATCCGCCCCAGCAAGAACGCTTGCCAGGTGATCATCGGCACCAAGGTTCAGTTCGTGTACGACGAGCTGAAGAAGATGCTGTAACGCACACAGCATTCTGAACGGAATTTGTGCGGGAGACTGGTTGCTCCTGCATTCCCATAAAAGCCGCCGGGAGAAGGGCAGAACCTGCCGCTCCCGGCGGCTTTTTGCGTTCCCGCGCGGAGTGTGCTATACTGGTTCAAAAGGTAGATACGGGAGGAAAAACCATGAGCAAAGTGTACAGCTGGCGGAAACTGAACGAAAAAGAACTGACGCGGGTCTATCTGGACGAAATGCGGCGGGACTTTCCGCCCACGGAGCTAAAGCCCCTGAGCATGATCCTGAACAGCGAAGCGGACGGCACCGCCCACACATGGGGCGTGTTCGACGGCGAAACATTGGCGGCGTACCTGCTCATGGTGCGCCCGGCAGGCAGCAGGGTGAGCCAGCTGGATTACTTTGCCGTACTGCCGGAATACCGTTCTGCAGGGCTGGGCGCGCAGCTGCTGGCCGACCTGCCGCAGCACGAGCGCGGTGCGCAGGCCATCCTCATTGAGGCCGAATGCCCGGATAAGGCAGAGGACGAAGCTATGGCTGTGCGGCGGCTGGGCTTTTACTCCCGGTGCGGCGCGCGGGACACCGGCTTCACCGAGCACCTGTTTGATGCATGGTTCCGCATTCTGGTGCTGGACTGCCCGGGTGTCGGTACCTTTGCGGACCGGCAGGCCGTGGATGCCCTGGTGGACTGCTACCGCCGCACCATCAGCGAGACCGAGTGGCAGAAGTACGTGCAGTTCTACTGCCCGGACGGAACAAAATACTGCTGAGCAGAAGGCGCTCTGTGCAAATTATGTGTACAGAGCGCCTTTTTGTCATATTTTTGTTGACAGACTCCCAAAAAGTGGTACGCTAAAAACACAGAAAAACGCTTTTAGAGGAGGGCAATATTATGGCAGAAAAAATGACCCGGCGTACCTTTATGAAGAGCGCAGCAGCTGCGGCTGCAGCAATCTCTTTGTCCGGCGTGCTGGTCGGCTGCGGCGGCGGTCTGGCACAGGATGAGGTACAGATCGGCGCATTTACCGCAAAAGTCTACAATGCAAAGGCTTTCTGGGTCGGCGGCACGGGCACCAACAGCAGCAATTATATCACAGCCACTGCACGGCTGACGCTGGACACGAAAAACAGCACCTTTGTTTCGCAGCAGTATCAGGGCATGTTTGTGGGCACCATTGGTGATTCTGCACTGAGCACGAATGCACCGAACGGAAGCGACAGTCTGGTCGCTTCCAACATGCCTGTTCTGAGCGCATTTCTAAGAAAGACCGAAGTGAAGTTGAAACTGAGCTTTGCGGAGGAAAAGGATTTTGTAGCGTTTAAGAATGGCACACCGGTCAAGCTGACCATTACCATCAACAATACACCGGGCTATCTGTATCTGTACTGGAACGGTGAGCAGAACGGTCTGGTCGTGACCAATGCCGCACCGCAGGCATAATAAAATCATCCCGTGAGCGTCATGCCGCCGGGCATTCCTGAAAAGGAGTGCCCGGCGGCTTTTTGTCACTTTGCCCAGCCGGAAAATGGCATTTTCGGCATATTTATCCTGTTTGTAAAATTTGAGTATAGGCTTTTCATGCCGGCTTTACGCAGGCTTGACACAGCCGCCGGAGCCTGTGCAAAAGCTTTACCTCCATTTTGCGCGTACATGGTCGCAGCGCGCATGGCGGTGCGGTACAATAAGGCCGTTCCCAAGGAAAACACATAGAAACAAGAAAACATCGGCCGGAAATGCACTTCGGCATTTATTGGAGGAAAAGGGTTATGAAAAAGATCACTCGTCGTTCGTTTATCACTGTCTGCGGCGCTGCTGCAGCGATGGCTCTGACCGCCTGCGGCGGCGCAGCCTCTTCCACTGTGGCATCCTCTGCTGCGGAGTCCACCTCTTCTTCTGCCGCTGAGACCGCTGCAGGCACCCTGTCCGGCAATGTGGCTACCGGCGGTTCTACCTCTATGAAGAACGTCATCGCAGCCCTGACCGAGGGCTTTGCCGAAGTGGAGCCGGGTGTCACCGTCAGCTACGACCCCACCGGTTCCGGCGCAGGCATCACCGGTGCTACCGATAAGACGCTGGATATCGGCCTGTCCTCCCGCGCCCTGAAGGACGACGAGAAGAACGATGTGGACGGCACTGTCGTGGCGCTGGACGGCATCGCCATCATCGTGAACAAGGGCAGCAAGGTCACCGACCTGACCGTGGACCAGCTGAAGCAGATGTTCACCGGCGAGATCACCAACTGGAAGGATGTGGGCGGCGACGACGGCGAGATCGTTCTGGTGGGCCGCGAGGCCGGTTCCGGCACCCGCGATGGCTTTGAGAGCATCGTGGACGTGAAGGACAGCTGCAAGTACGCACAGGAGCTGACCGCTACCGGCGCAGTCATCAGCGCTGTGGAGGCCAATCCTCTGGCCATCGGCTACGCTTCCCTGTCCGCTGTGGGCGACACCGTCGCCATGGTCACTGTGGAGGGTGTGGAGTGCAGCGAGGATACCGTGAAGGACGGCAGCTACAAGATCCAGCGTCCCTTCGTGTTCGTCACCAACAAGAGCGTGACCCTGTCTGAGCAGGCACAGGCCTTTGTGGACTTTGCCACCAGCAAGGACGCTGCCGACCTCATCCGCACCGCAGGCGCTGTGCCGGTGAACGAGTAATTATCGGGTGGTTTGCCGGGGAGTTTCCCCAGTGAACCGCCTGCCCCGCATCTGAACAAGAAAACTGCCGCGTCGGGCTGCCGTTTCTGCGGGCCGACGCGGCTTTTATAAAGGATTTCGGCTATGAACAAAAAATCCTATCTGAGCCGGGTGCGGCTGCCCCGCACCCCCGCCGAATGGCTGGAAGCGGTGATGAACTTCATCTTCTTCCTGTGCGGTATGCTGGCGGTGGGCTGCGTGGTGCTCATCTCGGTGTACATGGTGATCTCCGGCGTGCCGGCCATCCACAAGATCGGTCTGTTCCAATTTCTGTTCGGCACAAAGTGGGCCTCCACGGCGGCCCAGCCGCTGTTCGGCATCCTGCCCTTTATCCTGTCCAGCATCTACGGCACGCTGGGCGCTGCCATCATCGGTGTGCCCATCGGCCTGCTGACGGCGGTGTTCCTCTCCAAGGCCGCCGACCCCAAGCTGCGCACCGTGGTGGTTACCGCCATCGAGCTGCTGTCCGGCATCCCCAGCGTGGTGTTCGGCCTGCTGGGCATGCAGGTGTTGGTGCCTGCCGTGGCAAAGACCTTCGGCAAGGCTTCCGGTGCCTGCCTGCTGAGCGCCATCGTGGTGCTTTCCATCATGATATTGCCCAACATCGTGTCCGTGTCGGTCACGGCGCTGAATGCCGTGCCGCCGGAGTATGAGCAGGGCAGTCTGGCACTGGGTGCCACCGACACCGAAACGTGGTTCAAGATCAGCATCCCGGCAGCCAAAAGCGGCATTGCCGCAGGCGTTGTGCTGGGCATCGGCCGTGCCATCGGCGAGGCCATGGCGGTGATGATGGTGGCAGGCAACAGCCCCAACATGCCGGACAGTCCCTTCCGCAGCGTCACCTTCCTGACCACCGCCATCGCCAAGGAGATGAGCTATGCCGGCGGTCTGCAGCGGCAGGCGCTGTTTAGCATCGCGCTGGTGCTGTTCGTCTTTATCATGATCATCAATGTTGTGCTGAATGTTGTGCTGAAGGGAGGAAGCCGGGATGAATAAGGGCCTTTCGCCTTCCCGTCAGATGTGGAACCGGGTCATGACCGCACTGGTCTGGGCCAGCGCCGTGCTGGTGATGGTTCTGGTGGCCGGTATCATCGGCATGGTGCTGGTGCGGGGCATCCCTCACATCAGCTGGAAGTTCCTTTCCACCACCGCCAGTGTGCTGAAAAAAACTGACGGTATCCTGCCTGCCATACTCAACACACTGTATGTCATTGCGCTGACATTACTGATCGTATTGCCGCTGGGCGTAGGCGCGGCGGTCTACCTGACCGAGTACGCCTCCAACCGGCGGCTCATCGAGGTCATCGAGTTCACCAACGAAACGCTGGCGGGCATCCCCAGCATCATCTACGGTCTGGTGGGTATGCTGGTGTTCAGTCAGGCGCTGGGCTTCCAGACCTGTCTGCTGTCCGGTTCACTCACGCTGGTGGTCATGAACCTGCCCACCATCATCCGAACCACGCAGGAATCCCTCAAGACGGTGCCGCAGGGCTACCGGGAGGGCGCCATGGGCTTGGGTGCAGGCAAGTGGCACATCATCCGCACCATCGTGCTGCCCTGCAGCATCGACGGCATCGTGACCGGCTGCATTCTGGCTGTGGGCCGCATCGTGGGCGAAAGTGCCGCCCTGCTTTTCACCGCCGGTGCCGCAGAGGTCATTGCCAAGAGCGTGGCCAAAGCCTACACCTCCAACGGTGCCACCCTGTCGGTGCTGCTGTACCTGCGTGCCTTTGAGGACGGCGATTTTGCTTCCGCCTGGGGCATCGGTGCGGTGCTGCTGGTGCTGGTGCTGGCCATCAACCTTGCGGCGCGGCTGGCAAAGACCAAGCTGAAACAGAAACAGTAAAATTTGATTTTACTGTTCAAAATGGCCTCCGCATTCGCTCTGGCCATGAATCGCGGAAAAATTATTTTTAATTTCGTAGATTTGAAAAATCTGCGGATTTTTCAAATCTACCTTTTCACGGGAAGGGTCGAAACGGTAAACTTCCTGTTGAAATTCAACAATGAGGTACTCTATGGAAAACACGAACATGCCGGTGATATCGGCAAAAGACCTGAACCTCTGGTACGGCGACTTCAAGGCGCTGAAAGGCATTTCGCTGGACGTGGGCGAGCGGGAGATCACTGCGCTCATCGGCCCTTCCGGCTGCGGCAAGTCCACCTTTTTAAAGACCCTCAACCGCATGAACGACCTTGTGCCGAATGTGCGCATCGAGGGTGATGTGCGGCTGAAGGGCGAGGACATCTTTGCCCGGGAAATGCAGCTTACCGACCTGCGCCGCCGGGTGGGCATGGTGTTCCAGAAGGCCAATCCCTTCCCCATGAGCATTTACGACAATATCACCTACGGCCCCAAGCTGCACGGCGTGCGCAATAAGGCTGAGCTGGACGAGCTGGTGGAAAGCAGCCTGCGGGGCGCGGCCCTGTGGGACGAGGTGAAGGATCGCCTGAAAAAGAGCGCGCTGGGCCTTTCCGGCGGCCAGCAGCAGCGTCTGTGCATCGCACGTGCACTGGCGGTGAAGCCCGAAGTGCTGCTGATGGACGAGCCCACCAGCGCATTGGACCCCGGCTCCACCATGAAGGTGGAGGAGCTGATGAGTGAGCTGAAGAAGAACTACACGGTGGTCATCGTTACCCACAACATGCAGCAGGCGGCCCGTATCAGCGACCGCACCGCCTTCTTCCTGCTGGGCGAGCTGGTGGAAGTGGGCCCCACGGCGCAGATCTTCAGCGCACCGCAGGATAAACGCACCGAGGACTACATTTCCGGTCGGTTCGGTTAAAGGAGGAAACAGCTATGAGTATCCGTAAACAGTACGACACCGATCTGGAATCGCTGAAAAAATCGCTGACCGAAATGGGCCGCAACTCTGCCGATGCCGTGGAGAACGCTCTGGAAGCGCTCTGCGTTGCTGATGCCGATGCGGCTGCGGCCATCGTGAAGGGGGATGCCCGCATCAACAATATGGAGCGGGATATCGAGCACCGCTGCATGACGTTGCTGCTGCGTCAGCAGCCGGTGGCAGGCGATCTGCGCCGCATCTCCACTGCCATGAAGGTGGTCACGGACATTGAGCGCATCGGCGACCATGCCGCCGACATCGCCGAGATCATCCCCCACCTTGTCACCGTCCGCAAAGAGGGCGACCCGGCGGTAAGTCAGGCCATTGCCATGGGCAAAAAGGCCCACCAGATGATCCTGGATGCCCTCGATGCCCTGACGGCAGAGGACGAAAATGCCGCCCGCAGGGTGATCGCCGCAGACGACGCGGTGGATTACGACTTCAATGCCATCAAGCATCAGCTGGCGCAGGAGATCGCCGAAGACCCCGGCAAGGTGGACGCAGCGCTGGACCTGCTGATGGTCATTAAGTATCTGGAGCGCATCGGCGACCACGCCGTGAATGTGGCCGAGTGGGTGCAGTTCGTGCGCACCGGCCGCTATAAGGACGAGAGCATGTTCTGAGCATTTCCCTTCCTCATTTTTGAGGGTTCGTGTTTTCTTTATTTCTCCTGAAAAAGGCCGTTTCTGCCCGGTGCGGAAGCGGTCTTTTTCTGTAAGACGAAAACCCTCTCAGGCTCACTGCGTTCGCCAGCTCCCCCGAAGGGGGGGAGCTTTTAAGCATCTACCGGTTCGTGCCAGCTCCCCCTTCGGGGGAGCTGGCACGCCGTCAGGCGTGACTGAGAGGGGTCTGACTCCTACAACGAAAATTGACTAAAAATTTTTTAGCTTTCTGCAATATTCCGGTGCGTCGGTTCGTATCTGAGGTGTAGGGCGGCAGGAGCCGCCATTCCCTGTGCGGCGGGCGTCCGACATCCCCCAGTCCCCGCCCGCCGCACCCTTTACGGAGGAAACGCAGATGACACAGACGAATCCTATCCTGCCGGAAGTCAGGGCCGGAACGGTCAGCCGCGAAGCACTGGTGCAGGCGGCACTCAAAGAGATCACCCAGAATTACCGCGAAGCAAGCCTTTCCAACGTGGCACGGGAGTACGGCGTTTCGCTGGCATATGTCAGCGAGTGCGTGCGTGCCCAGACCGGACGCACCTATAAGGAATTGCTGCAAAAGCACCGTATGGAGACCGCTGCCCGCCTGCTGCGCCGCAGCGACATGAACATCCAGCAGATCATTTCTCTGGTGGGCTACGAGAACACCAGCTATTTCTACCGCCTGTTCCACGAGCGGTATGGTCTCAGCCCGCGGGAATACCGGCTGGTGCGCACCGGCCATGGCCGCGCCAGCGCATAAGGTACTTACTCTAAAAGCAGGGACTGCTGCACATCGTTTTAGCCGAAAGTGCAGCAGCCCCTGCTTTTTGCCGTTTTGGAGCATTTTAAGGTACTTTGGTGCGGGAACTGGATTTTTATGGTAATTTGTAGTACAATAAGAACAATTCTCAAAGTGCTGTGCCGGACCGAGCGCAGCGCAGAAAAGACGAGGTGGAATGAATGTTTCGTGGAGCAGTGAGAGGGGATCTGCCCCAGATCCTGAAGATCTACGCCCATGCACGTGCAGTCATGAAGGCATCTGGTAACCCGACCCAGTGGGGGGATAATTTCCCGCCGCAGGAATTGCTGGAGGAGGATATTGACTCGAACCGGTTGTTCCTCTATGTGGTCAACGGCCAGATCGAGGCCGTATTTGCATTTATTCTGGGGGCAGACCCCACCTACGCCGCCATTGAGGACGGCCAGTGGCTGGACGATACCCTGCCCTATGGCACGGTGCACCGTCTGGCATCGGCCGGAAAGCACAAGGGCGTGGGCAAGGCCGTGCTGGACTGGAGCATGGAGCACTGCCAGAGCCTGCGTGCCGACACCCACGCCGACAACAAGATCATGCAGCATCTGCTGGAAAAGAACGGCTTTACCCGCTGCGGCATCATCCATGTGGCAGACGGCTCGCCCCGCTTTGCCTACCAGAAGCTTTCCGCAACTCAGCCGCTGGAAGCATAAAAATACAAAAACCTCTGGAGCTGTTGCACTGGATTTTATCTTTGCGCAACAGCCCCTTTTATTTTTCCTGAAAAGCGAATATGTCCTTGCTACAAATACAGATCAACGGAAAACCCCCATGGGCACCGACCTGAATGCAAATTTGTGAACGAAAAATGTCTGAAAACGCTTTCATTTCTCTGCCGTATGTGCTATAATAACACCCGTCCTTGTGTAAGAGACAGGAAGCTGTACGCCATTGGCGTACAATAGGAAAGAGGAGTGTCTATATGAAAACGTTGAATAAGGCAGTTGCCCGCTACAACGGCATCAGCCTGATCGTTCGCATTCTGATCGGCCTGTTCATCGGTGCGGTGCTGGCTCTGGTGGCCCCCGGTGCAGGCTGGGTGGGTGAACTGGGCAGCCTGTTCGTTGGCGCACTGAAGGGCATCGCCCCGGTGCTGGTGTTCGTGATCGTGGCAAGTGCTCTGGCACAGGGCTCTTCCAAGCTGGACCGCCGCTTCGGCACGGTCATCTGGCTGTACATGCTCACCACCTTTCTGGCTGCGGCCATCGCAGTGGCGACCAGCTTTATGTTCCCGGTCACGGTCGTGCTGGCAGACGCTGCCCAGTCGGACGTGGTGCCGCAGGGTCTGGGCGAAGTGATGGGCACTCTGCTCACCAACTTTGTGGCAAACCCCGTCAGTGCCATCATGAGCGGCAACTACATCGGCATCCTGTTCTGGGCCTGCATGTTCGGCGTAGCCATGAAGAAGATCGGCTCTGACACCACCAAGACCTTTATGGCAAACACCGCCGATGCGGTCTCTCAGATCGTGCGCTGGATCATCAATCTGGCACCCTTCGGCATCATGGGTCTGGTCTACACCAATGTTTCCGGCAACGGCCTTGCCATCTTTACCCAGTACGGCAAGCTGCTGGCTCTGCTGGTGGGCACCATGCTGTTCATGGCCCTCATCGTCTCCCCCTTCATCATGTTTATCTATCTGGGCTGCAACCCCTATCCGCTGGTGTTCCGCTGCCTGCGTGAGTCCGGCCTGACCGCCTTCTTCACCCGCAGCTCCGCCGCCAACATCCCCGTGAACATGGCCCTGTGCGAAAAGCTGGGTCTGGACAAGGATATGTACTCCGTCTCCATCCCGCTGGGCGCCACCATCAACATGGACGGTGCCGCCATCACCATCACCATCATGACGCTGGCCGCTGCTAACACCTTGGGCATTCAGGTGTCTCTGCCTGCAGCCATCGTACTGAGCGCTATGAGCGCTCTGGGTGCCTGCGGCGCTTCCGGCGTGGCCGGCGGTTCCCTGCTGCTGATCCCCATGGCCTGCTCCCTGTTCGGCATCTCCAACGATGTCGCCATGCAGATGGTGGGTGTCGGCTTCATCATCGGCGTGGTGCAGGACTCTGTGGAGACTGCCCTGAACTCTGCCGGTGACGTGGAGTTCGCTGCTACGGCAGAGTACCATCAGTGGCGCAAGCAGGGCAAGCCCCTGCCGGAGTTTTTAACTGGTAAGAAGAACTGAAAAATTTAAAAATATAGAAAAGGGCTGTTGTCAAACTCCTTCCGACATCGCTTACGCGATGCCACCTCCCTCAATGAGGGAGGCTTCATAGCTTACCGTCATGTCAGGCTCCCTCCGTGAGGGAGCTGGCGCGGCGAAGCCGTGACTGAGGGAGTTCTTGGCAACAGCCCCTTCGCTTTTTACGGGAAAAGATGTAACGGGCAGCAGGGCGTTTTTATTACGGCCCCTCCCGTGAAAAAACAGAAGAGTAGCGGCCGCAGCCGCTGCTCTTCTGTAATAATAAAAATAAAATTTCCGCTGAAGATATTCGGGTTGCGGCTCCCTGTGTCTGCTTCGTGCCTTAGGCGGCACTCGCACCCAGCAGGCCGCAGCCCCAACGGCTCCTCCTTGTTTCTGCCGCAGGCAGCGGTCGTTGCCGTTGCAGAGCAAAGCGGAGGGCAGCCTAAATAGTAAGTCAATCCATGAACTTTGCCTTCTGCAGAGCAATCAGAATCAGCGGGATGAGCACCAGCTGAGCCACGATGCCCGGCACGGCGGTGAGCAGCGCACCGGATAAAAACGCGCTGAACGGGAAGCTGGAACCGGTCAGGCCGGCCAGCACAAAGCGTACTGCACCCCAGACCAAACGGCCCGCCACCATGGCGGTGACGAGAGAAGCGTACATCATGGGCACGGTATGCTTCACCTTGTGCCAGAGCACGCCGGACACAAGGCCGTAGGCGGCCAGCTCAAAGGCCATGGCAATGGCGATGGGGAACATCGGCGGCATGCCGAACAGCACCGACCGCACCAGCGGAGCAATGAAGCCCACGGCAAGGCCCCATGGGCCGCCCAGCACAAAGCCGCACAGCAGAATGGGAAAGTGCATCGGGCACAGCATGTTGCCCACCTGCGGCACATGGCCGGTGATCATGGGCAGCACAAAGGCCAGTGCAAGGAACAGTGCAGCCAGCACGAGGCTGCGGGTGGTGGAATGGGGGTTCGTTTTCATAAAAAGCTTCCTCCTTTGGCCAGACAAAAAAGGGGTCTGCCCGGCTTACAAGCCAACGGCAGACCCCTTCGTGGTGTCTATAGCAGCAAAAATAAGATGGCAGAACGCAAAGGCCCCCTGTGGGCTTTGCGCTGCACCGCTGCGTAAGCGCAGCGGTGGATAAAATGCTCCATCAGGATGGAGAACACGGGCTTCTGTCCACACACCCGGCTTCGTACCGGAATCTGTGAAAAATATAGCAGATGCCTCTGGCTTTGTCAAGATACGGCAAAAAGCCTGCAATTTAACCAAAAAGCGGCAAATTTCCATGCATATTTCCCCGCGTGTGTACATTTTGCATGAAGAAGCTTGACCTTTTTGCATAGAATAGCTAATATAAACTTGAAAAAGAGCGCGCTGCGGGCAGCAGGACTGCACCGGCGCTGACGAAAGGCTTTTTTGAACATGTGCAAATCTGAGGTTCATACGGGAGGACCATCATGACAAATGCAGAAAAACTTACTCTGGCCAAGCACGCCTGCCACATCCGCATGGGCGTGATCGAGGGCACGCACAGCGCAAAGTGCGGTCATCCGGGCGGCAGTCTGGATATCGCCGAGCTGCTGAGCTACCTCTATTTCGTGGAAATGAACATTGACCCGAAGGACCCCAAGAAGGCCGACCGCGACCGTCTGGTGCTGTCCAAGGGCCATGCTGCACCGGCACTATATGCAGCGCTGGCAGAGCGCGGCTATTTCCCGGTGGAAGACCTTAAGACCCTGCGTAAGATCGGCAGCTATCTGCAGGGCCACCCCAACATGAACGAGACCCCGGGCGTGGATATGTCCACCGGCAGTCTGGGTCAGGGCGTGTCTGCCGCCTGCGGCATGGCACTGGGTGCCAAGCACGCCGGTAAGCCCATCAACGTCTACACCATCCTGGGCGACGGCGAGGTGGAAGAGGGCGAGTGCTGGGAAGCCTTCATGTTTGCCGCACACTACGGCCTTTCCAACCTGTGCGTTGTGCTGGACCGCAACCACCTGCAGATCGACGGCACCACCGAGACCGTGATGAACAGCGCCCCGCTGGAAGAGAAGCTGAAGGCCTTCAACTTCAATGTCGTCACCATCGACGGCCACGACTACGACCAGATCGAAGCCGCCATGCAGGCGTTCCATGCAGAGACTGTAAAGCCCACCTGCATCATTATGGACACCACAAAGGGCAAGGGTGTTTCCTATATGACCAACTCTGTGGACTGGCACGGCAAGGGCCCCAACGATGACGAGTACAAGATCGCAATTGAGGAACTGAACGCCGCATACGCCGCGCTGGAGCAGGAGGAAAACTAAGATGGCAGATGTGAAGAAGATCGCTACCCGTGAAAGCTACGGCAACACCCTGAAGGAGCTGGCCGCCGAAGGCCACGAGGATCTGGTGGTGCTGGACGCAGACCTTGCTGCTGCCACCAAGACCGGTATGTTCCGCAAGGCTTACCCGGATCGTCATTTTGACTGCGGCATTGCCGAGGAAAACATGATGGGCGTGGCTGCGGGCCTGTCCACCATGGGCTACGTGCCCTTTGTTTCCAGCTTTGCTATGTTCGCCGCCGGCCGTGCCTTCGAGCAGGTGCGCAACTCCATTGGCTATCCCCACCTGAACGTGAAGATCGGTGCCACCC
>ERZ894220.458-NODE-458-length-30749-cov-10.3011_pt1 | contig 30749 bp, 35 predicted proteins | sample MGYA00380292_ERZ894220 | MGnify/ENA primary metagenome ERZ894220 (study PRJEB32331, sample SAMN06328446) | human gut metagenome | biome: human gut microbiome; feature: stool | host: Homo sapiens | collected 2014-12-05 ... | reverse complement strand
ATCAGATTCATTAAAAACTGTCCGAAAAAGTGTCTTAATTTATGAGACCATTATAGTGCCAGTACGAGATTGAATACAGCAATTTTATAGTTTATTTTGCCGATTTAATAGTAGATAATGTGTTTTCGTTTATTTGTACAGCAATAATTGGAACGACAATGATTGTCGAAATTGCGCGATTTGTTTTAAAAGGTGCAAATCCTTTTCTTGAAAAACTTGGAAAAAATAGTTTGACAATTTATGGCATGCATTATTGTGTGTTAGCTGTTGTCTTTCAAGTTTTTCAACACTTTACTAAAAATATTTCGGGGGGGGGCAAAATGTTACTTGTTGTAGTTGAAACAAGTGTTGTCATAGCGTTGATTATTGTTGGAAAGCATATTTTACTTAAATACAAGAAAGCAACTTGATGAATATATAATGTTGAGGATAATTAAAAATGTATAAATATTTTGGAACAGACGGCTTCCGTGGTGAAGCCGGTATTGATCTGACCGCCGACCATGCCTACAAGGTTGGTCGCTTCCTTGGCTGGTACTACAATGCACTGCGTGAGCGCAATGGTGACACCGATTCTGCTCGCATTGTCATCGGCAAGGATACTCGTCGCAGCTCCTATATGTTTGAGTACAGCCTGGTCGCTGGGTTGACTGCCTCTGGTGCAGATGCCTATCTGCTACACGTTACGACCACGCCGTCTGTGGCTTATATTGCTCGCGTGGATGACTTCGACTGCGGCATCATGATCTCCGCCAGCCACAATCCCTACTACGATAACGGAATCAAGCTGATCGACTGCTACGGCGAAAAAATGCCGGAGGAAACCCTGCTGCTGGTAGAGGACTACATCGATGGAAAGCTCCATGTATTTGACAAGGACTGGCTGGAATTGCCCTTTGCTCATCGTGAGCATATTGGCTGTACTGTGGATTATGTGGCAGGCCGTAACCGTTATATGGGCTATCTGATCTCTTTGGGTATCTATTCCTTCAAAGGTGTCAAGGTCGGCCTGGATTGCGCCAATGGTTCCAGCTGGAATATCGCTAAGAGCGTTTTCGATGCTCTGGGTGCAGATACCTACGTTATCAATAACAAGCCGAACGGTCTGAACATCAACAACAATGCTGGCTCCACCCACATCGAGGGTCTGCAGAAGTTCGTAGTGGAGAAGGGCTTGGATGTTGGCTTTGCCTACGATGGTGACGCCGACCGCTGCCTGTGCGTGGACGAGAAGGGTAATGTCATCACTGGCGACCATATCCTGTATATCTATGGCTGCTATATGAAAGAGCGTGGCAAGCTGCTGACCAATACTGTGGTTACGACTGTCATGTCCAACTTTGGTCTGTACAAAGCGTTTGATGAGCAAGGCATCGGTTACGCCAAGACTGCTGTGGGCGACAAGTACGTATACGAGTACATGGCGAAGAACGGCTGTCGTATCGGTGGTGAGCAGAGTGGTCATATCATCTTCTCCAAATATGCCAGCACCGGCGATGGTATCTTAACCAGTTTGAAGATGATGGAAGTCATGCTGGCTAAGAAGAAGCCAATGAGTGAGCTGGCCGCACCGCTGAAGATTTATCCGCAGGTGTTGAAGAATGTCCGTGTGACTGATAAGAAGGCTGCACAGAGTGATCCGGCGGTGCAGGAAGCAGTGTCTAAAGTTGCTGAGGCTCTGGGTGATACCGGCCGTATTCTGGTGCGTGAGTCTGGCACTGAGCCGGTGGTTCGTGTTATGGTGGAAGCACCTGACCATAATACTTGCCAGAAGTATGTTGACGAAGTGGTCAACGTGATTTGTGAAAAGGGATATAAAGCGTAAAGTCAATGACGACTCTGGCAATTACCCGGAGTCGTTTTGCATAAAAGGGAAAGTATAATAGATTAAATAACGGGAGGGATAAACCTATGTGTGGAATCGTTGGTTTTACAGGAAACCGACAGGCAGCACCTATCCTGTTGGATGGTCTGTCAAAACTGGAATATAGAGGATATGACTCGGCCGGGCTGGCTGTCCGTGACGGAGAAAATCTGGCACAGGTCGTGAAAGCGAAGGGACGCCTGTCCAATCTGATCGAGAAAACAGATGGCGGCAAGGCATTGAAAGGAACCTGTGGTATTGGTCATACTCGTTGGGCAACTCACGGTGAGCCGAGCCAGACCAATGCACATCCGCATGTTTCAGGCAACTGCACCCGTTCTGGTTCAGGTACAGTCGAGTCTGAGGTCGTTGGCGTACATAACGGTATTATCGAGAACTATACTGAACTGAAAGAAAAGCTGCTGAAACACGGCTATACGTTTTATAGCCAGACGGATACCGAAGTGGTCATCAAGCTGGTGGACTACTATTATAAAAAGTACAACCTCGGTCCTATTGATGCCATCGCTAAGACGATGGTGCGTGTCCGTGGTTCCTACGCTCTTGAGCTGATGTTCCGGGATTATCCAGGCGAGATCTGGGTGGCACGTAAGGATAGCCCGATGATCATCGGCATTGCGGATGGTGAGACCTATGTGGCTTCGGATGTCCCGGCAATTCTGAAATACACTCGCAAAGTGTATTACATTGGCAACCTTGAGTTCGCAAAGCTGACTCCGGGTGAAGCTCATTTCTATGACTTGAACGGTGATGAAATCGAGAAGCAGACTACGGAAATTAAGTGGGACGCAGAGGCTGCCGAAAAAGGTGGATTTGAGCATTTCATGATGAAAGAAATCCATGAGCAGCCAAAAGCTGTTCAGGATACTCTTAACTCTGTGATCAAGAACGGCGTTATCGACCTATCCAGTGTGGAGATCACCGAGGACGAAATTAAAAACTTTGAGCAGATCTATATTGTTGCCTGTGGCTCTGCATGGCATGTTGGCATGGCTGCTCAGTATGTGCTGGAAGATATAGCGGATATCCCAGTGCGTGTGGAACTCGCATCCGAGTTCCGTTATCGGAAGATGCCGCTCAATCAGAAGGCACTTGTAATCGTTGTCAGCCAGTCTGGCGAGACAGCAGATACATTGGCTGCACTGCGACTTGCAAAAGAAAAAGGCATAACCACAATGGCAATCGTCAATGTGGTAGGCAGCAGTATTGCCCGTGAAGCGGACAAAGTGTTCTACACCCTTGCTGGTCCAGAAATCTCTGTTGCAACGACCAAGGCATACAGTGCACAGCTGGCAGCCATGTACTGTCTGGCGGTTCAGTTTGCGAAGATTAGAGAAAAAATCACTGAAGAACAGTACAGCTACTATATTTCTGAACTGTTGACTCTCCCGGAGAAGATGCAGAAAACTTTGGAAGATAAAGAGCGCATTCAGTGGTTTGCAGCAAAGTATGCCAATGCACACGATGTGTTCTTCGTAGGTCGTGGCATTGACTATGCTGTCTGCTTGGAAGGTAGTTTGAAACTGAAAGAAATCAGCTACATTCACTCGGAGGCATATGCAGCTGGCGAACTGAAGCACGGAACTATTAGTCTGATTGAGCAGGGAACACTGGTCATCGGCGTGCTGACCCAGAGCGAACTCTATGAAAAGACTATCAGCAATATGTTGGAGTGCAAGAGCCGTGGTGCTTATCTGATGGGGCTCACTACTTATGGCAAGTATGAAATCGAAGATCAGGTAAACTTCACAGTTTATGTTCCAAAGGTGGACGAGCACTTTGTTGGTAGCCTGGCAGTGATTCCGTTGCAGCTACTTGGCTACTATGTGTCTGTAGCCAAGGGCCTGAATGTGGATAAGCCAAGAAACCTTGCAAAGAGTGTGACAGTGGAGTGATTAGATATGGAAAAAGAAATACCAGTGCTATATAAGCGAAAAGAAGAATGCTGTGGATGTACAGCCTGTTATGCGATTTGTCCGAAAAAAGCTATATCTATGGTAGAGGATGAAGAAGGCTTTGAGTATCCGCAGATAGATGAAAGTAAATGTGTTCGTTGCTACCAATGTATCAAAGTATGTCCGATAAAAGCAGCACGAGCACAGTAAGGAGAGAATATGAACACAACATTACTTATCATGGCCGCCGGAATCGGCAGCCGTTTTGGAACAGGAATCAAGCAGTTGAAGCCAGTGGATGATGCTGGACATATCATCATGGACTACTCAATCCATGATGCGATTGAAGCAGGCTTCAACCATGTAGTATTTATCATCCGTAAGGATATCGAGAAGGAGTTTAAAGAGGTTATCGGTGATCGCATTGCCTCCATTTGCTCTTCTCATAATGTAACTGTTGACTATGCTTTCCAGGATATTAACGATATTCCTGGTACGCTGCCGGAAGGTCGTACAAAACCTTGGGGAACCGGTCAGGCTGTGCTTGCAGCGAAGAAGGTCATCAAGACTCCGTTTATCGTCATCAATGCAGACGATTACTACGGCAAAGAAGGTTTCAAAGCCGTACATGAGTATTTGGTGAATGGTGGCAGGTCCTGCATGGCAGGCTTTGTGCTGAAGAACACGCTGTCTGATAATGGCGGTGTGACTCGCGGTATCTGCAAGATGGATGAGGATAACAACTTGACTGAGGTTGTGGAGACCAAGAACATCGTAAAGACTGCAGATGGAGTAGAGGCAGACGGTGTAGCTGTTGATGTGAATTCTCTGGTTTCTATGAACATGTGGGGCCTGACTCCAGATTTTCTGGATGTACTGGAAAATGGCTTCAAAGAGTTCTTTGAGAAAGAAGTCCCGGGCAATCCGCAGAAAGCTGAGTATCTGATCCCGATCTTCATCGGTGAACTGCTGGAGCAGGGCAAGATGTCTGTGAAGGTTCTGAAGACCAACGACACCTGGTACGGCATGACCTATCACGAGGATGTAGCAGCAGTAAAGGATAGCTTTAAAAAGATGCTGGAGAACGGTGTGTACAAGGCTGACCTGTTCAGTGATCTGTAAACAGCGATGAAAGAAACGATTGATTTACTCGGGAAGATTATTACAAACATCCTGACTGCTCTCTATGAGCCATTTGGATTTTCACTCCTGCTTTCCTTCCTAGCCATGTTTTTCTATCTTTATGCTTATGAACCTACCGAAGCTGGCAAAGGATGGAAGAATGCCATAGTGACATGGTATCAGAAGTTCAAGGAGAGTGTGTTGTTTCGGAAACTGTTCTTCCTGGCCTTTGTGACTTCACTTATTCTGTTCCGAACCCTGTTAAACCGCAATCTTTGGATGAATCCTTTATCCGATGTCATGGGTGGCTGGGGCATCTGGGAGACTGTGAATGGCGAACAGAAGCTGACCACCGAGTGCATCGAGAACGTAATTATGATGGTGCCGTTTTCAGCAGTAGTGATGTGGACATTCGGAGAGAAGATAGGAAACGGCTGGAAGAAGATCCTGTGGCAAAGCGGAAAGATAGCGTTCATCTTCTCGATAAGCATTGAGATGTTGCAGTTATTGCTGCGGCTAGGAACATTCCAACTATCAGACATCTTCTATAACACAGTCGGTGGAGTGCTCGGCGGATTGATGTACTGTGCGGTGATGAAGGTAAGAAAGCGTCTGTAAAACTGGATGAAATTGTGATATACTGGGAGTGAAAGCTCCCTGCGCTGCTCTGATAAGTCACACACCTCTCCGTGGTGAGCAGCAGGCAACGATCTAAGAATCGGGGATTCGATGATCGGCGAAGATGTGGAGAATACATAAGATGAGGGGCTGCCTATGCCAAGACGTTATCCGGAATATACTCCAGAGCGTATAAAGGAATCAAAATCCTATCAGGTACTTTTGCCAAAATTCAATGCGCGTCGGTGGGCTTTTGGCAGCAGTGAATGGCAGGATCATGGAGTGGATTATTCGTTTGAATATGTTCAGGATGGCTTTTTTCATGGCTTTCGATTATTGGGGCAGGTAAAGGGAAGTTCTCATTTGAAATTTGGAAATGCAGATTCCTTTTCTTATGCATTGCCTGTGAAAACTGCCAACTATGCGGTCGAATGTAGTCAGCCGTTTGTTTTGTTTGTTGTGGACTTAATATCAGCGACTGCATATTATCTTCCACTTCAAGATTATTTTATAGCTAACCGAGATAAGTATGAAAAATTAAAGGTTAATACAAGTACAATTAGCGTTCGTATTCCAACGAGGAATACGGTTAGCTATGCAGATGATGATTTGGTAGTAGTGGCAAAATCGTGTTACTGTTTCGATTCAAATAGAGATATGATTATAAAAGTTAGATAATTTATATTATAGAAATGAGGTTTACATCTTATGGCCAGAACAAAAGGAAGCAAGAACCGTCCCAAATCTGACGTTGCATCCCAGATCGCAGAGAAGCAGGAGACTGTTGCATCTCTAAATACTGAGATCGCATCCATCACGGCCAACATTGACACTTTGAAGGCTAATCTGAAAGAGAAGAAGACTGCTTTGAAGAAGGCTGAAAAAGAAGTGGCATCCCTGGAAGCGAAGAAGGCAAAGGCAGAAGCTAAGGCCGCTGAAGAAGCTAAGAAGGCAGAAGCCGAAGCTGTGCTGAAGAAGTTGCTGGCAAGCGGGATGAGTGCGGACGAGATTCTGGAAAAACTGAAATAAGATCGGCCGTGTGGACAAACTGAACTCCAGAAGTTCACACGGTATTTTTTGAAGGCTGCTGTATAGTTTGCAATGGAAATAAAAGAAATGGAGCGTAAGAAAATGAATTTATCAAAAATACACCACATCGCAATCATCGTGTCTGACTACGAAGCTGCAAAGGATTTCTATGTGAACAAGCTGGGATTCTCTGTCATCAGAGAAAACTACCGCCCAGAGCGTAAAGACTGGAAGCTGGATCTTCGTGTCAATGAACACACGGAGTTGGAGATTTTTGCTGAGGAAAATCCTCCGAAGCGTGTGAACCGTCCGGAAGCCTGTGGGCTACGGCATCTTGCTTTTTGTGTAGAGAGCGTGGAGCAGACGGTGAAAGAGCTGGGAGAATTAGATATAGAATGTGAGCCGATTCGGGTTGACGATTATACCGGAAAGAAGATGACTTTCTTCCATGACCCGGACGGACTGCCGCTGGAACTGCATGAGTAATTATGGGAGAAAAAAGAGCGTATAAATCTCGGAAGCCAGGTGGCGGTCGAAAGAAGCTAAAGCCGGAGTATGATGCCGGGAAAAATCTGAAAGAGCAGATGGATTCGGTTGTGGCGCTTTATGAGGAGGAATGCTCCCTCCGATCCATTGCAGATGTGCTAACTCTGAATCCCATCAAAGTGAGGAAGCTCCTCATCACGGCTGGTGTGTATGAATCGGATGTGGCGGAGAAGGTACAGGATACCTTTGAGGAGTATCGAGAAACACAGAACTATAAAGAAGCCATCCTCTCAACCGCAAATACTCTTCAACTCTCCAAAGCCTCCGTTACCTCGTACCTGCCATATCAGAAAGGTGTATACTTCCCAAGTACTGCTGATAAAGAAAAAATTAGTGTTGGAGCGGAGCGGCGGCGGAGATACAGAGTAGTGAGAAAACTGAGATCAGAGCCAACAGAGGAGCACCTGTGGGAGACGATCTTGCTTTATTCTGGTGTGCGCTTTGAAACCTATTCCGGCTTACCCTTTACCTATGAAATACGAAAAGGCAGAAGCGGCGAATACACAAGGGAACTGTGGATCGATCGCCGAGAAAAGAGTAAAAGCTTGGCGTGGAGTTCGGTGTTGCTGGCACTGAACAATATAAAAAAGGTAGGAGAAGTGGTAAACCGCCCGAAAGCTCTGGGGGATATCCGAGGAGTGACTTATATTTACGGAATGTTCTATCGGTTCGGACTGATCGACATGCCAGATGAAGTGAAGCAGAAGATGGGCCATCCGAAAGGCCGCAAAAAATAGGTTGCTATGTACAAAAGTGTGCGGTAATATGTGCCGTAACTGAGGATGTGAATCTCAGTTGGGAAGGATGGTAGCATTATAGAAAAATTGAAAGAAGTGCTGGAGGATTGTATTAAGAAAACGGAGCCGGAGTATTATCCGCCAGTGGAGAATCTGCTGGATCTGATCTACGAGCATTACACGGAGAATAATCCAGTAGAGAAAAACACAGTTGCCGGGAAAGTAGCAAAGGAAAAAGAAAAGGAACTGGAAGAGTGGCTGCGTGGCTTGGAAGGTATGGATAGGCTGGTAGATGACTACATCGGCGATAAGATTCCTCTCTGGGAGAAGATCATGGACCGGCAGGGAACGGTGTGCTGTGCATGGGAGAAGACCGCTTTTGAGGAAGGCCTGAAAGTTGGAATTTGACTCATGATGGAAGTATACGGTATGTAACATTTAGTTTGTGATGGAAATAAAATGAACTCCTGGAGTTCAAAAAAGCCCTCGCTTGTTACGGCGAGGGTGTGTGTTCTTATTTTTCAGGCTTTTCATCTTTTTTCTTCTTCGGTGCAATTTTGTGGCCGGAGTAAATTGCCATACCCATGCAGACCAGAGAGCCACAAGCAAAATACTTGTGGGCCTGCATCAGCTTCTTGCAGCCTGTGTAGAAACACCCTGCCATGCAGGCAAGTGCGCCGAGTGACCAATATTTATGTGCTTTCATTTTGTGTGTCCTCCTTATCTTCTTTCCGTATTCTGAGCAGTTTCTCTTTTTCCATTTTACTCGCTAAGCGCACCGCTGGCTTCTCTTTATAGGTTTGTGCCCCGCAGTCAGGGCAACGATCCGGCAGCTTCTCAGCAGAGAAGCAGTAGCGGCAGGCGTCGCAAAAGTAGCAGTTCAAGTCATATTCACCCCAATCTCTAATATATCCTCAAATGCAATAATGGTCGGCAGCTCTTTGCCGGTATCATTTATAAATCCTGTGTAAACTCGTAGCTCTTTGTTTATTGCATCCACAGCATCCAGTACTCCGGCTATATCTTCATAGTAGCCGTCCGTGAAATATTTTATTGTGATCTCTTGTCCCTTCCGAAGCTGGCTGATCTTTTGATTCAGTGCTTGTTTGCCTTCTTCAGACAGTTCAATTCTATTTCCTTTGAGGTGATCTCTGCCCTCGGAAGCAATCTCATCCTCATAGCCTCGTAAGGCGGCAAAAGGAGAGAAGATTTTAGCGCGAGTTGACATCGGCATCCGGGGATGATTAGGTGGTGGCTCTGGGCGGGGAGCATGGAGGATTTTGCCATACTTACTTTGGACGGCTCTGCCTTCCGGTGTGTTTTTGTAGTTCATGTTTTCCCTCCTTATGTGGCTTTATGACCGCCTATCTGCTGATTTCTTTCCCTCATCGTTGCACCATCCAGATAGTTGGTTCCCTTCAGAACAGCGTTCTTGCCGAACTTCTTCTTAAGTCCCAGCATTGCATTTTGCAGCTTTTTCTCTTTTTCCAGTCTGGTCGTGTCCGTGAACAGGTCAACTTGGAAGAATCCCTCATCCTTGACCACACGGTTGGCGGCTATTGTGATTCTTCGTACTGTTAGTTCTTTATTTATGATTTGGTCGAACAGCTCAGTTGTGGCAGAGATCAGGATGCTGCCAAGGTTGGTCGGATTATCCAGTTTTGCGCTGCCATGAGCACCCTTCGGAACAGTGCGGCCGTAGTGATCGATGTGTACCGGACCTTTATACTTACCGCTGTCACAGTTTTCCCGGTCATAGCCAACATCCAGTGTCAGGCTATCCGTTACCAGTCCTTTGTCCGTCAGCTGTAATACCAGGCTGTCAGCCATCTCCATGACAATGATTCTGGCTTTGTCGTATGGGTAAGGGCAGGAGAGAACCTGTCCCTCGGAGATGCTGCTGGTGCTGGGTTTGTAGGCTTTGATTTCTTTCATGCCGCAGGGTTCCTGACCCCAAGCATGGTCGATCAGCAGTTCGGCATCAACGCCGAATTCCTTATATAAGATATCCTGATTGACAGTGCTGAAATATGCCAGTTCACCCATTGTATGGATGCCGTGTTTTTCTAATCGTTTGACGGTGCCGGGACCAGTCATCCAGAAGTCTGTGAGCGGCTTGTGATCCCAGAGGAGATAGCGGAAGATCTCTTCATCCAGTTCAGCGATACGGACCCCATCCTTGTCCGGCGCAGTGTGCTTGGCGGTGATGTCCATTGCCAGCTTCGCCAGATACAGATTCGTACCGATCCCGGCAGTGGCTGTGATGCCAGTCGTATAAAGCACTTCCCGGATCATTGTCATGGCAAGGTCGTGTGCAGTCATATTGTAGTGGGATAGGTATGAGGTGGCATCGATGAACACCTCGTCGATACTGTAAACCACAATATCCTCCGGGGCAATGTATTTCAGATAGATGCCATAAATTTGCCGCGACACCTTTTCATAATATGCCATCCGGGGCGGTGCAACAAGGTAAGAGAGTTCAAGTGATGGGTCGGCGGCAAGGGATAAGGAATCATAGGAGGCCGAGGAGAAGGATGGCTTACCGTTCTTATACACAGCCTTTCTTAGTCGTACCGCTTCCCTTAACCGATTCGCATTGACCTCGTTGACCTTCTGCACGACTTCGAACAGTCTGGCGCGACCCGGAATACCATAGGCTTTCAGGGAAGGAGACACAGCAAGACAGATGGTTTTCTCTGTGCGGGAGGAATCCGCCACGACCAGATTTGTGGTAAGCGGGTCGAGGTGTCGAGCGGCGCATTCCGCACTCGCATAATAGCTTTTAAGATCTATCGCAAGATATGTGCGTTGCATCGTGTAATTTCCTCCTTTCCGACTGTGTTCTCATAATATTGCGGTTAATGTCCGGTTCTCTCGACAAACCACCGGCCTAACCGTCCGTTGAAGCGCGGGTCGAGGCGTTCAAAGAACAGGTGCTTTTCCTGCCCCTGTATGAGCACAGTAAAACAGTCACCGGAGTAACCGTTATCGGCAGTCCCGGCGGGACGGAAGTCGCGCACTGTTTCGATTGGGAAGATACGTCCATCCGACCAGGTGATCGATGTCGGCTGCATAAAACCGGTTGGGTCGAATGTAGAATCGACTTTTACATAGACTTTTTCTTTATTCATGATGGGCACCTCTTACAGCAATCCATACTTCTTCTTGAATTCCCGGACTTCCTGGGCTTTTACTTCTTCAAGTAGAGGAATGTCATCATCAGCAGGAAGTTCCAGCGGGCTTACCTTTCCGAGAACCTTACCGACGATTGTGACATGATCATCTTCAGACTTTTCACCGTAGGGGAGTGCCTTATTTAAAGAGTAGAGTTTGTGGTTCAGCATCTGCTTGATGACGGCACCATCTGCAGTAGAGCAGATAACAATATCACCATCTTCAATAGACTGAGTATACTTTACATATACCAGATCGCCATTATGATACTGTGGTTCCATACTTGCACCGGATACACGAATCAACGCATCAGCAGATTCGTTGTATCCGTTTTTCTTTATAAACATATACTCCGGTGGTGTGTCGATAAAAGCACAGCCGGAACCTACGGCAGCAGGAGTAGACTGCAACTCGGATAGGAAATAATTCTCGTCCAGGTATCTGTCACGGGCATCCTGCTCTTCACCCATGACGGATTCGATCATCCGGTCTACGATGCGCTGGCCGACGGGACTCAGTTTTCGGTACTGTCCGAACACAACTTTTTCATGGGAAGACAGCTGGGAACCGTTTGGCAGAGCAAATAGCTCATAAAGAGGAATTCCGAGCATACTGCAAAGAACCCGGATGGTTTCCACTTCCGGGCGGGCACGGTCATTTTCCCAGTTTGTGATAGTGTTACGCGACACTCCCAGAAGCTCCGCCAACTTTGGCTGGCTCAGTTCGTTTTGCGTTCTGTACTTGCGGATCACTGCACCGAATGCAAATTCAGGCTGTTCGTTTTTATCTGTCTGTGAAAAGTGAACAACAGAGCTGGAAGTAGATGATCGTTTTACAGTAACAACGGCTTTTTTTGATTGTTTAGCCATAGTGTTTCCTCCTTGGTCAGACCGTTCTGCTCAATATCTGACAGCCTTATAATAGCACAACATTATTGTGCGCTCAAGAGGAGCTAAATGGAAAACAGATAAAAATATTGTGCGTTGCTATTGGAATCAGGTTTCAGGTTGTGTATAATTGAGATAAAACGAATGTTCTGAGGGGCGATAGGATTGCACTATGAGATATTGGATACTAATGTAGCGCAGGGGGCCGGAGCAGTTGGAGAATGGAAACTTTACGGAAAAAGGTTTCATGGTATCACTATTTGCAAATGATACTGTGAAAACTTTTTACATAAGAAACCAGACAAGGGAACAATCATCCAGATTAAAATGGACTTTCCAGTCCATTTTCACTAAGAAACAACCCAACTTCTGTCACGCTCTTACACTTTCGATTGATGCAAATGATAATTCCGGAATCAACAGGGATTTTAGGATAAAGTTGTGAGCATCCTGCAAGAGTAAGAGCTTTTTGCGTTTCTTTTAAGGTCATATGCGCACCAATGCAGAAAGCGACTAATTTGTATTTTGTTGGATGTTTTGTACCGTTGCAGATTGGATAGACGTAGTTTCTACTCAGATTAGAATCCTGGATAATAACAGAAGGGGTGATATCCGGGTGCTGAAAAAAGTAATCATCGATATAATCCTTAAGAGAAAGATAGTTCTGTTCATTTTTTTGGTGATTTAAAAAGGTTGTATAGGATTTTTGACCTTTAGAAATTTCGTCTAATTCCTGAAATAAAGCAGTCGTTCTGGTTTCATTTTTCGGGTTCATAGTAAAGCTCCTTATTGTAGATAAAAGTAAAAATAAATGTTATGATTATCATAAAGGATTTTTACAGAAATAACAAGAGGTGAGGGTGGTATGACATTAGAGGAACAATGCAGATTGTCTTATTATAAAAAGATAGCAGATATCAGTACACATAAAAATGTGATTCTGGTGCAGCATGTGGAGAACGGGCATATTTTTGTGATGAAGGAGCAGGAGGTTTACTGCAGGGAAGTCTATGAGTATCTGAAGGATTGTGGGAATCCGCATATTCCTAAAATTATCGAATGTGTGGAAGATAACGGAAAGCTGATAATTGTAGAGGAATATGTGCAAGGAGAGTCTCTGGCAGAGCATCTGGAAGAAAAAGGAGTCTATTCATTGGAGGAGGTCTGCCGTTTGATGCTGACAGTTTGCGATGTATTAGAGCATCTCCATAATCTTCCGCAGCCTGTTATACACAGGGATTTAAAGCCGGAGAATATTTTGATACAGGAAAATGGATATTTGAAAATTATTGATTTTAATACAGCAAAGCAATATGAGGATGGTAAAGATAATGATACTGTTATTATCGGAACCAGGAAATATGCCGCACCAGAGCAGTTTGGTTTTAGTCAGTCAGATGCCAGAACGGATATATATGCAATGGGTGTATTGATGAACTATTTGCTTACAAAAAGATATCCGGACGAGTATTTGTATATAGCTGAAAGTCCCAGAGAAAAAGTGATGTCTGGTATTATACGGAAATGTACAGAGTTTTCACCGGACAGCAGATATCAGACTGCGACAGCACTGAGAGAAGAACTTCAGAAAGTTTTATCATGGACAACCAATCGTTATTTTTATAATGCAGAAAAAACAGGGGTAGAAAAAGTTCCACGAAAGGGACGGTGGATGAAGCCGTTTTTACCGGTTGGTTTCCGGACAGGAACAATCTGGAAAATGGTATCTGCAATATTAGGATATTATTTTATTTTCTGGCTTGGTATATCATTGGAGGTCACGCAAAAGGATGGTAATGCTGTTACAGGATTTGCTTTGTGGAGTAATCGGCTGGCATTTCTTATCTGGGCATTATTGACGGTTGCATTTTACGGAAATTATCTTGGTTTACGGAATAAATTACCTTTTATGGAGCATAAATATCTTCGGTGGATCGGATATTTTTTGTGGCCGATGGTATTTCTGATAGTGGTTATTTTGATCATTATACCAATCAGTAATTAGAGAGGTATTGTGTGCTGACAGCACACCAAAGAAAATGGCATAAGTGATACACTTTCTTTAACAACAGAAAGGGGGTGTTACAGATGCCAAGTTATATTATTAACAGAGAAAAGACGGATGGTCGTTACAATGAAGTGCATACTACAACATGCGGACATAGACCGGCAGCATATAATCAGGTAAGCCTAGGGTGGCATGCTGATGAGATTGATGCGGTAGCTTATGCAAAAAGAAATGGTTATCCGGATGCGGATGGTTGTTATTATTGTTGCGAGAGAGCACACCGCGGATAAGAAAGGAAGTTCGGCAGCAGTTCTGGAAAGGATTGCTGCCGAATTTGTATAGTGAGTATGATATGAAGTCAATACGGACACAAAAATTTTTTTAACCATATATTTAGAAAGTCTGGTTTTCGTTGAATGAGTAGAATAGGACTTGGATTTTCTACCGGAAAGATTAACCCATTTAAAAAATAGCATTTTTTCAGTTGGTGCGGGGAAATCTGATCAAAACATGTGGTACTCCTTTCGATGAAAAAGTTAATCAGTTATTTATTTTATGATAACATGGAGAATTTTGTTTAAAAAGTGAGCACTTGTATAAAATAAATGTATATGATAAACTATAAGCGTAAAAAAATTACGATCAAAATTAAAAGAAAGGGAAAAAATATGTTAAAACGAGTGATTGCTAAGAATTTCAAGTGTTTTAAGAATGAAACTATTTTTGATTATACAAAAACGAATTATAAATTATTAGAGCAAAATACGGAAGGAAAGAACTTGAAAGGAGTGCTTTTTGTAGGAGATAATGCTTCAGGGAAAACAACAGCATTACAACCAATAAAGCTAATGCTGGATTTATTGTTTAAAGATAGAGATATATCATTGGTAATGTATAATTGTCTTTTTTCAACGGAGAAAATAACAAGTTTACAATTTGAATTTGATGTAGACAATCATGAAATTAAATATGAATTTTCTTTTGATAGAAATGTGTTTATAGAAGAGAGATTGACAGTTGATGATCAAATAGTGATAGAACGTGTAAAAAAGAATGTAAGATTACAATTAGAAGAGGAAAAGTCTTTTCACGAAGTAGATGATACTTTACTTTTCTTAAAACGAGTTTATTTTAGTACAAAATTTGCAGGAAACAAAATACTGATTCAGTGGTTTGATGAATTAAAAAAATCAGTGTATATCAATGCATATTCGAGAAGAATTGTATCGTATAACGGAAAAAGCCTTTCTGTAAATAAATATCTTGAGGAGAATGGAACAGATCATATAAATAAGTTTTTTGAAGACAATAATTTTCAATTTGCTATTCAATATGAAAAAGTTGTTGAAAAAGAAGGGCTACGTTTTGAATTAGATGAGAATGAAGGGAAAATGGTATTTTTTGAAAGACAGGGAATAGAAACACCACTCCCTATATTTATGGAGTCTACGGGAAACCAGACACTTATTAATATATTGCCAGCTATTCTTTCTGTTGTAGAAAACGGAGGAATGTTGTTAATTGATGAATTTAGTAGTGGATTGCACAATAAATTAGAGGAATTACTTATTAGATATATTATGAGAAATGGAAAGGGTATGCAGTTATTTTTTGTATCACATTCAACGAACTTATTGTCAAATTCCATTTTGAGACCTGATCAGATTTATGCAGTAGAAATGGAAGGAAAAGAGGGAAGTAAAATAAAACGTTTTTCAGATGAGCAGCCAAGAGCGGCACAAAATCTTGAAAAAATGTATCTGAGCGGAGTGTTTGGGGGAGTACCTGAGTATGGAATTGATAGAAAATAAACGTGTTGGTAAAGTGTTGCTGATTGTTGAAGGAAGTAAGCATGAATTTAGTTTGATGAAAAAAATATTTGTAGATGTGCTTGGATATACGCAAATTGAAAAAAGGCGTGAAAGAGAAGAATATTATGTTCGGGAAGGAGATAAACATAGTATAGTTGCTGTTGTTAATACAAAAACATCTAATATTTCGTCAATTAATAGTGAAGAATATTTGGATCAAATATATGAAGAGTTGATCGAAAAGTATGAGTTTGATATTGATAATACAGCTATTTATTATTTATTTGACCGTGATCGGATGCGAAAAAATATATTAATGAACATGCTAAGACTATTTCAATGAATAAAATATGTAAAGCAAATATTATACATGCAGGGGTGAAAATGCTGAAGTATCTAGAACAAAAGAAAATACCTCTTGATTTAGATGAATTTAACAATACGAATGGTATGGTTTTTGATGAACAGGAAAAAATTTTTCGGGAATCTGATACATTTAGAATATTGTCTATGATTTCCTGTGTGCTTATGGATTTAGGAGTACTAATACAAAGGGAATAATGAATTTGAAAAGGATAAACTGAGATGCTGTTTGTTAAATGATATGTGTGGATGGTTAATTTTTATCTGCTGGGAAGTCCTCCCCGCGCTAATCCTAGCGCAGGAAGCCTCTCAGCATTTTCTCTTTCCAGAACCGGTACTTCTGGTACCGTACTGGCAGATCCATCCAGGTCTTTTTATCTACAACACTTCTCTGATGGGTAAAACATGCAAATCCATCCTTTCCGTGATAGCATCCCATGCCGCTTTCTCCGACACCGCCAAATGGCATCTGGCTGGTAGCAAGATGGATAATGGTATCGTTGATACATCCACCACCAAAATGACATCTGGCAAGGACTTTCTTTTTCACAGCAGAATCTTCAGTGAAAAGATAGAGCGCAAGCGGGTGCGGATGAGCTTCAATCTGCCGGATCGCATCATCCAGGTTCGAATAAGTAAGCACCGGAAGAATCGGTCCAAAGATTTCTTCGCCCATAACCGGATCGTCCCAGGTGACATTTTTCAGGATCGTAGGTGCAATGCGCAGGGCAGATGGATCGGACTCACCGCCACAGACTAGCTTATCGGTGGCAATCAGGTTCTGCAGCCGGTGAAAATGTTTTTCGTTGATGATTTTCCCATAATCCGGATTTTGCAGAGGCTGTTTGCCGAATTGCCGGTGGATTTCTTTTTCCAGTGCCTGAAGCAGCTGGTCGCGAATGGAAGCATCGCAGAGGATATAATCCGGAGCAACGCAGGTCTGTCCGCAGTTGAGATATTTTCCGAATACAATCCGTCTTGCAGCGAGTGGGATTTTCGCGGTGGAATCTACGATACACGGACTTTTTCCGCCAAGCTCCAGAGTGACAGGAGTCAGGTATTCGGCAGCATGACGAAGGACTTCTTTTCCGACCGTTTTTCCGCCGGTGAAAAAGATCTTGTCAAAACGCTGTTTTAAGAGTGCCTGATTTTCTTCTCTGCCTCCGGTGATCATTGTTACATATTCTGGCGGATAACATTCGGTGAGAAGCTGGCTCAGAACCTGACTGGTGCGTGGAGCGTAGGCGCTTGGTTTCAGGATGACTGTATTTCCGGCGGCGAGCGCATCGATCAGTGGCTCTAAAGTGAGCAGTACCGGATAATTCCAGGGACTCATGATCAGCACCGTTCCGTATGGAGATGGCGCCTGAAAGCTTCTGGCGGCGAACTGCGCCAGTGGAGTCGGCACGGTTTTGCAGCGCATCAGCTTTGGTAAATGCTTTTGCATCCAGGTAAGTTCAGAAAGTGTCAGCCCGATTTCGCACATATAGCTTTCCATCCGGCTTTTTCCAAGATCCGCCTTTAGCGCTGTGTACAGATCTTGTTCATGGCGTTTGAGTGCAAGTTTTAGCTGTTCTAATTGTTTTAATCGAAAAGAAAGCGGAAGTGTTGCGCCGGTCGCGTAAAATTCGCGCTGCGCGGTGATCCGTTCTTTGATTGTCTGCTCGTCCATAGTTTTAACCTCCTCATATCTGAATATTTAAGTTTTATTTTTTGCTCAATAAATGATGCTTTTCTCTTTAAATAAGGTTTTCATGTAGAAAGTAATTTTACTATTGGAATGATAAAATTTTATCGGAGGGAAATAGTTGTTGAGACTGATTGAATGCATAGTAAATTCCCTTGATCATAGAAAATAACTTATATTTCCTTTATGATAACGAAATTACAGGAATTCTTCAACGGTGTGAGTGGCGAAAATGAAAAGAATGTGCTAAAATATCTTTGTTTGCAGAAACAGACAGACATTATCTTACCAAGACAGGAGTTTTAATATATATGGGATACGAGCGTTTGGAAAAAAGTTTAATCGATCTGGTGAAGGAAGAACAGGCAAAGCTCGGATATCGGAAAGAGATGATCCGGCTTTATTATCCGCTCAGTTCACTGAATCATTTTATGGAGGCGAATGCAGATGCGGAAGAGATGCAGGAACTCCTTGCAGATTTTCCGAAAGCAGCAGAAGATATTTTCGGGGAAGTCGGAATTACACATGTAAAGGACCGTTTTTGCTTTGCTTTATCGGACAAGGCATCCGAATATGTGCATGCAAATATGAAGCCGAATGAATTTATCAAAGAGCTGGTGGAGCTTGTCGCAAAGCATGGCTGCACGATGGAAGAGATCGAAGCACTGTTCTGTTCACATTCGGACAGGATTGTGACAGAACCGATGGACAATGGAGAATTTGACCGGATGATCCGTTTTGAAGAGGGCGAGGACAAGTATTATTACTGCTTCAAGGATGAAGGATGCCATATCATTTATCACCGTTTCCTTCCGGAAGATTATGCAGATTTTGATTTTTAAGTCGAGTAAGGATTTATACGGATTTTGACTTTTTAAATCAGATGATGATGTTGGGGTCAAAAGATATTTTGCCCCCTTTGATACCAGATTGCTACGTGCTTTGCACTCTCGCAATCCTCAAAAACATTCGTAATCCGCTCATTTTTCTTAAAAAAATGGCTACTTACTCATGTTTTTGGCGGGTCAAGAGGTCAAAAAGCCTCTTGCAAGCAAGCTTGCATCGGCTTTCTGACCTTTTGACCTTGGTATCATCAGATAAGACAATAAGAAATCGAGGTAACACCAATGAAAATCGGAATATATGATTCAGGAATCGGCGGACTTTCAGTGCTTCACCGCGCACTGAAAAAAATGCCGGAAGCAGAATTTGTATATTATGCGGATACAAAGCATGTTCCATACGGAGAAAAGACAAGGGAACAGATCAAAGGATATGTAGAAGAGGTTCTGAACTTCCTGATTGCGCAGGATGTCGATGCAATTGTGATCGCCTGCAACACGGCAACCAGCGTGGCAACCAAAGAATTCAGAGGCGAATTTGCCATGCCGATCGTCGGCATGGAACCGGCAGTCAAGCGTGCGCTCAAACTCTATCAGGATATGCAGAAACGGATCCTGGTAACAGCAACTCCGGTTACGATCGCCGGAGAAAAACTGCACAACCTTCTGGAACAAGTAGACACCGAGCATGAAGTCGACCTTGCGCCCCTTCCAAAGCTGGTTCGCTTTGCAGAAGCCGGAAGATTCCAGGATCCGGAAATAGATGAATACCTAAAAAACAGCCTTCAGGACTATACCCTCAACCAGTACGCCGCAGTCGTACTCGGCTGTACCCATTTCAATTACTTCAAACAGTCCTTCCGCAAAATCTTCCCGGGAGAAATCCACTTCGTAGACGGCAACGAAGGCACCCTCCGCCAGCTAAAACGAGTTCTCCCGGAAGAAACCACCCCGGGAGAATCAGGCAAAGTCACTTTCTACTTCTCCGGAGCCCCAGCCGATGAGGACGGAATGCAAAAAATTCAGGCATGCATGGCACAGTTAGATAAAGTATACGAGATCAAGTAAATACTGATATCGAATTATTAAAAAAATACTAAAACCAGCCAAATAGTTCCAATGAAAAATATAAGAACTGGTTGGCTGGTCTTTATATAATCAAACTTCTAAAAATCCAAAAAATATTTTCATAAAACTTTCACCATCAAAGTACATCCCCGCCACAGTACCATGATTCACTTCTGGCATTCAGGAACACTCAAGTGTATTCAATAAATTCGAGCGCCGCCAGAGAAGAATAAAATCCGCCACATTCCTATCTTGTGCAATGGAGATGAGACTCAAGAATCGTGGAAGCCTTTGCTGAACACGATTCTCGCCCTAAGAGGCTCATCGGAATGGTTTGCACAACTTGGAATGTGTCGGATTTTATTCTTCTCTGGCGGTGTCACAACCCATATTTACAACACTTCCTGTATCCCGGAAATATCACTATCTATCATCATCGAGTAATTTGTATAGTACACCACAAACCCCGGCTTGCTTCCATTCGGTTTCTTAACCTGCTTTTTCTCCACATAGTCAACCTCCACCTTTTCAGCCCCGGAATTCTTCGAATAATGTGCCGCAAGTCTTGCCGCCTCTTCAAAAGTACGGTCCGGAAGTTCTTCCCCGTTAGTTTTGACGATGACATGGGAACCCGGTGCCTTTTTCGCATGGAACCACCAGTCCCCGCCATTTGCAAAATGGAAGGTCAGTTCTTCGTTCTGAAGATTATTTTTTCCAACATACATATGGAAACCGTCCGAAGAAATATAGTGGAACGGTTTGCTTGTGATCTTCACCTTTTTGGAAGACTGCTTTCTGCGGATAAATCCACTTTCAATCAGTTCTTCCTTGATCTGGATCAGGTCGTCCTCACTCCGCGCAATATCCAGTGACTTGCTGACAGATTCCAGATAATCAATCTCATCTTTGGTCTCTTTGATCAGCTCGGACAGTGCTTCAAAAGTACGTTTCTGCTTATTGTAGCGGTCAAAATATTTCTTTGCATTTTCCTGTGGCGTTTTCTGTGGATCCAGCGGAATTTTGATCATTTCGTTAGTATAATAATTGAGTGCTTCCAGTTCTTTCGCACCCTCCTCCAGATTGTAACCGTAGGTGTGGATCAGTTCTCCGTATACCTTGTATTTATCACGGTTTTCCGTATCGCGGAGCTGTTTTAACTGCAGGTCATATTTCTTACGGTTTCGTTCAAGTGCCGTCTGTACTACACGGCGGAGATCCGAAGATTTCTGACGGATCCGGGTGATCAGATCACGGGAAGAATAATAAGTTCGGATGACTTCAGAAATCGAGTCAAAGGATTTCACCTGATAGTTGGAAAAGTGGGTGAGTGGAAGAGAGGAGAACTCTTTTGGCTCATTTCCTTCATAATAAATAGCAGGAGAGAATTTTCTTTCTGTCACCTGCTCCATAAAATAGGTAAATTGCCGGTACAGGTGGGAAAGCAGATCGGCAGACATCTCAGATGCCGGAATGGAAGAATCAATCCCTGCGAGATGACAGATCTCTTCGGCGACAACCGGACTGATCCCGGTAAAACTGTTGTAGATCGCTTTGCCGACAGGCATCGGTTTGGAGAGTAATTCCTGTGTGAAATTCTCTTCCGGAATGTCAAGCGGATTCTCCTTTTTCATGGTGTCCGGGATAAAATATTCCCTGCCCGGAAGGACCTCACGCACAGAGCTCATCTGAGCAGAAACATGCTTGATACTGTCGATGATCATTCCCTTTTCATTGCAGAAAATAATATTGCTGTGTTTGCCCATGATCTCAACGATCAGGGATTTGCGGCACAGATCTCCAAGTTCATCCAGGTGCTCGATCTCGAAGCGGATGATCCGCTCCAGGGAAGGCTGGGAAATGCCTACGATGCGGCCATTTGCAATATGTTTTCTCAGAAGCATACAGAAATTCGGCGCAGTCATAGGACTTGGTTTGTTATCTCTGGACAGATAGATCAGCGGCAGGGATGCACTTGCGGAGATGACCAGTCGCACCTGCCCTTTCGCAGGTTTGATCGTGAGAAGCAGTTCGTCATTTTCCGGCTGTGCGATCTTGGCGATTCGTCCGTTCAGGATCGTATCATTTAATTCTTTTACGATATTTGAAATTGTAATTCCATCAAAAGCCATTTTAAAAATTCACCTCATATTTATCCGTGAATATGCCAGGGCACATTCTTTTTTCAATGGGCTCATTATAGCATAGAGAGGCATAGATAGACAAGTGAAAATGCCCCGTCACCCGGTTGACGAGTAAGTGTAAATGAACTATAATAATCGATAGTAAAACGGCCCTTAAAAGGTCAGTAAGAAGAGGGAAAATCAAATGATAAAAAGTATGACAGGCTTTGGACGGTGTGAGATCGCCGAAGCAGACCGCAAATTTACCGTAGAGATGAAAGGGGTTAATCACCGTTACCTGGATGTGAATATCCGTATGCCGAAAAAGCTCAATTTCTTTGAGTCGGCACTCCGCAATCTGCTCAAGCAGTACGTGCAGAGGGGAAAGATTGATATTTTCATCGGGTATGAAGATATGACAGAAAGCCAGATGACTTTAAAATATAACCAGAAGCTGGCAGAAGAATATATGGAAAGTTTTAAACAGATGGAAGAACACTTTGGCCTGGACAATGATATCCGGGTATCCACACTGGCACGTTGTCCGGAAGTGCTTACGATGGAAGAACAGTCCGCAGATGAAGAGGAACTCTGGAACGGACTTGAGAAGGCAATGAAGGGTGCCTGTGAGCAGTTCGTACAGACCAAGACAGCGGAAGGTGAGAACCTGAAAAAGGATATCATCGGCAAACTGGACGGTATGCTGGAGGTTGTCGGAAAAGTGGAAGAACGCTCGCCACAGATCGTTGCCGAGTACCGTGAGAAGCTGGAAACAAAGGTGAAAGAGCTTCTGGAAGATACCCAGATTGATGAGGGAAGGATCGCCGCTGAGGTTGTGATCTTCTCTGACAAGATCTGTACAGATGAAGAAGTGGTAAGACTGAAAAGCCATATCAAGCATATGAAGGAAACTTTGGAACAGACCGAAGGAATCGGCCGTAAGCTTGATTTTATCGCTCAGGAGATGAACCGGGAAGCGAACACGATCTTATCCAAGGCAAATGATCTGGAAGTATCGAATTACGCGATCGATCTGAAGACCGAGATTGAAAAAGTACGTGAACAGATTCAAAATATTGAATAAAGCTTTGAAAAATGTAAAAAGATGTGTTAAAATAACATTTCAATGTCTGAGTATGCAGGAGAACTGATTATGAGAGAAAAAAAGGGAATCCTTATCGTAGTATCCGGATTTTCCGGAGCCGGTAAGGGAACATTGATGAAAAAGCTGATGCAGGACTATGATAATTATGCATTATCAATCTCTGCAACCACGCGTCAGCCTCGTGTCGGGGAAGAAGACGGAAGAGAGTATTTTTTCAAAACCAAAGATGAATTTGAAAAAATGATTGCGCGTGATGAGCTTATAGAGTATGCTAGATATGTAGAAAATTACTATGGAACTCCGAAACAGTATGTTATGGAGCAGTTAGAAGCAGGCAAGGATGTGATCCTTGAGATTGAGATCCAGGGAGCACTGAAGGTGAAAGAAAAGTATCCGGATACCCTGCTGATGTTCGTGACTCCGCCGAGTGCGCAGGTACTGAAAGACAGACTGGTAGGACGGGGAACCGAGACCGCAGAAGTGATCGATTCGAGAATGAAGCGGGCAGTAGAAGAATCACAGGGCGTAGAGAAGTACGATTATCTTGTGATCAATGATGACCTGGAGCGCTGCGCAAAAGAGATGCACAGTATTATTCAGGGTGAGCATGACCGGGTGAGCCGGAATGCTGACTTTATAGATGATATCAGAAAAGAACTGAAGGAACTGTAAGAAAGGAGCAGAATTTATGTTACATCCATCATATACCGATTTGATGAAAGTAGTAAATCAGGACGTGGAAGAAGGCGCAACTAAGATTGTCAACAGCCGTTATTCTATCGTTCTTGCAACAGCAAAGAGAGCGAGACAGATCATTGACGGCGAGATGCCGCTTGTTCCTGTTAAGGACGGCGAAAAGCCGCTTTCTATTGCAATTGATGAGCTGAACAGTGGAAAGATCAAAATTATTGCAGAAGACGCTGATAAATAAAAGAAATTCCAATACCCTGCAGCTTTCTGCGGGGTATTTCTGGGATATGGGTATTTTTATAAAAGAATATGCGCGGATGTAAAAAGCGTGTCTGGCATATTCTTTATCTGAACTAGAAATTATGCTTGAGGAGAAAGTTATTTTATGAATATATTATTCATTTCGTTAGGCTGTGACAAGAACCTTGTGGATTCGGAGGTCATGCTTGGGATTCTTGCAAAGGACGGTCATCAGATGGTGGACGATGAGACAATGGCAGATGTCATTATCATTAACACCTGCTGCTTTATCCATGACGCAAAGGAAGAGAGTATCCAGAATATTCTTGAGATGGCAGAACTGAAGAAGACCGGCAGATTAAAAGCCCTGATCGTAACAGGATGTCTTGCACAGAGATACAAAGAAGAGATCATTCAGGAGATTCCGGAGGTTGATGCGGTTCTCGGAACGACTTCTTATGAAGAGATCGCACACGTGATCGATGGAATTTTAAGTGACAGTCCGATGGAGCGCGGAGATGTACGCATGACCATGAAGGATGTGGATTATCTCCCGGTGACAGACACACACCGTATGGTGACGACCGGCGGACATTTCGCTTATTTGAAGATCGCAGAAGGCTGTGACAAGCACTGTACTTACTGTATTATCCCGAAGGTGCGTGGAGATTTCCGAAGTGTACCGATGGAGCATCTTCTTAAGGAAGCGCAGGAACTGGCAGACGGAGGTGTCAAAGAACTGATCCTGGTAGCACAGGAGACGACTATGTATGGAACCGATCTGTACGGAGAGAAGAGACTTCCGCAGCTTTTAAGAGAGCTCTGTAAGATCAACGGACTTCGCTGGATCCGTATTTTATACTGCTATCCGGAAGAGATCACAGACGAACTGATCCAGGTGATCAAAGAAGAACCGAAGATCTGTCATTATCTGGATCTTCCGATCCAGCATGCAAGTGACGGTATCCTGAAGAGAATGGGAAGACGTACTTCTAAAGAACAGCTGATCGAGACAATCGAAAAGCTGCGCCGTGAGATTCCGGATATTGCACTTCGCACGACATTGATTACCGGATTCCCGGGAGAGACACAGGAACAGCATGAAGAGCTGATGGATTTTGTGGATCAGATGGAATTCGACAGACTTGGCGTATTTACTTACTCACCGGAAGAGGATACTCCGGCGGCATCTATGCCTGATCAGATCCCGGAAGAAGTCAAAGAGGACCGTCAGGCAGAGCTCATGGAACTTCAGCAGGATATCGTATTCGACCAGGCAGAAGACCGGATCGGGGAAGAACTGCTTGTGATGATCGAAGGCAAGGTAGCAGATGAGAATGCCTATGTGGGAAGAACCTACCGGGATGCGCCGAATGTAGACGGACTTATTTTTGTGAACACATCGGAAGAGCTGATGTCGGGAGATTTTGCAAGGGTAAAAGTGACCGGATCGGCAGATTATGATTTGATAGGAGAGTTATTATGAATTTACCAAATAAGTTAACGATTTTACGAGTGATTTTAATTCCGTTTTTTGTAGTGTTTATGTTATTTGATATTACCGGAGCAGCAGACAAATGGATCGCACTTGTGATTTTCTGCGTTGCCAGCCTGACGGATATGCTGGATGGAAAAATTGCAAGAAAATACAATCTGGTAACGAACTTCGGTAAATTTATGGATCCGCTCGCAGATAAGCTGTTGGTATGTACTGCGCTGATCTGCCTGACATCTATGGACAGACTGAATGTCATTGTTGTTCTGGTGATCATTGCCAGAGAATTTATCATCAGCGGATTCCGTCTGGTTGCTTCCGACAATGGAATCGTCATTGCGGCAAGCTACTGGGGCAAATTTAAAACCGTATCACAGATGGCACTGATTATTGTGTTGATCATGGATCTGGGTGGTGTGTGGAATATTGTAGGAACAGTCCTTACATGGGTGGCACTGATCCTGACAGTCGTTTCACTGATCGATTATATCGCAAAGAACAAACAGGTATTAACACAGGGAGGCATGTAAAATGGTTGTAGAGCTGATTTCTGTCGGCACTGAAATTTTACTTGGCAACATTGTGAATACAAACGCAGCATACCTAGCAGAGAAATGTGCTCTGCTAGGTTGTTCTTTATATCACCAGACTGTTGTCGGCGACAATGAAGAGCGTATGGAAGAAGCAATCCGCCAGGCAATAGAGCGCGCTGATATCGTAATTCTGACAGGGGGACTTGGACCTACCAAGGATGATCTGACAAAAGAAGTAACTGCAAAGGTATTTGGCAGAAAACTTTATATGGATGAACATTCCAAGGCACGAATCCGGGACTATTTTGAGAAGATTAAGAGCAAAAAGGTGACAGAAAATAATTGGAAGCAGGCGTTGGTTCCGGAAGGCGCGATCGTGATCGACAATCTGAACGGAACGGCACCTGGACTGATCCTGGAGGATAAAGAGCGCGGCAAAGCAGCGATCCTGATCCCTGGGCCTCCGAATGAGATGAAGCCGATGTTTGAACACGACATTGCACCGTACCTCAATAAAAAGCAGCCGGAGGGAATCTATTCCCATATGGTAAAAGTGTGCGGGATCGGGGAAAGCCGGGCAGAGACCATGGTTGCGGATCTGATGGATGCACAGACCAATCCGACGCTTGCGCCTTATGCAAAGACAGGAGAGGTACATTTCCGTGTGACGGCAAGAGCCTGCTCGGAAGAAGAGGCGGAGAAGCTGATGCAGCCGATAATCGAAGAGATGAAGAAGCGTTTTGGGGATGCCGTATATACGACAGAGGAAGAGGTGACTCTGGAAGAGTCGGTGATCCGTCTTCTGGAAGAGAAGAAGATGACTGTGACAACAGCAGAGTCATGCACCGGCGGGAAGCTTTCAGGAAGACTTCTGAATGTATCAGGAGCGTCAAATGTATATAACGAAGGCTACATCACCTATGCCAATGCATCGAAAGAAAAAATTCTTGGTGTGAAGCATGAGACACTGGAAACCTACGGGGCAGTCAGTGAACAGACTGCAGCAGAGATGGCGCTTGGAGCAGCAAAGGCGGCAGGTGCGGATGCGGCGCTTAGTGTAACCGGAATCGCAGGACCTGGCGGCGGTACAGCGGAAAAACCGGTCGGACTTGTGTATATCGGATGTGCGGTAAATGGAGAGGTAACGGTAAGAGAGTACCGTTTTACCGGCAATCGTGAGAAGAACCGGGACTATGCGGTTGCACGTGCGATCACACTTTTGAGAGAAGAGCTTTTAAAGAGGGCATAAAAAGACGAGGTAAAGACAAATGATCATAAAAAGACTAAACACCAGCCGGGAAGTTGTGGCAGGTCTGCATCTGGTATGGGATGTATTTATCAGAGAAAACGCCGGCTCCTGTACACAGCAGGGAATCGAAGAATTTGCCCGCTTCATCAAGATGGAGAATTTCATGCCGCTTGTGGAAAGAGGAGAGATGATCGTCTTTGGCGTGGTGGAAGGACAGGAGCTGGGCGGTATCGGAGCGGTACAAAGTGACGGGCATATTTCCCTTCTTTTTGTCCGTCCGGATCTGCGAAGAAGAGGGATTGCAAAGGCGCTTGTAAATGAAATGTGCAGATTCTGTACGATGCAGCTTGCCCTGATGCGCATAACCGTCAATGCATCGGTTGTGAGTACGGAGGCTTATCATCATATGGGATTCCGGGATCTGGCACCGGTTCAGGAAAAAGACGGGATCCGGTTTGTCCCGATGGAGCTTATGGTATCACCGGCAAACGTAAGACCTTCACATTATGGAAAGAAGCATACCGGACTCTTTATCGGAATTGCAGTAACGGCGGTTATTTTTCTGATTTTCCTAGGGCTTCTTTTCGGAAAGATCATCATCAATTTCTCAAATGCTGACAGAAACCGGCAGGATTCATCACAGATCTTTGAATATGATCCAAACGGGGACGGAAGCTTCGGGGATCTCTTTGGCGGGGATGAAAGCGGAGAAAATGGTGAAAGTGAAAGCTCTGAAGAGGCGCAGGGAATCGAAGCGATCGAGGGCTATGAAGCGGAGAATCTGCCGTATACGATCACGGAGGAAAATTATACGTATTTTTCCAATGGAAATAAAGGCGAATATCCGATGCAGTTTGATGTCAAATATCCGCAGATCACAGGTGTGGAAGGCGAAAATATTGACAAGATCAATGAAATGCTGAAAGACTGTGCGATGAGTACAGTAAATACTCTGTATCTGGATCCGAGTGATTCCATGAAAGAGAAAATGCTGGAAGAATCGGATCCATTTATGGCAAGCCTTGTGACCTATAGGGTTTCTTATGCAGGAGAAGATTTTATCAGTGTGGCATTCAATGATATTTATTATGCAGGAAATACTTCTTCCCAGTACTGTGACCTTCGTACCCGCAATATCCGTATTTCGGATGCAAAGCAGTTTGAGGTGTCGGATATTGTGGATCTAAGTGATGCATTTATGCAGGACTGGATGAAAAAGATGAAGGGCGAAGCACCATCTGCAGAGGTGTTAAGTAATGTGAAATTAAATGATTTCCGCCAGATTTTAAATGGTGAAATCCTGGAGAACCGGTATTTTGATGCGTTCTTTGTGGACAAAGACGGCATTGAAATTGGAATCACTTATCACTATCCGGGAGACGGAAAAGAATCATCTGCGGAGAGTGGATGGATCACAGCGCCGTTTAATATGAAAGAAATAATTGAATATAAAACGGACAGTGAGTTCTGGAATCTTGTACAAAGTAACAATTGACGAATGTCGAAAATTGTGCGAAAATAAATACATATGGTGTTAAAACAATCACAAACGCCTTATAAAAGAAAAACAGATGTATTTGAAAGGAGTTTTAACATGATTTATTCACATGAAGTAGAAATGATGTGTCCGGTAGCTCAGGGTGCAAACCACGGACCAGCTCCAATTCCGGAAGAAGCAAAATGGGTAAAGGCTAAAGAAATCAAAGATATTTCCGGTCTTACACATGGTGTCGGCTGGTGTGCTCCACAGCAGGGTGCATGTAAGCTCACTTTGAACGTTAAAGATGGTATTATTCAGGAAGCACTTGTGGAGACAATCGGATGTTCAGGAATGACTCATTCCGCAGCTATGGCTTCAGAAATTCTTCCAGGAAAGACTATTTTGGAAGCACTTAACACAGACCTTGTCTGTGATGCAATCAATACAGCAATGAGAGAACTTTTCTTACAGATCGTATACGGAAGAACTCAGAGTGCATTCTCAGAAGAAGGACTTCCGATCGGTGCAGGACTTGAAGACCTTGGTAAAGGACTTCGTTCACAGGTTGGTACAATGTACGGAACTCTCGCAAAAGGACCACGTTACCTGGAAATGGCAGAAGGTTATGTAACAGGAATCGCTCTTGATGATAAAGATGAGATCATCGGATACCAGTTCGTAAGTCTTGGAAAATTCACAGACTTTGTCAAAGCAGGCGATACTCCGAACGAAGCTTGGGAAAAAGCTAAAGGACAGTACGGACGTGTAGCTGATGCCGCTAAGATCATTGACCCACGTAAAAACTAATTACATAGATAGTTGAACGGGTTATATAGGCAACAATATTTTCAGGAGGACAATTAAATGGCTTTATTTGAATCATATGAGAGAAGAATTGATAAAATCAATGAAGTTTTAAACAGCTATGGCATTGCTTCACTCGAAGAAGCTGAAAAGATCACAAAGGATGCCGGACTGGATGTATACAACCAGATCAAAGGCATTCAGCCAATCTGTTTTGAAAACGCATGCTGGGCTTATATTACAGGTGCAGCAATCGCAATCAAAAAAGGATGTACAAGAGCAGCAGACGCTGCAGCAGCAATCGGAGAAGGTCTTCAGGCTTTCTGTATTCCGGGATCTGTAGCAGATCAGAGAAAAGTAGGTCTGGGACATGGTAACCTTGGAAAGATGCTTCTTGAAGAAACAACAGACTGCTTCTGCTTCCTTGCAGGACATGAATCATTCGCAGCTGCTGAAGGTGCAATCGGTATCGCTGAAAAAGCAAACAAAGTTCGTCAGAAACCTCTTCGTGTTATCCTGAACGGTCTTGGAAAAGATGCTGCAAAGATCATCTCAAGAATTAACGGATTCACATATGTTCAGACAGAATATGATTACTACACAGGAGAACTGAAAGAAGTTCAGAGAATCGCTTACTCTGACGGACTCCGTTCTAAAGTAAACTGCTACGGTGCAAATGATGTACGTGAAGGAGTAGCTATCATGTGGAAAGAAGGCGTTGACGTTTCTATCACAGGTAACTCTACAAACCCGACACGTTTCCAGCATCCGGTTGCAGGTACATACAAGAAAGAATGCGTAGAAGCAGGAAAGAAATACTTCTCAGTTGCTTCAGGTGGTGGTACAGGACGTACACTTCACCCGGACAACATGGCAGCAGGACCGGCTTCTTACGGTATGACAGATACACTCGGACGTATGCACTCTGATGCACAGTTCGCAGGATCTTCATCTGTACCGGCTCACGTAGAAATGATGGGTCTTATCGGTGCAGGTAACAACCCGATGGTCGGAATGACAGTCGCTGTTGCTGTAAGTATCGAGGAAGCTCACAAAGCTGGTAAATTCTAAGAAATTTATTTACAGGGCGTGTGAAAAAACGAAAGTTTTTTCATGCGTCCTTTTGTTTTTGGATGCGACAGTTGTTATATTTTATAAAAAAGTGTATAACTCCCCTTACCCCATAAGAATGCTATTATGAAATCCTATGCGGCAGTTGCAACTTTTTTTCTGTTTGTTATGATATTTATAAAGATTACACTGATCCTCCAGTTCACGCAATGATATATAGCCATGCGTCATGAATCCAAACAAAACTGTTTTCAGCATGCTGACCGGGTCATATCTGAGTCTTCCTG
>ERZ894220.449-NODE-449-length-31203-cov-29.6756_pt1 | contig 31203 bp, 35 predicted proteins | sample MGYA00380292_ERZ894220 | MGnify/ENA primary metagenome ERZ894220 (study PRJEB32331, sample SAMN06328446) | human gut metagenome | biome: human gut microbiome; feature: stool | host: Homo sapiens | collected 2014-12-05 ... | reverse complement strand
TTTGTCATGGAACTTTCCTTTCTACCTCATCCCTGATTTCAAAACATTATTTATTAGCTGAAACGTTGCCCGAATACGCTGTTCTGCGCTCTATGGCTGGTGTTGGGGATCGACTCGGTCCCCTTATCCTTGCTGAAATTGGAGATATCCGCCGCTTTCACAGTGGAAAAGCACTCAACGCTTATGCTGGTAACGATCCGCCTCCATATCAGTCTGGAACATTTGAGAGCTACAATCGCCACATATCAAAACGTGGGAATGCGGCTCTCAGAAAGTATTGCTTTGAGGTTATGCAGACACTCAAACTTACACGACCTCAAGATGACCCTGTCTACCTTTTTCTGCTCAAAAAGGAACAGGAAGGGAATCCGTATAACGTAGCTAAAATGGCCGGAGTCGACAAGTTTCTCCGCATCTACTACGCGAGAGCGATGGAAACACTCAAGCAACAGTAACCACTGACTCTATTATATATCTTTTTCAAAAATCCACAACTGCTGTGGATTCAATTTAATGCGCCCTTTTTCCAAAAGAAAATCGGAAAATCTAAAAAAACTCTTGAGAAATACATTAGCAAGATTTATCTCACTGTCCAACTGCGCGGTAAACCACATCAAAATACTCGCAGACGCACTTCATGCTTTCGTCAAAGTTCCTGCCGATTTCCTCACACGCTGCGGTAAACGCCTTGCGGTGGGCTTTCTTCCACGCGGCAAGGGTGCCGCCCCCCTCGGCGGCGGCACAGTCTGCCGTCACATCTTCAAACGGGACAACCTCCACCTTTGTGGTGCAAAATCCATTTGCAAAAGGAGTGTGTCATCGTCCAAATTCTCAGGTAGAACCGTATCCGCAATACTTGATAGCATTCTGCTCCAAAAGTCCATGACAACACCTCCAGGAAATACTTTACACAATCATTATACCATCCGGCAGAACGAATTGCCACCATTTCTCTTGTAGTAATAACCAAATCGCAACTGCCACAGAATACCTGCATAATTCAAGGCAGGGATCGCAGGTTATGGTTTGAAGATGGGCGGTGGTTTGTGGCGGCAAAGGTGGTCAAAGAAAAATCCCCGCAGCAATAACGCCGCGAGGATTTATGCACTATGTCTTTTGCCTAAGGAAATTCACAATCACTTGCCTTGCGCCTTGTTCCACGCAGAGGGCATCCACGGATACCGCGCTTCTGTTTCCAGATTATACTGTGCCAGATCCTTCATCTGTTCTACAACATGGGGTACATTCATTCGCTGCACCAGAGCCTCGATAATTTCCTGGCCCATATCTGCCATTTCCAGACGAGTTTTCTCGTCCGGAATGGCACTGGTGGAGGCATGATCCCCATTTTCTTGGAAACAATATCCGATTGCACCGCTTTGATAGGCAAGACCGAACAAGTCGTTAAAGGGAGCGCAGCTCTGCTGCCCCGGATGGAAAAATTCTGTCGTGCAGGGAACATCATCCAGCCGACCCATAATCCGGTAGCCGGCAACAAACACAGAGTCCATCCGCTTCATAACGCCAACCGGATCTGTCTGAATCTTATCCATCATAAAGAGATCCACCGATTTATTGAAGAGCTGCATACACATATCCATATAAAGAATGGGTACACCGGTTTCGTCATAAAAGTCGCGGAGCATCGGGCAGATCGTCATATGCGCAGGACCATGGAAGCTAATATAAATCTGCCGCTTAAAGCCCTGCCGCAATAAGCTGCGCGCGATTGCGCCCAAGTAGTCGATCCCCTGCCGAACGCTTACCTGCACGGTTCCGCGTCCGCTGGCCGTGGCACCTGCGTAGAAGTACGGAAGTCCGGTCAACAGCAAGGCATCACACGCCTCAGCCATTTTTAAGCCGATTGCTTCGCTGACTACGGTTTCACAGTCCAGCGGCATACCGCCGTGCATTTCGGTTGTCCCTACCGGTACAATGATAATATCGTTTCTTTCTAAGTACTGCTGGACTTCGCTGTTGAGCATCCGTCCCAAGATTCGTGTGCGCATTTTCATAATGAACACCCCTTACTGCTGATTTGCGGTTTTTGCTGCTGCAATTTTCTCTCGGGTCGCATCGTCAATGTTCCACACGAACTTGAATGCTGCCCAAGAGCCAAGCACAAACAGAGCAGGAACCAGCAAAGCCAGCATCTTGATACCGCCCAAGGCTGCAGCGCTTTGGGTTGCCGCACCAACCTGATAACCGGTCCAGCCAAGCATCAACACGCCCAGGGAAGAACCGATCGTGGTGCCGATACGGCGGGACAAAGAGAACGTGCCGTAGATAGAGCCTTCCGTGCGCTTGCCGGTAAGGTATTCATTATAGTCAATTGCTTCCGCAACCAGACCCCACTGCATCTGAACCGACAGCATACCGAAGCAGGAAGCAACGCTGCTCCATACTGCATATACCCAGACATTCAACGTCACACAAGACATAACCCCAAACAGAGCCAGATACAGCACCGAACTGATCAACAGACCGTAGCGAATCAGTTTAACCAGACCGGTCTTTTTTGCAATCTTAGGCGCGATACCCATAAGAACCAGACTCAGCGGAAGCGACAGCATAGAAGCCGTAGACATCATAGCCATTGAACCCAGAACGTCCGCATACATATAGGTGCCAACGCTGCCGGTAATTGCCTGCATGGAGCAAAGGAACAAACTATGGATGCACAGTGCCAGGAAAGCGCGGTTGCGCTTAAACACTTCCAAAATATCGCTGATTTTGATGTTGTCTGCACTGCCCTCGGCATTGATAACATTGAGGTTGCGTTCTTCCGTCCAGAAATAGTGGAGGAAGCACAAAACCATACCAACCAATGCCAAAACGGTGATTCCGATACCATAGCCCTTGGAATTGTCACCGAACACGGCGATAATGATGGGGAACAACATCGAAGCCAGAATACCAAAAATCGTGGAGCAAATACCGCGTGCAGAGGAAAGCTGGGCGCGCTCTTCGTCCGTATTTGCCATGGCCGACAGCAGAGAACCCATGGGAATGTTCAGCATGGTGTAGAAGCCTTCATACAGGATCTTGCACACAAACAGAACCGCAATCATCGTCACGCCCTCAAAGTAGGTCGGCAGGGTCCATAATGCGATAGCTGAAACACACATCATAGGCGTGGCGCGCAGAATCCAAGGACGGAACTTTCCCTTCTTGTTATGGTGCTTGGCAAAAACCTTGTCCATCAAGGCACCCATCAAGGGATCGTTGACCGCGTCCCAAATGTTCCAAATCAAGAGCAAGGTGGCGAGCACCGCGCTGCTTACCCCTAAGATGTTCAAACAGTAGCGCGTAAAAAACGTGCTCATGAGCATAAATGTCATTACGCCGCCTGCATCTCCGCAACCATAGCCTATTCGGTTTTTAAGGGTAAGGCCGCTTTTGTTATTCTTTGCCATACGAACATCTCCTTCTGTTTTTTGCCTTGTCGGCACAACCTTCGTTGACCTTATTATAGCAAATCAGAATTATAATAAATATGGCAAACTTCGCAATATATATGGCAAATGTTGCAGATATATGGTATAATCCTAACAAATGTATTTGACAGAAGGTGTATCTTCTATGGATAATGATAATTCACAGGTCAAGCCGATTTTACCAAACATGCCATCAGGTCGAAGCAGCCAATACTCTGCAACAGATTATCGCCGTTATTTTTGCCAGCAAGGTATGACACTGCATGACTTGTATAACAGGCTCAAAATGTACGATCCTTACGCGCAATTTCATGCGGATGAAAACTCTGCGCAGGACCCCATCTGTCTGCACAGCCACAGCTATTACGAACTGATTTATTGCCTGCAAACAGTCGGTGTGTCGTATTTGGTTGGTCCACAGCATTATTTCCCGCAAAAAGGCGACTTGATTTGCATTTTACCGGGTGTCAGCCACAGACCGCTGTTTTCAGAAGGAATGTCCGGTAGTTTTCGCAGGATCGTTTTCAACCTGAATACTGAATTTGTGGCACGTCTTTTCCGTCAGTATGCAGTGGCGGCACCGGAGGATGTATTTGGTTCGGCATTGATACGCCCCCGCCCTGAAATCTCAGCAAATCTTCAACAGATGTTTGAGCGCGGCGTCGAACTTTCCGCTGAAAACACCTCAAAGCTGGAGATGATTGCAGTTGTTTTACAAATCCTGTCCACGCTGGAAAAAACATCCTATCACCGCAGCACGCGCATCAAGGCATCTGACCGCAATGATATTTTGGATGATCTGATCCAATATATAGACCAGAATTTCTCACAGAAACTTACGCTCAACAGCGTAGCGGAGCATTTCTTTGTCAGTCCAAGTACAATCAGCCATATTTGCAGCGACCGCCTGCAAGCAAGTTTCTATCAGTTTGTTCAACAGCGCCGCCTTGCAGAAGGGCAGCGCCTGATATTGAATGGCTTGACCATGGAGGAGGTTTCCACGAAAATCGGATTTTCCAATTATCAGAATTTTTATCGTGCCTTCAAAAAAGCCTATGGCATTTCTCCCAAAGAATACCGCCAGCTTCTAACCCAATAACTCTTGTAAAAAAAGCAGAAGTGACCCTCCGTTTTTGGTGGGACACTTCTGGCATAGGAATGCATCCATTCTTTGTTTTCCCCGCTGTATCACCCGATACAGCGGTATTTTTATTGTCAAAAAGGAGATTTCTATATGGTAAACGAAAACAAAATCCGTATTCTGTATGTTCAGCCGGGCAAGTATCCGGAGGAACGCTTTGTTGCCAATGAGGTGCATCCCCTTCAGCGGCTTGTCGGCGGGTATATGCAAGCCGTCTACCCGTGGTCAAAGGACAAGGTAGCGCTTGTCTGCAACGATTCGGGCAAGGTGGACGGTCTGCCGCTGAACCGTTGCATTGAGGACTACGATGTAATCGCGGGCAATTTCTTTATCTGCGGTTTTTCCGGTGAGGAATTTTGCAGCCTGACCGACAAGCAGTTCCGCCACTACGAAAAGCTGTTTCGTGACCCGGAGCTGTTCTTGCCGACCCCCATTGGCATTATGCCGATGAAATGCACCCCTGACCAGTACAGACGCCTGATGCAGGAGCGCAGCGCAGCCGACCGTGGGGAGCGCTGACTATGGAGTATAAGCGCAAGCGGCTGATATGCGCGGCATTGCAAAAAGCTGAAACTAAAAGAAAGCAGACGGCGCGGCAGGCGGAATCGGCAGCAGGAACCGAGCAGCAAACGCCGGAAGAATACGCCCAGACGGTTGTTTCCGAAAAAACCGCACAGGCGGCAGAGAGCCTGCAAAGCAAGGCGCTGGACACAGGACGAATCAGCTACCGTCAATTTCGGATTTTACAGGAAAAGTGCCAGCGTGTGCCAACCACACACGCCGCCCAGCCCGCTGAAACAGAGAATGTCCCTTTGGCGCAGAGTGCCGACCGGCGAGAAATCAGCAAGCGCCAGCGCTTTCGGCAAAAGGCGCTGGATAAGCAAGCGGTCAAAACTCCCGATTCCTACCGCGACAAAATGCAGGCGCTGAAACGCCAACACCTCACGCGCGAAACGGTGCGCCGCCATCTGGAAAAGCAGGCGGGCGGCACGGTGCTTGGCAGCGGCGTCAGACTGCCCGATACTGTCCCTGTCTTTTCCGGCGGCATCAGACAAGCCGCGCTGGGCAGAGTTCGCACGTTGCTGCAAGCTGCGTTGCTGCGGCTGAAAGCGATACTGGCGCGCACGATACGGCGCACAGCCGGTTCTCTGCTGGCGCTGCTTGGCGCAGGCGGCGTGGTGCTGTTGCTGGCGATGGTCATAGGCGCGGCTGCGGCGGTGATCGGCTCACCGATGGGCATTTTGTTTGCCGATGAATCCGGTGACCCGAACAGCATCCGCATTGCCGGAATCGTTGCGGAAACTAATGCCGACTTCGGCACGGCAATCAACGACATTGTGTCGGCGCACCCGGAATGCAGCGAAACCACGATGGAATACGACTACGAGGACGGTCACACTTGGGCGAGCTACTGGCCCGAAGTGCTGGCCGTCTTTGCTGTACAGAACAACCTGAACAACGACGGCGATGTGGTCGTCATAGACGAAGGCAAAAAGCAGTTGATTCAGGACACCTTTTGGGCAATGCACGAAATAAGTGCCGAGGTGGAGGAAGTAACCGCCACTCCGGAACCGACCGAGGACGAACCCGACCCGGAGCCGGTCACGGAGTACATTCTGCATATCACGGTCAGCAGCAAATCGGTGGACGCACTGGCGGACCTGTACCGCTTTACGCAAGACCAGCGGGACATTTTGCACCAGCTGCTTTCCGAGGAAATGCGTCCCAGCCTGCTTGCCCTGTGCGGTGGGATTGCCGCTGCCGATGGTGCGCTGTGCTGGCCGCTGCCGGGACACACTTATATATCCTGCCACTTCGGGGAGGTGGACGCTTTCGGCAATGCCGGGCATCGCGGCACGGATATTCCCGCGCCGGAAGGCACACCCATCTTGGCTGCCCACAGCGGCACGGTGCTGGTCAGCGGCTGGAACGACAGCTACGGCAATCAGGTGCTGCTGGATAACGGCGCGGGCTTGTCCACGCGGTACGCCCACATGACGCAAACTGCCGTTACCGCAGGGGAAGCGGTAACGGCAGGGCAGGTTATAGGTTATGTAGGCAGCACCGGCGACAGCACGGGCAACCACCTGCATTTTGAGGTAATGCAAGGTGGCGTGAGAATGAACCCCTTGGAGTTAGTGTTCGGACAGTAATGGTGAGATGCTGGCAGTTTATAAGCAGCTGAAGCAAGAATCTTGATGATTGTTGTATGAACTATTTACCTTATATCTTTTACTTCGAGCGATTTCGACACGAATAAGAATCATAATTCATACTAGATTCACCAATTATAAGCAAGGAGTGGTCTTTTATGAAAAAGGAATTCGCAATGTCGTTATCGCAATCCTATCGGCAGGATCTTCTCAATGCCACACAGCTGGCTGAACAGGGGATGCTGTCGCCCTCGCAGCAGGCATACTGCTTTGAGGAAATCGAGGACACCAAGGGCACTGCGTTGTACCCTGCGGACGGGGACGAGCTGTTTTGCCAGTTGCGTGCCGTGCTGAGCGAAAAGGCGCAAATTTCCGAGCGCCAGCGCGCAGAAACCGAGCTGCACAAGTTGGGGGTGGAACTCTTATTCCATACCTATATAAACAGGATCACCTTTGCTGAAATTACCCATAACACCGCAGCCCACAAATATGATGCCATTATCTACCTTGATGAGCGTGTCACCAAAGAGGAAAAGCGCGCCAACGCCGCAGCGATGCGCAAGGCGTTTGATGCGTGGCTGGAGGAAAACGGTCTTACGGCAGACCCCACCGCCTTAACTGAGGTGCCCGATCCGTGCGAGGGGCGCTTTGATACATTAGCCGGGGCGATTGCGCATATCGACCATATTTTACGCTTTCCCGACCTGCTGCTTATCATCTGAAACACAGCGCTTGAAAAAACTTTTTTCGAAATTCATTATTTAATCGTCAACTTATCGGCAATCATTCGAAAACTGATACATCAATGCTGAACGCTCTACCGCGATTTATATTACAATATTTGCATATTATAGTATAAATGGGAAAGGGTGTATCTGCTTGCTCCAGGTAGCCGAATATGAGAATTTTGTCCGTAAGCGCATCACGCAGCTGCGCCATCACCTCCACGTTTCTGAACATAAAATGAGCCTTGACCTTGGCAAAAGCGGCAGCTATATGCGCAGTATTTCGATTGGCAAGGCAATGCCCTCGATGCACGAATTTCTGCGCATCTGTGATTACCTCGGCGTAACCCCGCAGGAATTCTTTACCGGTGCCGGGGATGAAACCGACCGTATCAATATCTTTAACCGACTGCAAGACCTCAATGACGGTGACATACAGAAATTGCAGACATTCCTTGGTTGGATGGAAGAAAAGTAAATCCACTTTCTGCCCGACAAGTTTTTGCTTGCTGGGCTTTTTCTTTTTGTGGGACATATTTAGTTGAAAGGCGTATTGCATGGTAGATGTGCTTGACGCTCCGGTAAGCGGAGCTATGCCGTATTAAGGCAGGGAAAACTTCAAGCGCTACTGTGTCCTTTCAAAAGTCCCTTCGCCGCGTAGTTTTTCGTGTATTATTCGTATGCCAGATGGTTTTTATAACCATCTGGCGTATTTTTTTGTTTCTTTTTTGTTTTGGCGGCAGAGGGCCGCCATTTTCTGCCCGCGCCCCTCCTGAATTTTGAGGTCTATTCAATGAAACTCAAAATTCAGGAGGTTTACGATGGCAAAGAAAAACAAGTTATGGTTTAGTGGTGAGGACGCGCAGCTGGCTGCGCGCTTTACGAAGTGCTTGACGAAGGCTCTTTACAATCGCCGTGCATCCTACCTGCGCGCGAAAGCGGAGCAGGCTGCAAGCGAGATCTCTATCGAGGAATGTTCCGAGGAGGTGGATAAAATGTATACGCCCACGACAAGACCGGTGGAGGAAATTGTCGAATCGAAACTGATGTGGGAGAGCATCCGAAAGTATCTGCATAAGCTGACGCCGAAGGAATGCGAGGTTATGATCTCGCTGTATGTCGAACAGCTATCTGTGTCCGACACGGCTGCCAAACTGGGTGTCGAAAAGAACACCGTAAGTACACACCGTCGCAACGCTTGCGAGAAAATCCGTAAAGAAATGGAGGAAAACTAAGATGGGAGCATTTAGAGATGCCATTTGGGGGGCAAAGAACGGCGACAGCAAGGCTGTGGAGCTGCTGTATGACCAGTTTTCACCTCTTTTGCTGAAATGCAGCATTCGTCCATATAATAATCAATAGTAATGATGTCGTGATTTCTAGTTCTGCTACTTTTTGTAAAATTTGCTTTTTTTCTCGAACTTTTTCCATTTTTCGCGTTGTTCTTATATAGAGGGACAAAAAATCCCTCATTCCCCCTTTTCTGCACCTTGATAACCGAATATCCGAATCACCGGCTACATACAACTGACCTTGCCGCAACCCAAGGAGCGTTTCGGCAGGTGCGTCCCGACTCTGACGCGATGAGGCTGCCTAACCGCAGCGGAGCACCCCCAGAGGCGGGAGAGGTGGCGTGGAACACATACCTCAAGCGAAGGGTCAGCAATCATGATACACACCGTGGCGATGCTCTCAAGGCGTCGGCGGTACTGCCAACAATGTGGTACAGGAAGTGGGAGCTGTTTCCAGCAGCCGGGCCGGTGGTTCGCCCTTATATCCGGGGAGTAGTGTCGAATAGGGTATAAAATTTGATTCCAGATTATGGCGGCCACGAGTTTTCAACAAGTGACCGCCATGCTTGTGGAATTAAATCCGCAAATTTTCAAAAAAGAGGTGTTTTGTATAAGCAGCAAAGGATTTAACCAGCGCGATGCCTACCGTGTGATGCTGCGCAAGTACCCCGATGTGATGAACATCGAGCAGATGTGCGATGCCCTGCGAATCAGCACCAAAACGGGGTACAAGCTGCTGCACGAAGGCAAAATCCCAGCGATGAAAATCGGGCGCTCGTATCGCATCCCCAAAGCCCACCTGTTTACCTACCTTCAAATTTGCGGTCAACACTGTCGAGCAGAGAATCGACAGTGTTGATTGTTTTGCGCCGATGCGTTATGTATTTGTGGATGCAATGGGCAACCTGATCCAGCCGGATTCCGTGACGACAGGCTTTCCACAGTTGTTGAAAGAGAACGGTCTGCGCAGGATTCGCTTCCATGATTTGCGCCACCCGTATGTCAAGCACACGACAAAAATTTTTAGCTTGCGCTTGATGGATTTTCAAGCGCAGGCTTATCCTGATGCTCGGCGAAAAACTCGCGGAGCTTGTCAGCTTCATCGGGGAGGACAAAGCCAAAGCCCTGTCCGTCCACTCTGCAATAGAAAGCAATTTTCATGACTGCCACCTCAATCAAAAATGTCCTGGATGCGGAAATACTGCTCAATGTAGTAGCCGGTGTCGATGGTGTTCCGCCCCAAACGGGAGAGGTCTTTCACAATGACGCAGTTGACGTGACCAGCCTCAATATCTGAGAGCATCCCGGATCTTTTCAAAGGTGTCCTGACTGATGGCGTGTTCAATCCGGCAAGCATCTCGCTCTGCAATTTCAGGGTCAACGCCAGCTGCGATAAATTGCTCTGTAAAGAACTGATGCCGCTCATAAATTTTTTCGGCAACATTCCGGCCTGTTTCGGTCAAATGCAAAACGTAATCACTATCTACCGTTAAAAAGCCCCCTTCACGCAAAGCCGACACCGCATAGCTTACACTGGCTTTTGAAACTCCAACACGCCGTGCAACATCAATAGAGCGGACAGCACCGTGATTCTTTTGAAGAACCAGCACAGCCTCCAGATAATCCTCTCCGGACGCATGAATCATCACTATTGTCTCCTTTATGCAAGGCTCCAGCCGGAGGACTTTTTACGGATATTTACAAAATCCTGATAAATCCCGGCTTTTGCCATAAGCTCGTCATGGGTTCCCTGTTCGCTGATCCGTCCATCGGAGATCACCAAAATCTGATCTGCCTGACGGATGGTATTCAGGCGGTGTGCAATCACAAGCAATGTTTTACCCTTTACCAGTTCATTGATTGCCTCCTGGATATAGCTTTCATTATCGGTATCAACACTTGCAGTCGCTTCATCCAAAATGACAATCGGTGCGTCCTTCAAAATGCAGCGGGCGATAGAGATTCTTTGCTTTTCGCCGCCGGACAGAGTAGCGCCGCCTTCACCGATGACTGTCTGGAATCCATCTGGCAGCGCCATGATAAAATCATAGCAGCGGGCTTTTTTTGCAGCCTCATAGACTTCTTCCTCGGTAGCGTCCGGTTTACCCATGCTGATATTGTTGTAAATGGTATCCTGGAACAAGTACACCCTCTGGAAAACCATGCTGATCTGTTCCATCAGTTCGGCGAGAGGTACATCCCGAATATCTGTACCACGGATAGGCGCAATCCACATAGGCATATATGTATTAAGGGTAGCTGCATATTCAGCGCCGTATCCTTCAGTCAACATTACCATATAGCTTTCACGGTTCAGGAAAATGGGAGCAAAGTTGCCAAACACCCAGATGCTGAACACGCCGCAGGAAAGAACTGTACTCTTTGCACTTTTGTAGTCCGCCTTTTTCAGGATCACGTCGGCCAACAGGCCGCCAACGAGACCAGTTACCATAGTAAGATAGCCGTTGCCGAAGAACACCATGATTAGGCCAATCAGGAAACCCATGATTGCAGTCATCCCGAATTTTTTAGCCTTTGTAACATACAGCATATAGGGGATGCCGCCAATCAAAGGGCACAGTACCGCCATCAGCGGAATAAAAATGGGGATAAAGCCAAGCATCGCCACCAGCATAACAATCACGACATAGATGACGGTGTAGATGCCGATAGTAATTAAATCTTTTCCCTCAAGCCGGGAACTTTTTTTCTGGGAACTCATACCAGTATCCTCCTCTGAGAAAATGAAAATGTGGTGTGGTTAGAGTGTTCTAACCACACCACGCATTTTAGCAATTTCATGTCCAATATCCAACCCAAAAGCAATTTCATTCTACCCAAAATCGGTATTTATTTTGGGTATGCAAAGCACCTATTTGATTCGGCTGGCCTCTCGATAATCTTTTGGCATAACTCCATACTTTTTCTTAAATGCAGCAGAAAAGTTGCTGGGCTTTGTATAACCCACAAGAACCGCTATCTGCCCAATGTTCATATTGCTCTCCAATAACAATCCTGCGGCTCGCTCTAACCGCTGCTCAATAACATACGCATGAACCGAAATGCCGTACATCATGGAGAATCCCCTTGATAATTTAGAGACGCTGATTTGAACCTGCCTTGCCAGTCCTTCACAGCTTGGCGCAAAGGCAAGCTCGCTGTCAATGATTCTCTTTGCCTCGATGATGCAATCACGTTCACTTTTTGATATGCAGCAGTATTCCGGCGAGAGGATTCGCAGCTCCAACACTTCGCTCAAATATACTGACAGCAATTCGTGGATTTTGCTTTCCAGAAACAGATACCCAAGCCCACCCCGATAATGTGTAAAGTCTTGTAACTCTGCGAAAATATGCTCCATATAGGGCGTTATGCTCACCTTTGAAATTCCGGTCAGCAGTTTCTTTTCATAGACGGTAATCTCGCCATCCTCGAAGTAGTCCTGTAATAAACGTTTGAAATATGGAACGGGAATTTTGATGTTCTTAAAATAGAAGTCGCTGTTTTGCGCATAACAGAGAGACTCCATTTTCCCGTGTCCACGGTAAATGCAGGATTCTCCCTTTGCAAGACAAGCGCCCTCTCTGCTGCCTGCAATATTCCACGACACGCCGTCGTTCAGGCAGAACAGCATTTGAATATAGTCCTCGCTGTTAATCCCGCGCACATTCATGTCAGAAAAATAATTCATCTTCCAGTCTGAAACAACGGCACCCTGTTTTGTCACCACCTGCGCAATTTGTCCGGTTCCCATATCAGAAGGAATCGGGATCGTTACGGTCTGCGGTGAATTGGAGAGCAGATCCCGATAGAGGTTGTTCATGTATTCGCTTGTCATTGGATGCCCTCCTTTTTTCGGTTAGCAGTGACTAATGTACTAATATAGTTTACACGATTTACGCCTGAAAGTCAATTTTCAGCACGAATGCAAGCTGCTACAGAAAAAATCAGGGACGTTCCCGCAGGGGCAGAGTGCCATGTCGCGCAGTTCGGGTACGACGAGGCGCAGACGCAGACACGGTCAACCGGCCGCGTGCGAGGCGAAGCGTTACGCTATATGCGGCATCGAAAACCACGGCTTCAGAGGGGTTACGAACGGGAACAAGAAACTGGCAAGCAATGCAAAGCGGTACCCACTTTGCGAAAACAAGCGGATTCCGTTTACACGGAGCCCGCCTGTTTCATGCTTGTTGGGGCGCTGCCCCAATCCCCGCAGAACACAAAAACTGTGTTCTGGAACGATGGATAAATCCATCGGCTGCGCGATTTTTCAAATCGCTTGTGGGCGGGCAGCTCAGCGCTGCTCCGCCTCTTTTTCCCGTCGTTCATTCGCTTCCTCCTGCTCCTTATCCAACTCCAGAATACGGTCGATATTGGCCTTGGCCGTCAGCAGCTCTTTCATTTCCTCACGGGCTTTTCGGTAGTCGGCGTAGGCCGCTTTCTTCTCCGCCAGCAGCTCGGCGTACTCGGTATTCAGCGCCTTGATGGTGGGCAGCTTCTTAAAGCCCAGTCCATCAAAATAGTTCTTTGCGGCCTTGTGGATCGTGATCTCACTTTCATGCTCTGCAAGAAATTTCTTGGAGTACCCGGCCTTGCGATAGGCAACGTAGGTATCGCGGGTCTTGGCATAACCCACGATATGCTCCCGCAGCACGGCAATCTCGGCCATGCGCTTTTCCGCAGCCTTGATCCTTGCGGAAAGCTCGTTAAAGTGAGCGGACGCTGCCGCCGCTTTCTCCGAGAGAACGGCGTAATCTAAAAGCTCATGGTCTTGCAGATAGGCCACCGTCTGTGCCATCTGTTTCAGGTTGAACAACGTCGCCCAACGCGCATAACCGGCACCCTTGCCAGCGCGTAATTTGGCCTGAATGTCCACCAGCAGATTCCCGCTGCGCTTTTCCAGTTTGACCGGCGCGGCGGCGCTCTTTCGCGGTGTATGCGTCTTTTCACCGGCAATCACCGCACGGAGATCTGTGGGAGTATAACCGTCGCCGAGGGTGTCCATGCGAATGGACTTTTTCTGTTCGCCGCCCAACAGGGACGGGACTTTTTTGCCCTTGACCTCATATCCGGCCTGCCGCAGCAGCTCCAGCAGCGCTTCAAAGCTGTCGGGATTTTGTGCCAGCGCATCGTCAATGGCCGCGCAGATCCGCTCCCGATGGGATGGCTTCTTCTTGTCACCCAGCCACTTGTTGTAGCTCTTGCCGTGGCGCTTCGGATTCTCCACGATGGAGTAGCCGTTCTCGATGCAGATGGTATCGTTGAGCCGCCGCACAGCGCGGCTGCTGCCCCAAAAGTTTCTGAATTTCCGGGTCTGGCTGAGTGCGGTGGAGTTCCAGATCACATGATTGTGAATATGGGCTTTGTCGATATGGGTGCAGACGATATAGGCGTGATTGCCCTTGGTGAAGCGCTTGGCCAGCTCACAGCCCAAACGGTTCGCGTCCTCCGGTGTGATCTCTCCGGGGACAAAGGACTGCCGCAAATGGTAGGCGATCACATCATCCTCGCCGCGCACCCTGCCGGTCTTTTGAATGTACTGATTCTTGGTGAAAAGAAACTCGGCGTCGGCGATCCTGCTGTCGCATTGCCAGCTCGTAATCAGCCTGCCGCCGTCCGTCTTTTGCGGATTTTCGGTGTAGTCGATGATGTCGCTGATGGCCTGTCCCACCGTGCGGCCTTTGCCGGTGTGCAGGGGCATCAGGCGCGTGGTTGCCATGTTGACACCTCCTTGAAAAGTCAAACGGCCTGCCGAAGCAGACCGTTTTATTCTTCATTTATCGGATTGATAGCGGATAATCGGAACCTGTTTTACCTTTCCTCCAATGGTTCGTCGTTCCAGAGCAAAGATCATATCAGGGGTGCGTTCGAAAAAGCCTTCGTCCTTTTTCCAGCTCATGCCGCATTTGCAATGCTGCAAGCCTATGAACTGCTGCTTCATCTTTCTGCCGCAGTTCGGGCAGACCTTATTACTGTTTCCCATATTATTCAGCCCGCGCTAATCTATATAGACTGCGGATGGATTCCACGACCGTATGCCACGACAGGTCGGCAGCATAGGAGAACTTCTTCTGATAAGCCTGCCACAGCTTTTCCATATTTGGGTCGGCCTCGACTTCATCAAAGGCCGCAGGCGCGTCGGCAAGATACTTCTCTGTACCGCGTTTCTTGGCCGTTGCAATGAGCGCCGCCCGGAGATCAGCAGGGACGATGCTCTGGCCGTGGAGCTGGCTCAGAATGTGCAGATCATAGAAATCTCTCATGCGGGTGTTGGTGGTGGCGCGGGACACGACGGTTTCCAGCTTTTCAGCCAGAACGGTTTCCAGATTGTACGCCCAAATCTCAATGGAGCGATCCTCCAGCATCAGCTTGAAGCTGTAACGCACTTCGCGGGGCGTGATAGCGTCACCGGTGGAAATGTCGATTTTGAGCGGCGTTATTACGCCGTCAAACTCCGTTTCCATGCTGATGCGGATGCCCGGATACTCGGCTTCGTCCATGATCTCGGAAATGCGCTTCACACGGAACTCTACGCCATCGTCCACCGGCACGGAGATGATGGAGGCAATCATATTCTCCACTTCCTCGATGCCGACCGTCGCACCCTTTACGGTCGCGTCAATGTCCATCGTGGAGCGGGCGTCAAGGCCGACCATTGCAGCCACCAGCATCCCGCCCTTGAGAATGAACTTGTCCCGGTACTCCGAAAGAGAAATGCGCTCCAGAAAGCGCTCCATCATGTAATTGCGCATCAGGATTTGTGCATCTGCGGATTTGTCCTTGGAGAGATTGCGGATCAGGTCTTTGAGCTGCCGCGCGGTCTTAATCATAAGAGTACCTCCAAATACTGCCGAAGCAGTTTTTCAACACGGAACATCTGCGCATAGCGCATCAGATTCCGTAAGTTCTTGTCTTTTCGTTTTGCGTATTGCTTGAGTGCATCCTGAAAGGTCTGCGTCTCGATCCCGCTGCGGCTGCGGATCAGATCGCAGATGGTACGCTCCATATCATAGACGGGAACGGGATTCCCGAACGGCGTGTTCATCGTGACGATCCCCACGTCATGCAATTCTTTCTTGATGGTGTAGACCTTGATGCCATCCGCTTGCAGACTGGCGGGATTGTAGCCAGTCTTGACCGTGATGGAATACGGACTCGGCTCCCGGTCGGTCAGGTCATGGAAAAACAATGCGCTTTCATGGGAGAATACGGCCTGCGCACAGCGAAGGTGCAGCAGGTACATGGCATCCGTCCATGCGTCGGGCGAAACATAAACGCCGTGCGCTGCCTGCTCCACGCCGCGCTGCTTAGCGTAGGCGTAAAACGTGGACTTGGCAATACCGATTTCCAAAACCTGCGCGGTTTTGACGATCCCATTGTTTTGCTGAAAAAGCAGATCAAGCCGGTCGTAGGCGGTCATGTTATCACTTCCTTCTTGCTAATATTATATCCGAGATTAGCAAGAAAGTAAACAGCGATTTTAGAAAAGCAAGCCGAGGCGTTCGCCCCGGCTTGCACTTTAACTATGAATGAAGTTTTTCATGGCAGAGTTCACGTCTTGCAGCTTGCCAAGTCCCTGCACAGCCAGCATCGGAAGTCCCATCGGGCTGATCAGAAACGCCAGCACAAGGAGGATGATGCCGTTCTTTACGGAGTAGGTAATCAGCACGGCGAAAGCCAGCAGGGAGAGCAGTCCGCTTGCCAGCTTGAACACGAAGCCGGAACAGGACAGCAGCCCCGCGCACAGCCAAACGAACAGGGACAGGATAAGCGACAGCGGCGCAAAGAGAATTTTCAGGATGAACATTTTGCGGCCTCCTTTTCACAAAGTGCGGTCAGCGCGTCACGCTCTTTGGCGAGCTTTGCTTCTTCCTTTTCGGTCAGATCACGATCTCCACCCGTAATCTCCATCATGCGGAAATTCTCATAGGCATCCAGCAGAGAATCCAACAAATCTTCGGGCGTAGGGCAAAAGTCCACGGTGTTCCAGTCCTGCCGATAGCAGTCAAAGCCCATAACAGTGTAGCCCTTGCTGGTGAGGACAACTTCAAAATCATTATCGCGGGCGAGGTAGTCAGAAAATACCTTCAGCACAATTTCGTTTGTCAGCATGCGTTCCGCAGCTCCTTTCCAAGCGGTCAAATCTCTTTCTGATATTAGATTACTTTGCTCATTGGTGTTTTGCAAGGATGCGGCAAAGTCATACGAATAGTTTTCGCCTTTTGCCCGACATCTAACCATATCACATAATCCTTCTTTAGTACAGCTACATGAACTAATTTGCTCCAGATGGGAAATATAATGTTGGTACAGTTACAGGGACGGGAGGTGTGGTACTTGCAGTTGAATGAAGCCGTCAGCAGGCGTTTGGTCGAGCTGATGCAGGAGCGCGGCATGACGCAGTATGCGCTCGGCCAGCCACGGGCAGCGCAGGGCGGTACAGCCCAGCTTTTTCACATACTCGGTACAGAGCTGGCAGCTCACATCTTTGGGCGTGTATTTGAACGTGTTGATATACATGGCGTCCTCCTTTTGGCATGAAAATAGCGGACAAACAAACTGCTTGTCCGCTCAACGGCTCTGGTCGCGCTGGCGCTTTTTCTGCCATGCGTCCAGTAATTTGAAAATGGTGTTCTCAATCTGGAACGGGGTATAGGAACGCGGGAAGTATTTGCGGAGTTTTTCACCGGAAAGGGTAATGTCGTTTTTCTCCGGTTTCTTCTGCTCCATCATGATGTCCAGCATGGAATCGTCGTTGAGCTTTCCCTCGCGGGAGAGCATCTTCATCCGCTGTGCTTGTGAGAGCGAGGGCGTGGCCTGCTCGCTGTCAATGGCGGTGAGTAGCATCTGCTGCTCCTCCGGCTTGAGGTAGGAGATTTCCACGGCAGGGGTCATACCGATCTTCTTCTCGTCCACCATCTGCTGAAGCTCCGGGGAAAGTTCTGTCAGGCGGATGTAACGGCGCACGGTGTCACCACTGATACCGGCATCTTTTGCAACTGTGTCATCTGCTCGGAAATTCGCCGCAACTTGCGGCGAATTATTTTCATCTGCCTTTTCCTTTGTTTTTGCCGGTCTGCCAGCCTTGCGGCGGATAGCTTCCAGCTTCATTTTATACGCCTGCGCCCGTTCAGAGGGCAGGATATTCTCTCGCTGGAGGTTGCTGTCCACCATGATAATGGTGGCAGCGTCCCGGTCAATGTCGCGGACAATGACGGGCATGGTGGCCAGCCCCGCCAGCTCACAGGCGTGTTTGCGGCGGTGGCCTGCAATCAGTTCATAGCCGCCGTCCTCCCGTGGCCGCGCCAGCGCGGGGACGAGGACGCCGTATTCCTTGACGCTTTCGGCGGTTTCCTGCATGGACGCATCCTCCCGCACCTGAAAGGGATGATCCGGGAATGGATGCAGCTCGGAGAGCGGAATCTGAACGACTACTTCCTGCTGCGGTTTCGGCTTTTTGGATGGCACGGGCTTTTTGCCCGGTTCTTTCTGCGCTGTTTTTTCAGTCATCGTGTTCCTCCTGTCGGCATCTGATTATGGGTACAAAAAAAGGACATTTCTTCTTTTCAGAGGAAATGTCCTGATTTCTTGGACGGGCTGACAGCCCGCCCAAACGGTATTTAGTTTTTGTCGTTACTATAACACCCCCTACGATATAACTACTTCGCGGCTCGATTTCTCGGTTTGGAAAAGGATGAAAAACCTTGCCAGATAACCGAAAATCCTTGATATACGGGGCTTTTCCGGTTTGTCGTAATTATACCGTAAGGGCACTCCTGTGCCAGCCTATTGCTGAAAGAAGGCGTACCGATGAAGCAGATTCAAGAGTGGCTGGGTCACAGCGATATTTCCACCACAGCCAACATTTACGCGCATCTGGATTCGCAATCCAAGAACCTGAGCGCCCGGACGATGGCTAACACGCTGACATTGCCCGAAGCGCAGCCCATAAAGAAGTGATGATTTGAACAGCGGCGGCATCTGAGAAATCAGGTGCCGCCTTTTTTGCTGTCAATTTGTACCCAAGCTGCGGGAAGAATCTTGTGTAGTTCTGTGAATAGCTATTTGCCGCGATTGCTGGTATGATTTGTACCGAACCCGAAAATCACTACTTGAAAATAAAGGGGAGGTGTTTATAAGAAAAGCAACGGAATTTTGCAAACTAGCGACAAAAAATCACTACCCAATGTAGAATCGAGTAGTGATACTTGGCGCAGACGGTGGGATTCGAACCCACGTGGCATTGCTGCCAAATTGATTTCGAGTCAATCTCGTTACGACCGCTTCGATACGTCTGCTTATTTAGTTTTTATCGCACCGTCCCGCACAGCGTTTGGAAAAATGCGAGATTTCGATGCAAGATAACGATGAAAAGTTGGGTACGCGACACCCGATAAAGCCCGCCGTTATGGGATTTCCTGCGGACAAGGTGACCTGCCGGATGCAAACTTTCGAGTGCTCCCTCTTACGACCTCTTGAGTACATCTGCCTATTTAATTTTGTTGCAAGGAGCTTCCCGCAGGGTGTGATTTCGAGTGCTCCCTCTTACGACCTCTTGGGGAATGCTCCATGTTCTGGGTTCCTGCCGGATACTAAATTAGTATAGCAAAAATGCCGTCCCGCGTCAAGATGCGGGGCGGCATAATTCCTGTATGCTGGGGGATATCTCATGTACATCAGAACAAATGCTGTTTCTGCACCGGGCCGGGGGCAAAGGGGGTATCCTCGTGGTGGCGCACCACGGTCACCTCGCGGGTCTTTTCCTCCACATGGCCGTTGGCTTTGGGCACACTGTAAAAGCTGCGGGTAATGTTATAATAGCCGCGCATGTGCTGCACCAGGTATTCGGCCACAGCGGGCAGGCAGTCGGTATCCTCAATGTTTTCATAGTTATAGTCTGCGTACAAAAATGCCGTGTGCTCCCCCTTGCAGACCAGCGTGATTCCCGATTCGTCCAGATGCAGTTCATCCACAGCGCACTGCTTCAGGCCGCTCAGGCCGCTTTCGCTGGCAAGTTGGGTGGCGCGGCGGCGCATAGCCAATGGAACGGACTGCGGGTCCAGCGCTTCGTTGCCGCGCTGGCCGATCTCCAGCAGGATGTCCCGCATCATGCGGCTTTCCAGCAGCGGGCGGATCTTTTCCTTCGCGCGGGCTTCCTCGGTTTTTGCCTGAATTTTTTGCAGCAGTCCCATTCTTTTTCCTCACTAAACACATATCATTGCCCCGCGCACATCCGCATCGGCATCAGGGGCATCTTACTTTTTCATCGTGTAACTAATGTTATATTATAGCATACCTTTTCATCCTGTGCCAGCGTGGAAGATAACTTTTACACCAAATTCATTCTAGTAAATCTTTTTAGCTGTGTGCTTTTTTGTATTCAGCTTTCATTCTTTTTTCTCCGTCAAAAGCACAAATTCAATCCCCGTTTTTTGTCTATTTTACTCTTTGCCTCATACCATTCATTCTTATTTTTCTTTTCTCCGCTCTTTCCCGTTGCACCCTGCCAGTTTCTGCATTATACTGATAAAAAAGTGCACCGGCAGGTTTCCCCCGCCGGCAGCCGGACAGGAGTGCGGCCCATGAACATTACCGCGTTTGCCCAATATGCCGGGGTATCCAAGGCAGCGGTCAGCCGCTATTTTAATGGTGGGTACTTAAGCGCCGAAAAGCGCGCCCAGATTGCCGCTGCGGTGGAAGCCACCGGCTACCGCCCCAGTATGCAGGCCCAGATGCTGCGCACCCGCCGCACGCGGCAGATTGGGGTGATCATGCCGCGGCTGAGCAGCGAAAGCTGCGCCCGCATGGTGGAGGGCATCAGCCGGGTACTGGACGACCAGAACTACCAGCTGCTGCTGATCAACACCGCCAACGACAACACCCGCGAAGTGCGCGCGCTGGATACCCTGCGGCATGATACGGTGGACGGCATTATCCTGATTGCCACCACGTTTACCCCGGAACACCACGCGGTGCTGCAAAGCCTGCATGTGCCGGTGGTAATCGTGGGGCAGCAGTATCCCGGGTTCAGCTGCGTGTTCCACGATGATTTCGGCGCGGCGCAGGCAGCCACCGCCCACATGCTGCAAAAGGGGCGGCGCAAGCCGGGCTACCTGGGCGTGACCCTGCTGGACAAAGCCGTCGGCCTTGCCCGGCGCGAAGGCTTTGACAGTGCGCTGCGGGATGCAGGTCTCGTGCCCCAGCCGCAGCGGATGAGCATTGCCAAGTTCAACATGGAATCCGGCTACCACCAGGCGGAGCAGCTGTTTGGCCGTGCGCCGGGGCTGGACTGCCTGTTCTGCGCGACCGACTCCATCGCCCTGGGTGCGCTGCAATACTGCCGCAGCCACAGTCTGCGGGTGCCGGATGACATCATGATTGCCGCTGTGGGCGACAACCGCATTGGCCGCGTTGCCTATGTGCCGCTGACCAGCGCCCATCTGCATTACCGCACCGCCGGGGACAAAGCCGCCCGCCTGCTGCTGGACATGCTGGCGGACCCCCATGGCGAGCCGCAGATGATCAAGCTGAATTATGAGTTAAAATGCCGGGCCTCCACCGGGGATGACAACTCAGATGAAAATGTCTGGTCGCTATAACAGGCATCCTTTGCGCCACACTTCCCTGCATCACTGCGGGGAAGTTTTTGTTTTGTGCACCCTTTCCATGCAGCCCCCTGTTTTTTGTGCATTTTACCAAAGAACGGTGTGAAACTGTGTGAAATCGATAACAGAATCTTTGCAAGTTGGGTCGTTTGGTCAATAGAAAAAGCACTCACCTTCGTATATAATAAAGCTGTCAAATGAAACAGGCCCCGGAACCTCCTACCGGGCCAACAGATAAAAGAAGGAGCGTGCAACATGGATTACAAGAAAGCAGCCCAGCAGGTACTGGACAACATCGGCGGTGCTTCCAACATTGTATCGGCCGCACACTGCGCAACCCGCCTGCGCCTGGTGATTGCGGATAATTCCAAGGTGAACAAAAAAGAGCTTGAAAATGCTGAGGGCGCCAAGGGGGTATTTGAAGCCCAGGGCCAGCTGCAGATCATCTTTGGCACCGGCATTGTGAACAAGGTGTATGACGAGTTCACCGCCCTGGCCGAAATCACCGGTGCCAGCAAGGAGGAAGTCAAACAGGCTGCCGCTTCCAAAGCGCCGTGGTACCAGCGGGCCATCAAGACGCTGGGCGATATCTTTGTTCCCATCATCCCGGCCATCGTGGCTTCCGGCTTTTTGATGGGCATTATGGAAGCGCTGAACTTTATGGTCAACAACGGCTTCCTGAACATTGATACCAGCGGTTCCATCTATGTGTTTGCCCAGCTGTTCTCCAACACGGCGTACACCTTCCTGCCTATCCTGATCGCCTTCTCCGCCGCAAAGGTGTTTGGTGGCAACCAGTTCCTGGGTGCTGTCATCGGCATGATCATGATTCACCCCAACCTGCAGAACGCCTGGAACGTTGCTTCTGAGGGCGTGCAGACCTACCAGTCGGTGTTCGGCGGGCTGTACAAAATTCCGCTGGTCGGCTACCAGGGCCACGTTATCCCCGTTATCATTGCCGTGTGGCTGATGTGCCAGATTGAAAAGCGGCTGCACAAAGTTGTGCCCGCCATGATCGACCTGTTTGTTACCCCGCTGGTCTCCGTTTTCGTTACCGGTTATCTCACCCTCGCTGTCATCGGCCCAATCTTCACCACGCTGGAGGACGGCATCATCAACGGCGTTCAGGCTTTAATTCAGCTGCCGTTCGGCATCGGTTCCTTCATCATGGGCGGTTTGTACGCCGTCACCGTTGTGGCCGGTATCCACCATATGTATACCCTGATCGACCTTGGCCAGCTGGCCAAGTTTGGCTTCACCTACTGGCTGCCCCTGGCCAGTGCCGCCAACGTTGCCCAGGGCGGTGCCGCTTTTGCCGTTGCCCTCAAGAGCAAGAACGCCAAAGTTAAGTCTATGGCCCTTCCCTCCGCCCTTTCTGCCTGCATGGGCATTACCGAGCCCGCCATCTTCGGCGTCAACCTGCGCTACTTTAAGCCCTTTATCGGCGGTCTGGTCGGCGGTGCCTGTGGCGCTTTGTATGCCAGTGTGACCGGCCTTGGTGCCACCGGCACCGGCGTGACCGGCATCTTCGGCATCCTGCTGCATCTGCACATGCCGCTGCAGTACCTCATCATGATGGCAATTTCCTTCGGCGTTTCCTTCGCTGTGACCTGGGTGATCTGGACCCCCGAAGCCGAGGAAGCCAAAGCCTGATGTTTTCCCCTCTCAATCAATAAGGAGCTACCTGTTATGAATGCCTTGCAGCGTGATTTGAAGCGTCTTGTCCCCATGGTGGAAGCCGCCGGGGCCGCCCGCGCGGCGGCGGATCCCCACCGGCAGAAGCTGCATGTTCAGCCCCCTGTGGGCTGGCTGAACGACCCCAACGGGCTGTGCCAGATCGGCGATGAATACCATGTGTTTTATCAGTACGGCCCGTTTGACCCCACGGGAGGGGTCAAGCACTGGGGGCACGTGCGCAGCCGCGATTTGTTCCACTGGGAACGCCTGCCCGTAATGCTGTACCCGGACGAACCGTTTGACTGCCACGGCGTTTATTCCGGCTCCGCTCTGGTGGAGGACGGCATGCTGTACCTGTACTATACCGGCAATGTCAAGCACCCCGGCGAATATGACTACATCAAGCAGGGGCGCGGGCACAATGTCTGCCTTGCCACCAGCCGCGATGCCATCCATCTGGACAACAAGCGCTGCCTGATGTACAACCAGGATTATCCCGCCGGGCTGACCTGCCATGTGCGCGATCCCAAAGTGTTTGCACTGGATGGGCGCTACTATATGGTGCTGGGTGCCCGAACACTGGACGACCATGGCGAAGTGCTGGTGTTTGAAAGCGCCGACAAGCTGCACTGGAACCACATCAACACCATCACTACCCCCAAAGCCTTTGGCTACATGTGGGAATGCCCCGACCTGTTTGAGCTGGACGGCCAGTGGTTTTTGGCGGTATCGCCCCAGGGCATTGCCTGCCAGAACGTGTACGGCTGCGGTTACTTTGCCCTGCAGGGTGACTGGCGCACCGATTGCACATTGAGCGAATTCCACGCCCTGGACGATGGCTTTGACTATTACGCGCCCCAAAGCTTTGCCGCCGCGGATGGCCGCCGCATCCAGTTTGGCTGGATGGGCATGCCGGATGCCGATTACACCAACCCCACCGTGGAGTATGGCTGGCAGCACTGCCTGACCCTGCCCCGCGTGTTGACCCAGGACGGCAATGGCTGCCTGCTGCAAGCCCCCGCCGCCGAGCTGAACGCCCTGCGCGGCGAAGCCCGCCAGCCGGCAGACGGCGAAACGGTTGAAACTGACCCCTGCTTTGACCTGACCGCCTCCCCCGCCGGGGATTTTGTCCTGACCATTGCCAACGGCCTGACCCTGACTTACACCGAAGCGGACCGCACCTGTACCCTGCGCTTTACCGATGCAGCGATTGCCGCCGGGCGCACCGAGCGCAAGGCTGTGCTGGATGCCCCCTGCCGCAGCCTGCGTGTTGTGGGGGATGCTTCCTCGCTGGAAATATTCCTGAACGACGGTGCCGCGGTGCTTTCCACCCGGTATTACCCGGCAGCGGGCAAGGTTGCCGTGCAGCTTTGCGGCGCAGGCAGCACCCTGTATTCCCTTTCGATTTAACGGAGGACATTCCATGGCACATGATACCTTGTATGCGATCGGCGAAGCGCTGATCGATATGATTCCGTCCAAAACCGGCTGTTCCTTTGCCGAGGTTCCCTCTTTCAGCCCCCGTGTGGGCGGCGCGCCCGCCAACGTGTGCGGTGCTTATGCCCGCCTGGGTGGGGATTCTGCCCTGCTGACCCAGCTGGGAGATGACCCGTTCGGCCACAAGATCATTGATGAACTGGCTGCCTGCGGCATTGATACCAGCCACATCTGTTTGACGGACAAAGCCAACACCGCCCTGGCCTTTGTTTCGCTGGAAGCGGACGGCAACCGAACGTTCAGTTTTTACCGCAAGCCCTCAGCCGATTTGCTGTACGCCCCGGAGCAGGTGGATACCAGCCTGTTTGCCAACGCCTATGCCCTGCATTTTTGCAGCGTTGCCCTGGTGGAAAGCCCCATGCGGGAAGCCCACAAAACTGCCATTGCCGCAGCCCGCAGCGCCGGGACTATCATTGACTTTGACCCCAACCTGCGCTTTCCGCTGTGGCCGGACCGTGATGCTTTGCGCCGCACGGTGCTGGAGTTCCTGCCGCTGGCCGATGTGGTCAAAATCTCGGACGAAGAGCTGGAATTTCTGACCGACACCAGTGATATTGAAGCCGCCCTGCCCAGCCTGTTTGTGGGCCATGTACAGCTGGTGCTCTACACCTGCGGCAGCGCCGGTGCCCACGCTTACACCCGCACCGCCCACGGCTTTTCCGCCAGCAAGCCGGTAAAGGCCGTGGATACCACCGGCGCCGGGGACGGGTTCATCGGCTCGTTCTTGTGGCAGCTGCACAAAAACGGGGTGGACCGCGCCGCCCTGCCCGCTCTGCAGGCGGAGCAGCTGAACCAGTGGCTGGATTTTTCCAACCGGTTCTGCGGTTACAGTGTGCAGCGCTACGGTGCCATTGACAGCTACCCCACCATCGACCAGCTGTAACTTTCTGCCATTCTCTGCTATTTCATCATAAAGCAACCGCCCGGTACAGGATTTGTACCGGGCGGTTGCTTTACGGTATAGATTTTTCTTTTCTATATTCGCTTTATACAAGTCTTAGGATTATAAACTTCAACGTTGCTTCATCCGCAACATTTATTCATCAATTTTAGATTCCAAGCTCTTAAGTGTATGTCCATCAGCATCCTTCCAGCTTGTCAGTCCATTCGCACTCTTGCCAATCACAAACATTGCAGCATAGGAAGGACTGGTAAACAGCAAATTCTCTATCAGTTTCCCGTCAGCATCAAAAGTAGTCTTTTTTCTTTTTTCTTTGATAACTTCCGGAATCGTATCATCGTCCGATGGAGAGATGTGGCTTCCCGCCAAAACCACAAAGCCTTCTGCAGTCTGCATTCCAACGGCTTCGACCGTACCGATTGTTTTAATGGTTCTTTTCAGATACAACTTCCCGATATCATCCGCCTGTTTTTCTTCAACTTCCGTTTTTACTTCAACTGGCTTGGTAATAGGTTCAAACAGCTTATGCCCCAAGGTTCCCATGATTACTTTTGCATAATCAATGAACTCCTCCAGTTCGCATTCTTTTTCTTCTGTAATATTACCCGGCGTAGGATCATTTCCATTTTTGACCTCATAGCGATTCGCTTGCAGTGCCAAATTACAGAAACGGTTTTCAAGATAGCTTATCTCAGTGGGTCCAAATGAATTATTGGATGTGGTAAATGCGATGGCTTCTGTCCAGTAATCTTTTTCTGGATTTCTCTTATGCTCCTGCAGGCGATTCAGAATACCTTCACCGTTTTTCCTTGCTCCAGCCTGTCCAATATAAACAACACCTTTTCCAGTGGTGTCTGAAGTACCAAAGAGGAAATAAACACCACTCTGTTTTAAATCCTCTCGTTCCTTGCAGCGGTCAAGCTCTGTCCGAGGAATTTTATATGCAATACCTGTCCAATTCGCCAGTGTACATTTTATTCTGCCACCGGCCTCACCATCCATCAGAAACAGATTTATACTTTTGCCTCGCATCACTGTATCCTCCTCGCCTTATATTTCCCTTTTCACATAGGTCAGTTCTACATCATAACCAAGCTTTTCTAACATCTGCAAAAATGTGTTATTTACAATTCCGTCTTTCTTCTTTATCAGGCGATTTACATAGGACGGCGTGGTTCCAACTTCTTCAGCCAGCTTTGCCTGCGTGGTCGCAGCTTCTATACATTTTACCTTTACATCGACCTCTATATTATTTTTCAGCATACTTCCACCTTATCTGTTTGAAATATATTTCACTGTAAGTGTAATTTATTATATCCCAAGAATTGAGCTTTTTCAATCGCTTAGAGCTATTCCGTTTATTCATATTATTACAAAGTTATTTCCAAAAACAATAAATAAATTACAACCAAAATAAGTTCCCCTCAAATACATCAGAATACCCCCTCTATAATTCAACCGTTTCATTTATCTTAGCAACAAAATGAGGCGTATCCATATATCGTGGATACGCCTCATTTTGTTTATTCTATTATCTTTATACGTTTTACAGATGCAGCACGCGATCCTTGATTTCGGCGGTGCGGCCCTGGTTCCAGAACTGGGTACCGATGTAGCCGCAGGTGCGGCGGGCAACATTCAGCTTGCTCTGGTCGCGGTTATGGCAGTGCGGGCACTCCCACACCAGCTTGCCGTCGTCCTCCACGATCTTGATCTCGCCGTCATAGCCGCACACCTGGCAGTAGTCGCTCTTGGTGTTCAGCTCTGCGTACATGATGTTATCATAGATGAACTGCATCACTTTGATGACAGCTTCCAGGTTATCCTGCATATTGGGCACTTCCACATAGCTGATGGCGCCGCCCGGAGACAGGCGCTGGAACTCGCTTTCAAACTTCAGCTTGGTGAACGCATCGATCTGCTCGGTCACATGCACATGGTAGCTGTTGGTGATATAGTTGCGGTCCGTAATGCCCGGCACAATGCCAAACCGCTTTTGCAGGCACTTGGCAAACTTGTAGGTGGTGGATTCCAGCGGGGTGCCGTACAGCGAGTAATCAATATTTTCAGCGTTTTTCCACTCGTTGCACTTATCGTTCATGTGCTGCATCACACTCAGGGCAAAGGGCTTTGCGGCGGGATCGGTATGGCTCTTGCCGGTCATATATTTGCAGCATTCATACAGACCCGCATAGCCCAGGCTGATGGTGGAGTAGCCGCCGTACAGCAGCTTATCAATGGGCTCGCCCTTTTTCAGGCGGGCCAGAGCGCCGTACTGCCACAGAATGGGTGCCGCATCGGACAGGGTACCCTTAAGGCGGTTATGGCGGTACTGCAAGGCGCGGTGGCACAGTTCCAGGCGCTCATCAAAAATTTTCCAGAATTTATCCGGCTCACCGCCGGAGGACAGGGCCACATCCGGCAGGTTGATGGTAACAACACCCTGATTGAAGCGGCCATAGTACTTCGGCTTGCCCGGCACATAGTTCTTGGCGTTGGCCACGTTGTTCCAGCCAGTGCCGGAACGGTCGGGGGTCAAAAAGCTGCGGCAGCCCATGCAGGTAAATACATCGCCGTTGCCCTCGGTCTCACCCTTAGACAGCTTGTATTCCTTCATCTTCTTTTCGCTGATATAATCCGGCACCATACGCTTTGCGGTGCATTTGGCGGCCAGCTTGGTCAGGTAGAAATAGGGGGTGCCTTCGCGGATATTATCGTCTTCCAGCACATAGATCAGCTTGGGGAACGCGGGGGTGATCCAGACGCCCTTTTCATTCTTAACACCCTGGTAGCGCTGGCGGAGCATTTCTTCCACGATAATGGCAAGGTCAGATTTCAGGCGCTGGTTTTCGCCCGCTTCGTTCAGGTACATGAATACCGTGATGAACGGTGCCTGGCCGTTGGTGGTCATCAGGGTAACGACCTGGTACTGGATGGTCTGCACACCGCGCTTGATTTCCTCGCGCAGACGGGCTTCAACGATCTGGGAGAGCTTTTCTTCACCGGGATCAATGCCCAGTTCCTTCATCTCCGCTTCGGTATCGCGCCGGATCTTTTTGCGGCTGATATCCACAAACGGTGCCAGGTGGGTCAGGCTGATGCTCTGGCCGCCGTACTGGTTGGATGCCACCTGCGCAATGATCTGGGTGGCAATGTTGCAGGCCGTGGAGAAAGAATGCGGTTTTTCGATGAGGGTACCAGAAATAACCGTGCCGTTCTGCAGCATGTCGTCCAGGTTGACCAGGTCGCAGTTGTGCATATGTTGGGCGTAATAGTCAGCATCATGGAAATGAATGATGCCATCCTCATGTGCCTTTACAATCTCGGCAGGCAGCAGCATACGCATGGTCAGGTCCTTGCTGACCTCGCCGGCCATATAATCGCGCTGAACGCTGTTGACGGTCGGGTTTTTATTGGCGTTTTCCTGCTTGACTTCCTCATTGTTGCACTCGATGAGGGACAGAATGCGGTCGTCGGTGGTGTTATGGGTACGGCGCAGGCTCTGCACATAGCGGTAGGTGATATATTTGCGGGCCACCTCATACGCTTTGGTCTGCATGATGGCGTCTTCCACCAGATCCTGGATCTCCTCCACGTTCATGGCGTGGTTGCGGCTCTGGCATTCCTGCGCCACATCGTCGGCAATGGCCGTGATCTGTTCCTTGGTCAAGCGCTGGTTGGAGGCAACAACGTTGTTGGCTTTGGTCACCGCTGCAATAATTTTGGATATATCGAAAACGGCCTCGCTGCCGTTGCGCTTGATGATCTTCATGAACTGTTATCTCCTTACCTCAATAAAAGCTGCCGGGTTGATACCCCACACCAAAACCGCTCCATGATTTTGGCGAGCGTATTTATCTTACCGCATCGACCCGGCAAAGTCAAGCCAATGTACCACAATATATTGTATATAATTTGCTAATAGCGCCCATATATGCCATATAGCGCGATGAGACGTTCAAAAAGATTGCAAAACAAAACGCCGAAAAAAGCGCTGGCTTTTTGGGTAAAATAGGCACTTTTTTCAAAACTGCGATGATATGTGATTTTATTGTTCCCTGGCCGCTTGCTTTTGCCCGGCACGGCTGGTATACTGGTGCAAGGCACCTGCCTATTGTGATGATTTGCCGCAGCACCATACAAGATATAGTGTTGCATGTTATAAGGAGGCTCCCCGCGTGAACTACGCAACCATAAAATACTGTGATATTGCCAACGGCACGGGCGTGCGTACCAGTCTGTTTGTTTCCGGCTGCCGCCGCCACTGCCCGGAATGTTTTAACGCCGTTGCCTGGGATTTTGGTTATGGCCTGCCCTTTGATAAAGCCGTGCGCAATGAAATTTTGGGCAGCCTTGCCCCGGATTATATTGATGGGCTTTCCCTTTTGGGCGGCGAACCCTTTGAGCCGGAAAACCAGCGTGCGCTGGTGCCGTTCCTGCACGAAGTACGGGTGTTGTACCCCCACAAAACCATCTGGTGCTACACCGGCAATGTATACGAAACCGAACTTTTGCAGCCCAGCCACGCCCGCTGCGAAGTGACGGACGAGATGCTGAGCCTGATCGATGTGCTGGTGGACGGCGAATTCATCCCCGCGCAGCACGATATTTCGCTGCGGTTCCGCGGCTCCGGCAACCAGCGCATCATTGACTTGAACGCCACCCGCGCCGCCGGGCACACCGTACTGTGGCAGGATGACCCGCTGTTTGCTGACCACAAGATGTAAGGCAGCAAGTTCGCGTTTTTGGATTTTGTGTAACTTTTAACAAATTTGACTTGTATTTCTGCCCCGCAGGGTGTTATACTGACACTAATTTAAGGCAACACCGCACAATTCCCGCCTTGCGGCTTAAGCACCGCTCCGGCAGCTGCCGCACCTCGCTCGCCGTATCGGCACTTAGAATTATGCGGTATTGCCTTAAGGTTGTGCCAATCGTTCCAGGCACAACCGCCCCAAACAGCTGCCGGGCCAGCTGCCCGCGCACGAAAGGAGAAATTACTATGGCAAAATTTCATCTGATTCCCATTGTGCTGGGCGCAGCCATCGGTGTTGGCGTTTATGTTGTCAGCAAGTATCTGGCTCAGGACGAAGAGAGCGAACAGATTGTGGATGACTCCGCATTTGACGACAGCGAAGCTTCCGAAAGCACCGAAGATGCGGACGAAACCGAAGAAAATGCCGACGAGGAACCCCCCGCAGAAGAACCGGCGGCAGAGCCTGCCCCGGACGAGGAACAGCCCGCACCGATTGAGGAACCTGCCCCCGCTGAGCAGGCCCCTGTAGCGGAGCCTGCTGCCCCGGTGGAAGAACCCGCGCAGGAAGATGACGGCGTTACCATTCCCATCCAGAGTGGTAACGATGTGCCGAACGTGAACCCGGTACAGGACAAAACCGAACCCGTTAAGCTGACGGAGGACGGCAAGGTGGACCCTACCACCATCGCCAAAGCCGAAGATTTCGGCGACTGGGAAGAAGAAACCGGCTGCAAAGGCTGAAGGCGAGACGATATAAATGACAACGCCGCAGGGAGTGCGTGATGCTCCCTGCGGCGTTTGTTTTTTGTTTTGGGGGTAAATTTGTATTTGGAGGGAGAGCCTTTGCGTGCACGGCAGGGCTCTTCCCACGTTTTGGGGGTAGCAGCGTGGCAAGGCCCGGCGGGCGGGACGATGCGAGCATCGTCCCCTACAAATCATTTGCAATGTTCGCGGCAATAGGGCAAGGGCAACACCGCACAATTCCCGCCTTGCGGCTTAAGCACCGCTCCGGCAGCTGC
>ERZ894220.439-NODE-439-length-31591-cov-13.6334_pt1 | contig 31591 bp, 28 predicted proteins | sample MGYA00380292_ERZ894220 | MGnify/ENA primary metagenome ERZ894220 (study PRJEB32331, sample SAMN06328446) | human gut metagenome | biome: human gut microbiome; feature: stool | host: Homo sapiens | collected 2014-12-05 ... | reverse complement strand
AGTAGGTCCCAAGGGTTGGGCTGTTCGCCCATTAAAGCGGTACGCGAGCTGGGTTCAGAACGTCGTGAGACAGTTCGGTCCCTATCCGGCGTGGGCGTAGGATATTTGAGAGGAGCTGTCCTTAGTACGAGAGGACCGGGATGGACTGACCTCTGGTGTACCGGTTGAACCGCCAGGTTCACGGCCGGGTAGCCAAGTCGGGAAGGGATAAACGCTGAAGGCATCTAAGCGTGAAGCCCCCCTCAAGATGAGATATCCCTACGTAAGTAGTAAGACCCCTTGAAGACGACAAGGTAGATAGGGCAGAGGTGGAAGTGCAGTAATGCATGGAGCTGACTGTTACTAATCGGTCGAGGGCATAACCAAGAAGGTAGGACAGGGTAAAGAAATGGATGGAGTAAAGATTTAAGTTTGTATGTGGTTTTGAAGGTACATGAGATAATTCGAGAGAAGTTGTAGACCAGATGGTTTGCAGCTTTTTTTGTGCAATAATCCAGGGATAACAGAAAAGAGCCGTGAGCCAACTGATAACTTTTGCGGAAGAATAGTATAAAAAAAGATTTGTAAATCGTAAAAGTAGAAATACAAATCTTTTTTAGGGATATTTTACCAGCCGCATCTGCCACAATTTGTACAGGGAATGCAGCTCTTCTTTTTTAGAAGAGGGTACCAAGGATGAATCTGAATATCCGGTAATTTATGAAGATCCAAGGTTAGAGAATGATAATGATCTTTCAAAATAATCTGATCATCATGACAATGGATAATCGTCAGTGGATAGATGGTTTTCTCTTCTGGAATCATGCAATTCTGATGAAGAACAGGAGTGTATTTATCTGCTCTAATCTGAATTAATTGATCTATTGTGATAATTTTATAGATATCGTCAGAATCTGAAACAATAGCAGGAGAGCTGTAAAGTGTATAACCAGCAGGAATCTCATAAGAATTTATTGTGAATTCTCCGATAGGAGTTACTATTTTTTTCATACGATTATTTGTTGAATCATCCATTTTTCTGTTCTTCTTTCATGGCGCTGTCTTTTCCCTGCATAAAATGATCTTTTTTCAGGATTGCAAAAGCCCGCTCATAATCATTTTTACGCATATATTTAACCATTTTTTTCAAATTCTCATTCGTTGGAACGATCCGCATGCCGTTTTTCAGCGAATACATACCTACTCTAACCAGCTCTGATAAATTGGATTCGTAGAATTTGGTGATCCGGTCATTATTGAAAATGCTGACAATTTCCAGATGCATCTGCGTATCAGCAAGTTCCCACTCATAAACATCGGAAGCAACCGCACACATATGTACCACTTTTTCTTCAATTCGATAGGAATATTCTTCTGCTTTTCCACTTTCAAAGATCAGTTTAAATGCACTGCCCTCTAAGAGTTCGCGCAGCTGATAAAGTTCATTGATATCTTTATCGGTGATTTCTTTTACAGTCATGGATTTATAATAATCGGTAACGATCAGACCTTCAGACTGCAGCATTTTGAGTGCAGTGCGCACCGGATTACGGCTCATACCAAGTTCTTCTGTCAGAAGTGCTTCTGTAAGAGGCATTCCTGGTGGATAAGTCAGATTCATAATGTTATTTTTGATAATTTCATAAGCCTGATCGGCAAGTGATTTCCTTTTTTCAGCCATGTAAAATCCCCCTCTGTCTGGTGAATATATTAAGTATAACACATTAAAACGGGGTTTGTAAAAAATAAAATTGTGTATATGTAAAGTCACGTTTAATATAAGAGTACAGACTGGTGATTGTATACAATGGTGCACGTATTTTCGACGGAAAACGGCATTTTCTATTGTGAAAATGTTGACTTTAAACAGGGGAAGTGATACATTGAATGCAGAAAGAAATTTGTATACAAATTTAAAGATTGTATACAAATTAAAAATAAAAATGTATAAGGTTTTAAGTTTATCAGGAGGAGAAAGACTATGAAATTAGGATTTATCGGAACAGGTAATATGGCAGGAGCGATTATGGGAGGCGTTATTAAAAGTAACGTATTCAAACCGGAAGAAATCATCGGAGCAGATCTTTTTGCACCAGGCCGCGAAAAAGTAAAAGAACTTTATGGAATCAATGTTACCGATAGCAATAAAGAAGTAATTGAAAAGTCAGAAGTTGTTATTTTTTCTGTAAAACCACAGTTTTATGCAGATGTCATTCAGGAAGTAAAAGATCTGGTAAGACCGGAACAGCTTATTATCACGATCGCACCAGGAAAGACACTTGCATGGCTTGCCGAACAGTTTGGAAAAGATGTTAAGATTGTTCGTACAATGCCGAACACTCCGGCTATGGTTGGAGAAGGTATGACAGCTGCCACGCCGAATGAGTATGTAACAAAAGAAGAACTTGATTATGCATGCAAGATTCTTTCTGCATTTGGTAAAGTAGAAGTTGTGACAGAGCATATGATGGATGCAGTTGTTGCAGTAAGCGGAAGTTCACCGGCATATGTATTTATGTTTATCGAAGCAATGGCAGATGCCGCTGTTGCAGAGGGAATGCCGAGAGCACAGGCATACAAATTTGCAGCACAGGCAGTTCTTGGAAGTGCGAAGATGGTTCTTGAAACAGGAAAGCATCCGGGAGAACTCAAAGACATGGTATGCTCACCGGCAGGAACAACGATTGAAGCAGTAGGTGTATTGGAAGAACACGGATTCAGAAGTGCGATCATTGATGCAATGAAGGCCTGTGTTGATGTTGCAAAAGGAATGTAGATACGATATACTTGTTTACGGGGAAAAACATGTCCACGTAAACCTGAGAAGGACCGGGGCGTATGACGCAGCCGGTCCTTCTTTTATTCATAGGAAAATTCGAAGGAACTTCCTGTGAAATAAAAGACACTGCGTGTCGGGGATGCGCATTCGTGCGAAGAGGAAGAATGCCGCAAGCGACGACCGCAGATGTCGAATAGCTGTAAGCGGTCTATGAGGAACATGATACCACAGGAGGTAGATAGATGGCAGCAAAACAGAATGTAAAGCGGCGGATCGTAGATGCCGCATGGGAATTGTTCTATGAAAAAGGATATGATGATACGACAGTAGATGATATCATCCGTCTTTCTGAGACATCAAAAGGATCGTTCTATTATTATTTCAGCAGTAAAGATTCTCTGCTTGATACATTATCAACTATTCTGGATGAGAATTATGCAAAGCTTGAAGAGGAACTGGATCCGGAAATGAACAGTTTTGATAAACTGATGTATCTCAATTACCGTTCGCATTCATTTATGGAGCAGAAAATTGATGTCGCATTGTTATCATCTTTGTATTCGACACAGCTGATCGCAAAGGGAGACCGTAATCTTCTGGATCAGAACCGTACTTATTATAAACTGATCAGCCGGATTATTGAAGAAGGACATGTGCGCAACCAGATCAGCAGAGAGAAGAGTATTCAGGAAATTACAAAATATTATTCACTTTGTGAGCGGGCATTGGTATCGGACTGGTGTCTGAACAGGGGAAACTATTCTCTTGGAGAATATAGTAAAGAGTATATGCCAGTTTTGATGGAACATTTCCGGGTAAACGAGGCAGAATAGATTAAAAATAGAAGTTTCCGGCATGTAGACAACTTTGGGCTGGATAGTCATTGCAATAGGTAAGAGCCAGATGCAGGGAAACGTGTCAGAGTCTAATTTTGAAGAGTTGATTTGAGAGGAAATTACAAATGGGGAAAACAGAACTTACGGAGAAGTTTGACCGCCGTGAGAACTTAAGAGGAACTGCACTTACCATTATGGGTGGAATATTTTGGGGACTGGCAGGAGTGTTTGGAAAATATTCTTTTGTATACAGAGGAATGACAGCACAGTGGCGGGTAAATGTAAGACTTATTATTGTAGGAATTATCCTGCTTACGGCTGTATACAGAAAGCAGGGAAAGGATACCTGGAGAGTATGGAAAAATAAAAGACATGCGATTCGGATGATCCTTTATGGCGTGATCGGAATTGCTGCATGCCAGATGACATACTATATGGCGGTGGACGATTCCAATGCCGGTATTGCGACGGTACTTCAGTATACAGCGCCGGTTATGATCATGATATATCTTGCCATCCGTAATCGGAAAATGCCGAACTGTACCGAGCTTACTGCATTATTTCTGGCGTTTGCAGGAACCGTGCTTCTTGCTACTCACGGGAATCTGACAGAACTCAGTATTTCAAAAATAACGCTGGTTCTGGGACTTCTTTCAGCAGTGGCAACCGTCTTCTACAATCTGCTTCCGGGAGAGCTGATGAACGAGTATGGAACCTTTGAGATTGTTGGCTGGGCGATGCTAGTGAGTGGAATTTTATTACTTCCGGTTGTCAGACCGTGGACGATACAGGGAATTATCTGGGACTGGCAGACCGTGCTGTGTGTGGGAGTCGTGATTATCATTGGAACCGTGCTGTCTTTTGGATGCTACATGGAAGGTGTCCGGCTGATCGGAGGAACAAAAGCAAGTCTTTTTGCATCGATAGAACCGCTGACCGCAACGGTTATTTCAATCCTGTTCATGGGAGGTGCATTTTCATGGATGGATCTGTTTGGCTTTGTGGGGATCATCGGAGCAGTTACAATCCTGTCATTACCGAAAAAGAAGGCATAAAGAAAGGATTTTTATATGAAAGAGAGTCAGGGGAAAGGGTTAATTTCAGTACATATTGCTGTTGCATTGTTTGGCTTTGTAGGGCTTTTTGCAAAGCTGGTAGATCTGCCGGCGGTGATCATTGTACTTGGAAGAGTGTTTTTTTCATCCATTTTCCTCTGGCTTTTTCTGCGTTTTAAGAAGCAGAAAATTCGCCTGGAGGAGAAAAGTGATTATTTTTGGATGATCGGAGCCGGAATGGTTCTTGCGGTACACTGGAGCAGTTATATGCAGTCGATTCAGAGTTCGACTGTTGCTGTCGGGACGCTTACGGTATCTACATTTCCAGTATTTGTAATTTTTCTGGAGCCATATCTGTTTCATGAAAAACTGAAAAAATCAGATGTATTTTGTACACTGATGATGCTGGTCGGAGTTTTCTTTATCGTACCGGCATTTCAGATGGACAATCAGATCACACAGGGAGTTCTGTGGGGACTTTTGAGCGCGTTTACTTATGCAGTGCTTTCACTGATGAACCGGCGTTTTTCCTGTAAATACCCGGCGACATTGGTGTCCCTTTATGAACAGGGAACAGCGACGATCGTTCTGATTCCGACACTTTTTGTGTTAAAGCCGGTGATCACACTGGCAGATGCGGGTGTTCTGATGATGCTGGGAATTATTTTCACTGCGGTTGCACATTCTTTATTTATCGGTGGGCTTCGGACGGTCAAGGTAAGGACAGCGGGGATTCTGTCCGGACTGGAGCCGGTATACGGAACTCTGAGTGCATTTCTCTTTTTGAAAGAAGTTCCAAGCTTCCGGGAGTGCCTTGGTGGTGTGATCATTCTGGTTGCAGTTTTCTTATCGACACTGAAGCCGGAAGAGAAAGAAAAATAGCCGAAGATTCACTGGCAGGAAGGTTTGGCAGAAGGACAGAAAGGAAGGACTGGCATGAAAAAGGAACTGGAATATTTTACAATAGACGGTGAATTTGGCGGAAATCAGGACTGGTTTACCAATGTGGTCATGCATGTGGGTGGCTGCGCTGCGGCAACTGCATGCGACAGCTGTATCTATTTTGCAAGAAAATTTGGGATGAAAAGCCTGTATCCGTTTGATACATGGAAGTTGAATAAAGAGGAATATAAAAAATACAGCCAGATCATGAAGCCTTATCTGAGACCGCGGATCAATGGAGTTAACAAATTATATCTGTATACGGACGGATTCCGCGAATATCTGAAGGATAAGCAGAAAGATGGTGGAGTTTGTGTTTCTGCGGAAATGAAAGAATTTTCCGGGGAGCATACGGTGACGGAGGCAAAGCAGTTTGTCAGACAGCAGATCGGAAAGGAGATACCGATCCCGTATCTGATGCTCCGGCACAAGAATAAAGAGAAGTTTGAGGATTTTATCTGGCACTGGTTTCTGGTGATCGGTTATGAAGAAAAAGAGGACGGATTCTGGATCCGGGTTGCGACCTATGGGGAAGAAACCTGGCTGAACCTGGAAGAACTTTGGAATACCGGAGAAAAAGAAAAGGGCGGTATGATCGGATATCGTCTGGAAAATGTATAAAGACTTTCTAAAAACTATTTACGGACGGGAAAAGTTCCGTTACAATAGGTAGAGAAATCAATGAAAAGGAGATTGTATAAAATGGCAAATCCAATAGTAACATTTGAAATGGCAAATGGCGATGTGATCAAAGCGGAATTATATCCGGAAATCGCACCGAATACAGTGAATAACTTTGTATCTCTTGTAAATAAGGGATTCTATGATGGACTGATCTTCCACCGTGTCATCAGTGGATTCATGATCCAGGGTGGATGCCCGGATGGAACCGGAATGGGTGGCCCTGGATACAGTATCAAAGGAGAATTTAAGCAGAACGGTTTTGCAAATGATCTGAAGCATGAACCGGGCGTTCTTTCGATGGCGCGTGCAATGCATCCGGATTCAGCAGGATCACAGTTTTTCATCATGCATAAGACTTCACCACATCTTGACGGTGCATATGCAGCTTTTGGTAAAGTTACAGAAGGTATGGATGTTGTAAATAAAATTGCTGAGACGGCAACAGACTACAGTGACAGACCGCTGGAAGAACAGAAGATGAAAAAAGTGACTGTTGAGACTTTTGGAGAGGCTTATCCAGAACCAGAGAGAGTCTAACAGGAGTTACAAAGCAGACAACATTTGGAGAGACAGAATAATAAAGACGGGGGAGTCGGTGAAAGACAGGCTGAGAGGAAGCAAAAGAGCTTCGACCCTTTTTACCTGATACGGATCATGCCGTCGTAGGAAGTCATATTGATTTTTTAAGAGACACTTGTGCATGGCAGGTGTTTCTTTTTTTTCATAGGAAATTATGAAGGAACTTCCTGTGAAAAAAAGGCACTACGTGCCGGAGATGCGTACTTGCACGAAGATGAAGCATGTCGCAGGCAACTGTGCTCGGCGTGAGAATGTGCCAAGGCACATTCTTTTTATACAAAATATTCAGAATTATGGAAAAAGAGAGGAAGAGAGTCAAATGAGAACAGCACTTACAATTGCAGGAAGCGATTCAAGCGGAGGAGCAGGTATCCAGGCAGATATCAAAACAATGATCAGTAACGGAGTCTATGCTATGAGCGCAATTACGGCTCTTACTGCACAGAATACAACCGGAGTTACAGGAATTATGGAGGCAACGCCGGAATTCCTGGGAGAACAGCTGGATAATATTTTCACGGATATTTACCCGGATGCAGTGAAGATTGGAATGGTATCTTCAAGTGGTCTGATCACAAAGATCGCAGACAAATTAAAAGAATATGATGCGAAAAATATTGTAGTTGATCCGGTTATGGTAGCAACAAGTGGAGCAAGACTGATCAGCGAGGAAGCGATTGATGCGCTGAAGAGCCGCCTGCTTCCGATGGCAACCGTTCTGACTCCGAATATCCCGGAAGCAGAAGTGCTTGCAGGTATGAAAATCCAGTCGCAGGCGGATATGATAAAAGCAGCAGAAGAGATCGGCACCCAATATCACTGTGCAGTTCTTTGTAAGGGAGGGCATCAGCTGAATGATGCCAATGATCTGCTGTGGAGAGACGGTGGATATAAGTGGTTCTACGGAGAGCGGATCGACAATCCGAATACGCACGGAACAGGATGTACTTTATCCAGTGCGATCGCATCAAATCTTGCAAAAGGATATGATCTGGATGAGTCAGTAGAACGTGCGAAGAAATACATTTCCGGAGCACTTGCAGCAATGCTGGATCTTGGTAAAGGCAGTGGTCCGATGAATCATGGATTTGCAATTAAAAATGAATATACAGAAAGCAAAGTGGAGGAATAGAAGTATGAATGAAAAGGGAACCTCTATCTTTGAAAATGGACTGATCTGGTTTGGGGCAGGCGTGTCCCTTGCAGAGATCCTGACCGGTACTTATTTTGCGCCTCTTGGATTCGGAAAAGGAGTTCTGGCGATTATTATTGGTCATATCATAGGATGCACGATGCTTTTCCTTGCCGGAGTAATTGGTGGAAAGACCAGACGAAGTGCAATGGAAACAGTAAAAATGAGTTTTGGCGAGAAAGGAGGAGTCTTCTTCTCCTTCCTGAATGTGCTGCAGCTGGTTGGCTGGACAGCGATTATGATTTATGATGGGGCACTTGCAGCAAATGGTGTTCTTCATACCGGCAGATGGGTATGGTGTCTGGTGATCGGTGCACTGATCATCTTATGGATTGTGATCGGAATCACAAATCTTGGCAAGATCAACACGGTTGCAATGGCTGCTTTATTTATCCTGACACTGGTACTCAGCAAAGTGATCTTTGGTGATGGATCGGTAGCAGGCGCAGGTGGAGATGCCATGACGTTTGGTGCAGCGGTAGAGCTTTCCGTTGCCATGCCACTTTCCTGGCTGCCACTGATCAGTGATTATACAAGAGAAGCAAAAGAACCGGTAAAAGCAACCGCAGTCAGTGCCGTTGTTTATGGAGTTGTCAGCTGTTGGATGTATGTGATCGGTATGAACGCCGCGATTTACACAGGAGAGTCTGATATTGCAAATATCATGGTGAAGGCCGGACTTGGAATAGCAGGACTTCTGATCATTGTATTTTCTACCGTTACGACGACTTTTCTGGATGCTTACTCAGCAGGAATTTCATCAGAGTCAGTATTTTCAAAAATCAATGGGAAATATGCAGCAATTGTTGTCACTGTGATCGGAATGATCGGAGCGATCGTTTATCCGATGGACAACATTACCGATTTCCTGTACCTGATCGGTTCTGTATTCGCGCCGATGATCGCAATCCAGATTGCGGATTTCTATATTCTGAAGAGAAAGGACAGCCTGGGAGTATCTCTGGATGTCATGAATGGTGTGATCTGGGTGATCGGTTTTATACTTTATCGTATTCTGATGAATGTGGATATTCCGCTTGGAAATACACTCCCGGATATGGTCATTACCATCGTGATCTGTATTCTTGCAAGAAAATGTATAAAGACAGAAAAATAGCTTTGAAAGAAAATGGAAATGCCGTGTTGACATTTCCATTTTCTTTTGACAGAATATGTAGCGATCTACAGAATAGAGGTGGAAAAATGAATGATGATGCCTGGGAATGTGGTAAAATTTTATAAGAAAGAAGTTTTGGAGAATTTAGTTAGAAGATTGCGAGAGTGCAAAGCACGTAGCAATCTGGTATCAAAGGGGTCAAAATACCTTTTGCCAACAACATCTATATATGGGAAAAAGAGTTGGGCAGAATGAAAAAAGAGCTTACGACATATGATCGGGGGAAATGTCGTAAACTCTTTTTTCTGTAATTTCATTAAAGGAGAAATGAAAATAAAAAGTATCAAAATACTGAAAACGTCTTATTTGGTTTTGATTCCTAATCAAGTGGGGCAATTGTGACTGACTAAGATGCCGCCCCACCGAGGAATTCTTATCTAGTTGTTATCTTCAAGCTGATATTATAATACCAAGAGGCTGGGAATTTGTATATTCGCAAAAAAAACAAAAGAAAAAAGCTTTGAAAAATATAATTGTGCAAAATAACAGGGGAAAAATCAATTTATACAAAAGGTTATCTGGAATTGGGAAATTGATAATAAAATTTGCATAAATGTAAAAAAATGAGTGCGAATGATTTCTGTTTAAGAACAAATGTGTTTTTGAGAAGGAATTATGAATGATTATTGTAAATGTCAATATAAAAAATTTTCGAACATGAGGAGACCGGTATGAAAATCCTGAAAAAGAAAAAGAGCTTACGACATATGATCGGGGGAAATGTCGTAAACTCTTTTTCCAATAATTTCATTAAAGGAGAAATGAAAATAAAAAGTATCAAAATACTGAAAACGTCTTATTTTGTTCGGTTAAGTGTTATCCTTAACTTGTTATTATAATAGCATTTGCCGGCAGTTTTGTATATTCGCAAAAAAAACTAAAAGAACTGGAAAGTTAAAATAAAATTGTGCAAAATAACGAGGTGCAAAACAAGATTGACAAAAGAATGTAAAAAAAGGAAATTTTAACGGTAAAAATATATAATGTCTAATAATTAACAAGAGGTTACAGAAAGTTACAAGGAAAACTGTAATTTTTGAAAGTTTACTCCGGAAGCAAGGGGAAAAATAGAGGAGGATACTGTTTGTGAATGCCGGAAAGATTCAGATAATGGAAAAAGAGCTTGCGACATATGATCGGGGGAAATGTCGTAAGCTCTTTTTCTGTAATTTCATTAAAGGAGAAATGAAAATAAAAAGTATCAAAATACTGAAAACGTCTTATTTAGTTTCGTTAAGTGCTATCCTTAACTTGATATTATAATACCATGTGCATGCTCTTCTGTAAATTCGCAGAAAAGACAAATGTTACAAAAATGATGCTGCAAAATTGTGCAATATAGCCAAAGACATTACGGGAAATGGAAAATGTGAAAGTTTTATAATCTTACGACTTCTTATTTGATTTGCTTTTCCAATATGTTAAAATTAAAAAAAGCAGAAAATTTTACAGATAAGGGGAAAGATGATGAAAGAATTTGTTGAAATGCGGGATGTCCGTAAGATTTACCGTATGGGTGAAGTTGAGATTGCCGCAGCAGATGGAATTGATTTTCAGATAAAAAAGGGTGAATTTGCAGTTGTAGTAGGTCCAAGTGGTGCGGGAAAAACGACAGTGCTCAACATTCTGGGGGGAATGGATACGGCAACAAGTGGAGAGGTCTGGATCGATGGAAAGAATATTGTAAAGTATTCGCCGAGGCAGCTTACTTCCTATAGAAGGGATGATATTGGATTTGTATTCCAGTTTTACAACTTGATTCCGAACCTGACGGCGCTTGAAAATGTAGAGTTGGCACTGCAGATCTGTAAGGATCCGCTGGATGCGGAGATGGTTCTTAGGGAAGTGGGACTGGCAGACCGTATGAAGAATTTCCCGGCACAGCTTTCCGGTGGGGAGCAGCAGAGGGTATCGATTGCGCGTGCACTGGCAAAGAACCCGAAGCTTCTTTTGTGTGATGAGCCGACAGGGGCGCTGGATTACAATACCGGTAAGGCAATATTGAAGCTTTTACAGGATATGTGCCGTGAACGAGGGATGACAGTGATTCTGATCACACACAACTCAGCGATCACGCCGATGGCAGATCGTGTAATTAAGATGAAGAATGGAAAAGTCGGAAGCATGAAGCTGAATGAAAGACCGGTTCCGGTAGAGACGATTGAATGGTAGGTGGACGTAAAGACCGATGAAGAAAAATATTTTACGCAAAGACTTTATAATAGAAATTAAAAAGACGATGGGACGGTTTATATCGATCTTTTTTATCGTGGCATTGGGTGTCGCATTTTATTCGGGAATCCGTGCATCAGAGCCAAGTATGCGGATCACTGCAGATCAGTATTTTGATGATTCGGAGCTGATGGATCTGAAGGTAATGGGAACCATGGGACTTACCAAAGCGGATATCAAAGCGATTGGAAAGGTATCGGGAATTGAAGCTGTAGAAGGCGGATACAGCAAAGACGTGCTTTGCCCGGTTGGAGACAATGAAAAGGTTGTCCATATGCTGAGCATGCAGAAGAATTTTGATCAGGTTTCGGTTGTGGAAGGCAGGTTGCCGGAAAAAGCCGGAGAATGTCTGGTGGATGAAGATTTTCTGAGCTATACAGACCTGAAGGTTGGCGACACGGTAACTTTCCATTCTGGAGATGGAGAGGCATTGACGGATTCACTGGTTACAGATGCATACAAGATTGTCGGGATCGGGAACAGTCCGCTGTATATTTCATTTGGAAGAGGAAGTAGTACGATCGGAACCGGAGAGATCAGTGGATTTGTTGTAGTGGATAAATCCTCTTTTGACATGGATGTTTATACAGAAGCTTATGTGAAAGTGAGCGGTGCAGAAGAGAAAACTGCATTTACTGATGAATACAATAATCTGTCGGATGCAGCAAAGGAAGCCGTGAGTGCAATTGAAGAGGAACGCTGTGCAGTCCGCAAACAGGAGATCGTAGATGAGGCAAATGAAAAGCTTGCTGATTCAGAGAAGACAGTGAATGAAAAATCGCAGGAACTGGAGGATGCGAAAAAAGAGCTGGAGAGTGGGAAAAGTAAGGCAGCCGAAGAACTGGAAAAAGCAAAGCAGCAGCTTACGGATGGAGAAGCAGAGCTTGCGGATGCAAAGCAGCAGATCGCAGACGGCGAGACGCAGCTTGCAGATGCAAAAGCGCAGCTGAATGATAAGCAGGCACAGCTTGATTCGGCGGAGGCACAGTATGAATCCGGAAAAGCACAGCTGGATCAGAAAGAACAGGAGCTTGCAGATGCGGAACAGGTTTATCTGAGCAATTATTCGAAATATATGCCGATCATTACGGCGGGGAAGGAACAGATTGCAGCAGGAAAGACACAGATTGCGGATGGAAAGAAACAGCTGGACGAGGGACTTGCACCGCTTAATCAGCTGAAAGACGGACTGGCTGAGATTGAAGATGGAATCAGCCGGTGTGATTCAGAAATTGCAGAATTGAATACGCAGCTGAACGGAATGGACAGCAATGAATATCAGAAATATGTAAATATTCCTAAAGAGAATAGAAATGAAGAACAACAAGCTTATGTGGAAAAGTGGGAGAATTTAAATATACAGCTTGCCGGTATGCAGGAGCGGAAGACACAGCTTGAAAATACAAAGCAGGAGAAGCTGAAACAGGCAGGTTTTGCCACAGAAGCAGACCTGGAGGCACAGATCACCAGCCTGACTGAGCAAAAAGAAGATCTGGATGCAAAAGAGACGGCACTTCTTCAGCAGGAGCAGACACTTGCCGCACAGGAAGAAGAGCTGTTAAGTGCAGGCAGACAGATTACAGACGGCAAGAGTCAGATTGCAGCAGCCAGAGCCCAGCTTGACAGTGCAAAATCACAGATCACGGACGGAAAAGCACAGATCCAGTCTGCATGGGCACTTCTGAATGAAAAAGAGGGCACTTTAAATGCAAGTAAAGCACAACTTGCATCCGGTGAACAGGAGCTTGCGGATGGCCGGAGTGAATATGAGCAGGCAGCAAAAGAAGCTGAAGACCAGATCACGGACGGGCAGGTGAAGATCATAGACGGAGAAAAGCAGCTTGCGGATGCAAAGCAGAAGATCGCAGACGCAAAGGCTGAGATCAAAAAGATTGAGAATCCGAAATGGTACGTGCAGACGAGAGAAGATGCGCTGACAGAATATCAGGGATACGGGGATAATGCAGACCGCATGCGTTCCATTGGAAAAGTATTTCCGGTACTCTTTTTCCTGGTGGCAGCATTGATCAGTCTGACAACGATGACACGAATGGTAGAGGAACAGCGTGTACAGATCGGAACGATGAAGGCTCTCGGTTATGGAAAAGCTGCGATCGCAGGAAAATACATCGGATATGCGCTGATAGCAACGCTGGGAGGAAGTATTTTTGGGGTACTGATCGGGGAGAAGATTCTGCCGCTTGTCATTATTTATGGCTATATGATTTTGTATAAGCATTTGCCGGCAATCCTGCTTCCGTATCACATGAGCTATGCAATCCAGGCTTCGGTGATCGCAGTTGCCTGTATACTGATCGCTACGATCGCATCCTGCTACAAAGAGCTGGCAGCAGAACCGGCAGAACTGATGCGTCCGGCAGCACCGAAGCAGGGCAAGAGGATTCTGCTTGAACGGATCGGAATTATCTGGAAGCATCTGAATTTTACATGGAAATCGACCGTGCGGAATCTGATCCGGTATAAGAAGCGATTCTTTATGACTATTTTCGGAATCGGCGGCTGTATGGCGTTGATGGTAGTCGGATTCGGACTGAAAGACTGTATCTATGAGATTGTCAGCTTACAGTATGAGAAGGTGCAGTTCTATGATGCAGCAACCTATATGAATGATGATATTTCTGAAGAAAACAGACAGCAGATCCAGGAGTATCTGGATCAGAATGCAGATGTAAAAGAGACGATCGAAGTACATATGCAGAAGACAGATGTAAAGTCTGCATCTGGTAAAAAGACACTTTATCTGATGGTTCCGTCGGATGATGAAAAGATTGAGGACTTTTTAAGCTTCCACAGCAGAACGAATAAGAATGAAGTTTATTCACTGAAAAAAGATGAGGTGATCCTTACCGAGAAAATGGCATCTCTTCTGAATGTGAAGGTGGGAGATCAGCTTACAATCGAAGATGAAGACCGTGGGGACCAGACGGTTACCATTGGAGCAATCTGCGAAAACTATATGAGCCATTATCTGTATCTGTCACCGGAAAAATACGAGGAATTGTATGGAAAACCGGTCGAATACAATACGATCATTTACAGTGTGAAAGATGGAAAAGATGATCAGATCGAGAAGACAGGAACAAAGCTTCTGGCGATGGACGGAGTGTTGAATGTAAGCTACACCAGCAGTATTGAGGGCAGACTGGATGATATGCTCCGCAGTCTGAACCTGGTTATTGTGGTACTGATCGTATCGGCCGGAATGCTTGCCTTTGTGGTACTGTACAATCTGAATAATATCAACATTACGGAGCGTCAGCGAGAACTTGCCACACTGAAGGTTCTGGGCTTTTATGACGGAGAAGTTGCCTCTTATGTGTACAGGGAAAATATTCTGCTGACGATCATCGGATCAGTTGTAGGTATGGTGCTTGGCAATTTCCTGCATCGTTATACTATCCTGACGGTTGAAGTGGAAGAGGCGATGTTCGGACGTCAGATACACTGGCAGAGTTATCTGTACAGCTTCTTGTTTACTGCAGCATTTTCTTTATTTGTAAACTGGGTAATGTTCTACAAACTGAAGAAGATCGATATGGTGGAATCTTTGAAGAGCGTGGAATAAAAGCTTTTGACAGTGTATGTCAAAGATTTCTTATAGACGGTACACAAAGGATCGGGAAATATATTTCACAGAAATTTTATATTTTTTACAGAATTATTAGCACTCTTGTTGAAAGAGTGCTAATTTTCTATTGACATTTAGAAATCAGGGTATTAAGATATTTCATGGACAGAAAAATACGGTGTTTGAAACCGCAAAAAGATAGAATATGAAATTTAGGAGTGATAAAAATGGCAGTAAAAAAAGGTAGTCTTTCAATCAGCAGCGAAAATATTTTCCCGATTATCAAGAAATGGGTATATTCCGATCATGATATTTTCGCAAGAGAGCTTGTTTCCAATGGATGCGACGCGATCACAAAATTAAAGAAGCTGGATATGATGGGAGAATATACACTTCCGGATGGTTATAAAGGAAAGATCCAGGTTATTGTAAACCCGGAAGAGAAGACTTTGAAATTCATCGATAATGGTCTTGGTATGACTGCTGATGAAGTAGAAGAATATATCACACAGATCGCATTTTCAGGAGCAACCGAATTCCTGAACAAATACAAAGATAAGACAACAGAGGACGATATGATCGGACACTTTGGTCTTGGATTCTACTCTGCATTCATGGTAGCTGATGAAGTTCATATTGATACCCTTTCTTATAAAGAGGATGCCAAACCGGTACACTGGGTAAGTGAAGGCGGTACAGAGTATGAGATGGAAGAAGGGGATAAAGAGGAAGTTGGTTCTGAAATCACCTTATTCCTGAACGAAGACTGTGTAGAATTTTCAAATGAATACAGGATCCGTGAAGTCCTTGAGAAATACTGTTCATTCATGCCGGTAGAGATTTTTGTATCCAAAGCAAATGCAGAACCGGAATATGAGACGATCCCGGAAGATGAAGTCCTTGATACCGATACGGTTGTTGAACATATCCACGAAGATGCCAAGATGGAAGAAAAAGAAAATGAGAACGGCGAAAAAGAAATGGTTGAAGTTTCACCGGCATCCGATAAAGCAAAGATCGTGAAACGCCCGGTATCGATCAGTGAGCCGGCACCGTTGTGGACAAAGCATCCAAACGAATGCAGCAAAGAAGATTATATTGATTTCTACCGGAAAGTATTTATGGATTACAAAGAACCTCTGTTCTGGATCCATCTGAACATGGATTATCCATTCAACTTAAAGGGTATCCTGTACTTCCCGAAGATCAATACGGAATATGATTCTATTGAAGGAACGATCAAACTTTATAATAACCAGGTATTTATCGCAGACAATATCAAAGAAGTCATTCCGGAATTCCTGATGGTATTAAAAGGAGTCATTGATTGTCCGGATCTGCCGCTTAACGTATCACGAAGCGCACTGCAGAATGATGGATTCGTACAGAAGATTTCTGAATATATTTCCAAGAAAGTTGCTGACAAGCTTTCCGGAATGTGCAAGACAGATAAAGAAAACTATGAGAAATACTGGGATGACATCAGTCCGTTTATCAAATTCGGCTGCCTGAAAGATGAAAAATTCTGTGAGAAGATGAGCGATTATGTTCTGTTCAAGAACCTGGATCATAAGTATATGACACTCAAAGAATGCATCGAAAAAAATGGCGGAAAAGCAGAGCCGGAGGAAAAGACCGAGGGTGAAAATGCAGAGCAGTCAGCAGAAAAGAAAGAAGCAGAGAAGACAACGATCTACTATGTAACAGATGAACAGCAGCAGAGCCAGTACATCAATATGTTCAAAAAAGAGGGACTGGATGCAGTGATCCTGTCACATAATATTGATTCTCCATTTATTACTCAGATGGAGCAGAAGAACGAACATATTAAGTTCCAGAGAATCGATGCAGATCTGACCGATCACTTCAAAGAGGATGTATCTGAAGAAGAAAAAGAAGCATTCAAAGAAAAGACAGACAGTCTGGTTGAAATCTTCCGTAAAGCACTTGGCAATGACAAACTGGAAGTAAAAGTGGAAAAGATGAAAGATGAAAATGTGGCATCTATGATCACACTTTCCGAAGAATCACGCCGTATGCAGGAAATGATGAAGATGTATGGAATGTCAGGCATGGATCCGTCTATGTTCGGAACCAATGCAACCCTGATCCTGAATGCAAATCATCCGCTGGTAGAATATGTTGTAGAGCATAAAGATGGCGAAAATACAGAGATGTTCTGCCATCAGTTATATGACCTGGCAATGCTGGCACACAAGCCACTCAGCCCGGAAGAGATGACAGAATTTGTAAAACGCAGTAATGAAATTATGATGAAACTGGCAAAGTAATTTTGCTGTAGATACCAGGAAAAGCCTGAACCATTCAGATTCCCGTTTTCGCTTATGCGAAAAGGTCTGAATGGTCAGGCTTTTTTGGGCTGTATTTGGAAACACTTTCCACAAAGTGTTGGTGAACTTCCCGGTCTTTTATAGTATAATATAACAAAAGAGAGGCGGTGGATACGATGAAGAATTATTCAGAGGATATAAGCAGACAATATCATATTCAGGTGGCCAACGGGGAAGTCGGTCGTTATGTCATTCTCCCGGGAGATCCAAAGCGCTGCAAAAAAATTGCACAGTATTTTGACAATCCGGTGATGATTGCAGATAACCGGGAATTTATCACTTATACAGGAACTTTAGATGGCGTAAAGGTAAGTGTCACATCTACCGGAATCGGCGGACCATCGGCGGCGATCGCAATGGAAGAACTGGCAAGATGTGGAGCAGATACGTTTATCCGGATCGGAACCTGCGGTGGAATCCAGCCGGAAGTAAAAAGCGGAGATATCGTGATTGGAACCGGGGCAGTCCGTATGGAAGGCACAAGCAAAGAATATGCGCCGATTGAGTATCCGGCTGTGGCAGATCTTACAGTTACCAATGCCCTGGTGCATGCCGCAAAAGAGAAGAACTGTGAATTTCATACCGGAGTTGTCCAGTCAAAGGATGCATTTTACGGGCAGCATGAGCCGGAGCTGATGCCGGCAGGTTATGAACTGATCAATAAATGGGAAGCCTGGAAGAAACTGGGATGTCTGGCATCAGAGATGGAGACGGCGGCACTTTACATTGTGGCAGCAAAGCTTCATGTACGCGTGGGTGCGTGTTTCCTTGTAATGGCAAACCAGGAAAGAGAAAAACTGGGACTTGAAAATCCGGTAGTGCATGATACAGACATGGCAGTACAGGTGGCAGTGGAAGCCATCAGAAAGTTAATCAAAGAGGATCGGTAAATGAAAGAAACAATATATAAACGAATCTTTGTGATCGTTCTGGATTCGCTCGGAATTGGTGCAATGCCTGATTCTGAGAAATTCGGTGACAGGGATGTAGATACATTTGGTCATATTTTAGACAGAATGGGAACACTGGAGATTCCAAATCTTCAGAAGCTTGGTATGCTGAATCTGCATACCGGGGGAAAGATGTACGGAATCGAGAATCCGGTTGGAAAAATTACCAGACTGAAAGAGGCGAGTAACGGAAAAGATACGATGACCGGACACTGGGAAATGATGGGGATTTATACAGAAAAACCATTTAAAACCTTTACCGAACATGGATTTCCACCGGAACTGATCGCAGAACTGGAAAAACGTTGCGGGAAAAAAGTGATTGGAAACCGTAGTGAGAGCGGAACAAAGATCATTGAAGAACTTGGGGAAGAAGAAATCGAAACAGGTGCAATGATCGTCTATACCTCTGCGGATTCTGTATTGCAGATATGTGGAAATGAAGAGACATTTGATCTGGCAAATCTGTACCGGTGTTGTGAGATCGCAAGAGAGATCACGATGAAGGATGAGTGGCGCGTGGGACGAGTCATTGCAAGACCGTATGTAGGAAAGAAAAAGGGTGAATTTAAAAGAACCAGCAACCGCAGAGATTATGCACTTGAGCCGACCGGAAAGACTGCACTTGACGCACTGAAAGATGCGGGAAAGGATGTGATCGCAGTCGGAAAGATCCATGATATCTTTTGCGGGGAAGGAATCACAGAATCGTATCATTCCAACAGCTCCGTGCATGGAATGGAGCAGACCATTGAGATTTGCAAAAAAGATTTTGACGGACTGTGCTTTGTAAATCTGGTTGATTTTGATGCACAGTGGGGACACCGGCGCGATCCGGTTGGCTATGGACATGAGATTGAGAGATTTGATAAAAATCTTGGAATTTTGCTGGATGATCTGCGGGAGGATGATCTTCTTATTATTACCGCCGATCATGGAAACGATCCGACCTACACAGGAACCGATCATACACGGGAATATGTACCGTTTTTGGCGTATTCCAAAAAGATGGATGAGGGTGGCGTGATCACGGAGGGAAATACCTTTGCAGTGATCGGGGCAACGGTCACAGATAATTTTGGTATAAAAATGCCGGAAGGAACGATCGGGCATTCGATTCTGAAGGAACTTATTTAGTAAGAAAAAGCAGGAAAAAAGAGAATGAAAAAAGAACAAATAATAAAAATGATAGAGATTGCGCTTTCGCAGCTTGCATATTCTTATACCCCTTATTCTGACTTTAAAGTAGGAGCTGCGCTGCTTGCAAAGAATGGGCGGATATATACGGGATGCAATATTGAAAATGCGGCTTATACACCGACAAACTGTGCGGAGCGTACTGCATTTTTCAAGGCAGTCAGCGAAGGAGTAAAAGAATTTGATGCAATCTGTATTGTAGGAGGAAAAGGCGGTGTTGTGACAGAGTATGCACCGCCGTGCGGAGTATGCAGGCAGGTCATGATGGAATTCTGCGAACCGGAGACATTTCAGATCATTCTTGCAGTAGATGCAGAGCATTATGATATCTATACCTTGAAAGAAATGTTGCCAAAAGGTTTCGGACCATCCAATCTTACAGAATGAGAAAGGACTCTGACCTGGCGAATACGCATCAAAAATCAAGATAGAACAGATCATTCCATATACAGAAATTGAAGGTTTGCCGATTGAATCTGTATGCGGTATTTTATGCTTTTTGTCTCACTAACTATTTTTAAAAATTCTACTCAACCTCAAACGGAATCTCGTATTTCGCAAAAATCCGCTGCGCCATCTTATCCCATGCCTGCTCCAGTGATTTGTCCAGCGTGAACAGGTTCATAGACGTTCCGGTCGTACAACTAAGCGTTGTCCCGTCATACTTAAAATTCAGGTACAGTCCCTGAACATCTGCCGGAGCAAACGAAAGCTTTTCCTGCTCGAGAAGCCGTGCAATATTCGGCGCAGACATAGAAAGAACAAAATGAAATCCCAGAGGAGTACGCTTTCCTTTGATCAGAGAAAGACAGAACTCGCGAAGTTCTTTCCAGAGAGCATATTCCCGGTCATTCAGAGCTTCTCTTTCTTCAGCACTGAAGAAATCTTTTTTCAGTCGTCCGTTAAATTGAAAGGTATTAAAAGTTGTGATATCTCCTTCAATAAATAAAAAGGAATCAAATGCAGGATGCAGTAAAAGTGCATTCATGCATTTTTTTGTATCCAGAGAAAAAATAAGCATAGACTTCCTCCTGTCATCAGTGTAATAGTATCAGTATAGCATAAATCTTGAGATATGCATAAGAATTTGATACAATACGGGAAAGAAAAAGGATGGATAACAAGATGAAAATAGAATTAAACCGGGATCAGATCAAATACATTGCAGTGTTTACCATGCTGCTCAATCATGTTGCAAATATATTTCTGCAACCAGGAACCTTTGCCTGCGAAGCGTTAAAGGATATCGGTTATTTTACGGCACCGGTCATGTGCTGGTTTCTGGTTGAAGGATACCGTTATACAAGGTCAGTAAAAAAATATGCAGGAAGACTGCTGATCTTTGCTGTCATTTCGCAGCTTCCGTATTATCTGGCATTTGCGCGGAATCATCTGGCACCGTGGTATACTTTAAATATGATGTTTACACTTTGTCTGTGTCTGTGTCTGCTGATAGCAGAGGAAAAAATATTAGATCCGGGAAAGAAAAGTCTGGTTGTACTGGGAATTATAGCAGTAAGCAGTATCTGTGACTGGGCAATTCTGGCTCCCTTGTATACGCTTTGGTTTTACCGGGCAGGAGAGGATCCGGAGCGCCGGAAAAAGGCATTTTTTATTGCGGCACTTGTTCTGGGGATTACGGTGACAGCAGAACTTCCGGGAGCTGTGGGAATTGCAGCGGGAGCAGGGGCAATGATCGCAGTACTGGCAGCGGGAGTCTGTGTTTTGGTATTTTATAACGGAAAAAAATCACAGAAACATTTTCTTGTGAAAAAGTATTTTTTTTACGTGTTTTACCCTGCACATTTGGTGATTTTGGCATTATTAAAGATTTGACTTTTATAATAGAAGAAAGTAAAATGAATAAGTTAGAGTATTTATCACATGATTCAATGAAAATGAAACTCATATTTTAATAAAAGATAGGATGCATAGCATGAAGAAAAGAACGATGGAGAAAGAACATCAGGCAGAAGAAAGAAGAAAAAAAGTTCTGATGGAAATTGCAGGAGCGGTTGTTGTACTGACTGTAATCGTAAGTATTGGTCTTTCGCATCTTGGAACAGATAAGGTGAATACATCAGCAGGAGTAAAAGCAATCAAGAAGCTGGAAAAAGCAGATGTATCTGAGGTGGAGACCAAAATTTCAAATATTGAAAAAGAAGAAAAACAGGCGACAGAGGACTGGCAGAACCGTCCGTTGTCCGAAAAATTTGCGCATGCGGTGATTCTCGGAGATTCGATCACAACCGGTTTTACCGTATATGATGTGCTTGATACTTCTAAGGTTGTAGCGGAAAAAGGAATGCACCTTGAACAGACCGGTGATCTGATCAAGACAGCTGCAGAGTTAAAGCCTGAAGTCCTTTTTCTGGCACTTGGACTGAATGATATTTCCGGAACAGATGGAGATACAGATGCATTTATTGAAAAATACAAAGCGGTACTTGCAAATGTGCGTGAGCAGATGCCGGATGCAGTGCTCTACATCAACTGTGTTCTTCCTGTTTCCGCCCAAAAAGAAGAAGAAGAGCCGGTTTATGCCAAGATTCCGGATTATAATACCGCACTCAAAGCATTGTGCGATGAAGAAGGAATTACATTTATCGATAATACAGAGATCGTAAAAGATGAGTATTACGAGCAGGATGGCGAGCATATGAAGTCGGAGTATTATCCAATCTGGGCAGAACATATGGCGGAGGTGGCCGGAATATGACAAAGAAAAAAGGGGAATTTACAGTTCTGCGTAATATCAGAGCTGGGATGGTAATTATTTTGCTTATCTATATCGGTCTGATCTTTCAGTCTAAGGGAGACAGCGATACACCGTTTGCAGATGTACAGAAAGCGGTTGTGGATGCGGCAGATGATAAGAACATGACACTTGCCGGAACCCAGGAGATCAAGAGATTCTATGGGATCAATCCGAAGGATTATGAAGATATAACACTGTATTATACGAATGAAACAATGGGAGTCAACGAGCTCCTTCTGGTGAAAACAAAGGACGAGAATGAGGCGGAGGCAGTTGAGGAAGCCGCAGAACAGCGAAAAAAGACACAGCTCGATAATTTTGAAGGATATGGGGCCGAGCAGGTAAAGCTTCTGGATGCTTCGATCATTAAGACGAAAGGTACATACGTGCTTTTTGTTATTTCACCAAAAGCTGAAACTGTAGAAAAGGCGTTTACAAAGAGCCTGAAGTAGATAAAAGGAAACGAAAAAGTTATGTTATTTAGTAGTCTGGTATTTTTGTTTACATTTTTGCCAATTACACTGTTGGTATATTATTTGGTGCCGCGTAAGGTAAAAAATGTGGTACTTTTGATCGCTTCCCTCATATTTTATGCGTGGGGAGAGCCGGTCTATATCTTCCTGATGCTGATTTCCATTCTGTTCAATTATTTTTGCGGAATGGACATTGCATTAAAAGCAGGAAGAAAATCGCAGGTTCACAGTCTGATCTTTACGATCGTTGTAAACCTGTTTATTCTTGGATTTTTCAAATATTACGGATTTATCGTAACGAATTTAAACGCGATCCTTCCGTTTTATATTCCCTATAGAAAACTGGAGCTCCCAATAGGAATTTCCTTCTATACTTTCCAGACATTGTCTTACATCATTGATGTATATAGAGGAAATGTAGACGTACAGGTAAATCTGATTGATTTCGGAACCTATGTTACAATGTTCCCACAGCTGATCGCAGGTCCGATCGTACAGTATGCAGATGTGGAGCGACAGCTGCGTGAAAGAAAGGAATCACTGACGAAGTTTGGATACGGTGCATGGTTCTTTGTGATGGGACTGGCAAAGAAGGTGCTTTTGGCGAATACGATTGGTTCGATTTATGAAAATATCGCGGCGATGGATGGAATGTCAGTAGTGACTGCATGGCTTGGATGTCTTGCATACACTTTCCAGATTTATTTCGATTTCAGCGGTTATTCGGACATGGCAGTCGGACTTGGAAAGATGTTCGGGTTTGAGTTTATGCAGAACTTCAATTATCCGTATATTTCCAAAAGTGTTACCGAGTTCTGGAGAAGATGGCATATTTCGCTGGGATCATGGTTCCGCGAGTATGTATATATTCCACTTGGAGGAAACCGGGTAACGGTTCCGCGGCATTTACTGAATCTTCTGATCGTATGGTTCCTGACCGGTCTCTGGCATGGGGCAAGCTGGAACTTTGTAGCATGGGGGCTCTTCTATGGAGTGATCCTCATTACTGAAAAATATTTTACAGGAAAAATACTTGCAAAGCTGCCGGGGGCAGTCCAGACGATTTACACAATGATTCTGGTCATGCTTGGCTGGGTACTGTTCTTCAGCCCGACACTTGGAAGCGCACTTACCTGGATCGGCAATATGTTCGGCCAGGGTGCAACCGGATTTATGGACAGTCAGGCATTGTACCTGATCATGCGAAACTGGCTCTTCTGGGTGGCAGGGATCATAGGAAGTACACCGTTTATGCATCTGCTCGGAAAGCGGCTGGTATTTGACGAGGAAAGACCGCATACGGTTCTGGCAGGCTGCCTGATGACAGGACTGTTTGTACTGTGTGTGGCATATCTGGTGACAGAAAGTTACAATCCATTTTTATATTTTAGATTTTAAGGAAAGACAATGGTAGAAAGAAAGAATAATAAACAAAAAAACAGAACAAAGTATTTTCTGCCAGGAGGGAAAAAACAGATCCAGGCGGTATGTGCGTTTTTATTTCTGGGAGCCCTTATTCTCAGCTGCGGGGTAAACCTTATGCACAAAGACAGGCAGATGTCAGAAAAAGAAATGCGTATGCTGGCGCAGAAACCGGAAATTTCTCTTTCCGGAATTGCTTCCGGAAGGTTTATGGAGCAGTACGAGGAGTATGTATCGGATCAGTTTGCAGGAAGAGATACCTGGGTAAGACTCAAGACATTTGCGGACAGTGTGGCGGGGAGGACAGAAGAAGGTGGTGTTTTCAAAGGAAAGGACCATTATCTGATGGAAGATGTTGCTGTGGCAGATGAAAATGATCTGAAAGAGAATCTGGATGCAATGAAGAATTTTAAAGAGCGTTATCCGGATATCAAGATGCATATGATGCTGATCCCGAATGCGGCAAATGTCATGGAGGACAAGCTTCCGGCATTTGCGGTGACTGCTAATCAGAGCAGACAGATCAGCCGTGTAAAGGCAGAACTTGGAGATTCTTATGACTGGATCGATGCAGAAAAAGTACTGGATGCTCACAAGGATGAAGCAATTTATTATCACACAGATCATCACTGGACTTCTCTTGGTGCATGGTATGCATTCCAGGGAGCAAAGACGCAGCTTGGACTGGATAAGAGTGAAGAAATTAAGATGAAAGCCTATGCGGTATCGGATTCTTTTAACGGAACGTTATCCGCAAAGAGTGGATATGAGACAGATTATAAGGAACCGATCTATATTTATCTGCCAAAGAGTGCAGATGCACCACAGGTTGCAGTCAATTATGTGGAAGAACAGAAAAAGAGTGCTTCTATGTATGATTCATCCAAACTGGATGAGAGAGATCAATATTCCGTATTCTTCGGTGGAAATCATGCAATGATCGATATTCAGTCAACACAGACAGAAAAACGCAGACTTCTGGTGTTCAAAGATTCATATGCAAACTGTTTTCTTCCGCTTCTGGCTCCGTATTACCGGGAGATCGTTGTGATCGACCCTCGTTATTATACCGGTAAATTAAGTTCTGTGATGTCAGATAAACAGTTTGATGATGTTCTGTTTCTGTACAATGCCAATACATTCTTTGAAGACCGGATGCTGGCGGGGGTACTGGATGAGAATTAACAGGAGAAAAACATGGCAAATAAAATAGAAAAGCAGTTTCTGGACACGGAAAATAAAGGACCGGTCCGGCTGAACAAATATTTAAGTGAAGCTGGTGTATGTTCCAGAAGAGAAGCGGACAAACTGATAGCAGCCGGACAGGTGACAGTTGACGGTGTGCGTGCAGAAACCGGAATGAAGGTTGAGCCGTGGCAGGTTGTGCGGATTGGGAAAAAGCAGGTATCCAGACAGGAAGAGATGATCGTGCTTGCGGTCAATAAGCCACGTGGAATCGTCTGTACTGAGGAAAGACGGGAGAGAGACAGTATTGTACGTTTTCTTAACTATCCGGTACGGATTACTTATGTAGGACGTCTGGATAAGGATTCGGAAGGGCTGCTTCTGATGACGAACAATGGTGACATTATCAACCGGATGATGCGTGCGGCAAATAAACATGAAAAAGAATATAAAGTTACAGTCAATAAGCCGGTGACAGATGAATTTCTCAAGGAGATGGCGGGTGGTGTCCCGATCCTGGATACTGTCACAAGACCATGCCAGGTAGAAAAGCTTGGAAAATATAAATTTAAGATCATTCTGACACAGGGACTCAACCGGCAGATCCGCCGGATGTGTGAGGCACTTGGCTACGAGGTAAAGGAGCTTCGGAGAGTGCGGATCATGAATATCGAACTTGGTAATTTAAAGCCGGGAGAATACCGGAAGGTTACGGATCAGGAACTGAATGAACTCTATGAGCTGATCAGGGATTCAAAGTCAGAGCCGACACCGTGGAACAATAATTAAAAGTGTGGATTTGGATATGGATAAGATGAAAAGGATGCAGGAGCTGGTAGAGCTTCTGAATAAAGCCGGAAAAGCTTATTATCAGGATGCGCAGGAAATTATGAGCAATTATGAGTATGATGCGCTGTATGATGAACTGAAAGGTCTGGAAGAAGAGCTGGGAACCGTTATGGCTTCCAGTCCGACGGTGAATGTAGGATATGAAGTATTAAGTGAGCTTCCGAAAGAACGTCATGAGTCACCGATGCTTTCTCTTGACAAGACAAAAGAAGTGGCAAGGCTGAAGGAATTTGTTGGAGACCAGACGGCTGTGATCTCATGGAAGATGGATGGTCTGACGATCGTTCTGACCTATCGTGACGGCGAACTTTTTAAGGCAGTTACAAGAGGAAATGGGGAAGTCGGTGAGGTCATTACCAACAATGCGAAAGTATTTAAAAATGTGCCGCTTCATATTCCGTATAAAGGGGAACTGATCCTGCGAGGGGAAGCGGTGATCGGTTACAAAGATTTTGAGCGGATCAATGAAGAAATTGATGACGTGGATGCAAAATATAAAAATCCACGGAATCTGTGCAGTGGTTCTGTCCGCCAGCTGAACAACAAGATCACGGCACAGAGAAACGTAAAATTCTATGCATTTACCCTGGTACGTGCAGAAAATGTGGATTTCCACAATTCCAGAAAAGAACAGCTTGACTGGCTGGAACAGCAGGGATTTGATGTGGTGGAGCATTATCTGGTGACAAGAGAAGAACTGGATGAGAAGGTTGCATTTTTTGCAGAAAAGATCGTAGAAAATGATTTTCCGTCAGATGGTCTGGTTCTTGTATATGACGACATTGCGTATGGGCAGTCGCTTGGGAGAACGGCAAAATTTCCACGTGATTCTTTTGCTTTCAAATGGGCAGATGAGATCCGCGAGACGCACCTTCTGGAGATTGAATGGAGTCCATCAAGAACAGGGCTTATTAATCCGGTAGCGATCTTTGAACCGGTAGAGCTGGAAGGAACAACGGTAAGCCGTGCAAGTGTACACAATTTAAGTATTATGGAGGAGCTGCATCTGGGAATCGGGGATACGATCGAAGTTTATAAGGCGAATATGATCATTCCACAGATCGCGAAGAATCTGACCGGCAGTGACAATATTGAGATCCCGAAAGTCTGTCCGGTTTGTGGTGGAGCTACGGAGATCCGTCAGATGAATGATGCAAAGTCGTTGTATTGCACAAATCCGATGTGTCAGGCAAAAAGAATCAAATCCTTTGCCTTGTTTGTCAGCAGGGATGCACTTAATATTGACGGGCTTTCTGAGGCGACACTGGAGAAATTTATTGCGAGAGGATTCATTCACAAATACAGAGATATCTTTCATCTGGATGTCTATCAGGAAGAAATTCAGACGATGGAAGGTTTTGGAGAAAAATCTTATGCGAACCTGATCGCAAGCGTGGATAAGGCGAGAAGCACAACACTTGCTAAAGTGGTATATGGACTTGGGATTGCAGGGATCGGTCTCGCAAATGCAAAACTGATCTGCCGCCATTTTAAAAATGATGTGGAAAAAATGACAGGAGCATCTGAAGAAGAACTGAGTGATATCCAGGGGGTAGGTCCGGTGCTTGCGGCGGCATTTGTAAAATATTTTGTATCAGAGAAAAGAAAAAAGGAATTTAAGCTCCTTCTCGGAGAACTGGAGATCCAGCAGGAAGAGATGGCAGAAGAACAGAAATTTGCAGGTATGAGTTTCGTTGTCACTGGCAGCGTGAATCATTTTGCAAACCGGAATGAGGTAAAAGAACTGGTTGAGAAGATGGGTGGAAAAGTGACCGGATCTGTAACGAAGAAGACAAATTATCTGATCAACAATGATGTAGAGTCTGCTTCTTCCAAGAACAGAAAGGCGAAAGAACTTGGAGTGCCGATCATTTCAGAGGAAGAGTTTATAGAACTTGCAGGGGTGGAAATCGAATAAGAAGGACAGAGGAATCTGCCTGAATACGACCGAAAAAAGGAGGACCAGCCAATGGCAGAAAATGACCAGAAGGACAAGACAGTTGAGAAAGTAACCGGTGAGGTAGAAAATACAGACAAAAAAGAAAATAACGAAGACCGCTATGAAAAGGTCTGTTTCATCTGTCACAGACCGGAGAGTGTGACCGGAAAGATGATCGATCTTCCGAACAATATCTGCGTGTGTCCGGACTGTATGCAAAAAAGCTTTGATGCAATGAACAATATGAATTTTGGCGGGATGGATTACAGCCAGTTTATGAACATGGGACCGATGATGGGATTTGGAGACATGGATGCACAGATCCCGAAGAGCCAGCGTGTGAAAAAGAAAAAGCCGGAAGAAGAAAAAGAACCGATCCTGAATATCAAGGATATTCCTGCTCCGCATAAGATCAAAGCGAAACTGGATGAATATGTAGTAGGACAGGAATACGCCAAGAAGGTAATGTCGGTTGCTGTATACAATCATTATAAAAGAGTGGCAACGGATACAATGGATGAGATTGAAATCGAGAAATCCAATATGCTGATGATCGGACCTACCGGATCTGGAAAGACATATCTGGTAAAGACACTGGCAAAACTTCTGGATGTGCCGCTTGCAATTACAGATGCGACCTCGCTTACCGAGGCCGGCTACATAGGGGATGATATTGAAAGTGTAGTATCGAAGCTTCTTGCAGCTGCGGATAACGACGTAGATAAGGCGGAACAGGGAATTATCTTTATCGATGAGATCGACAAGATTGCGAAGAAGAAGAATACCAGCCAGAGAGATGTCAGCGGAGAATCTGTACAGCAGGGAATGTTAAAGCTGTTAGAAGGCAGCGAAGTGGAAGTGCCGGTGGGAGCCAACAGTAAGAATGCGATGGTTCCGCTCACTACAGTCAATACAAAGAATATCCTTTTTATCTGTGGTGGTGCGTTCCCGGATCTTGAGCAGATCATCAAGGAAAGACTGATGAAGAATTCTTCTATCGGATTTGGAGCAGATCTGAAAGACAAATATGATCATGATAAGAAAATACTGGAGAAGGTGACGACAGAAGATCTGCGTAACTTCGGAATGATTCCGGAATTTCTGGGACGTCTGCCGATCGTATTTACCCTTCAGGGACTGGATGAAGAGATGATGGTTCAGATATTAAAAGAGCCGAAAAATGCGATTCTCAAGCAGTATCAGAAGCTTCTGGCGCTGGATGAGGTCAATCTGAAATTCGATGATGGTGCACTTCATGCGATCGCAAGAAAGGCAATGAAGAAGGATACAGGAGCCCGTGCACTGCGCGCGATTATTGAAGAATTCATGCTGGATATCATGTATGAGATTCCGAAGGATGACAGCATCGGGGAAGTGACGATCACGGAGGCATATATCGAAGGAACCGGAGGACCGCTGATCGAGTTGAGAAGCCAGTCCGTACCAAGGCTTGAGCATCACTAAGTATAACAATGACCTTCATATATCAAAAAAACATGACGGTCATACAAAAATAGAATGGAAAATATCCGTAAATTTAAAATTTACGGGTATTTTTTTGTTGAAAAATTGTATTAAAAGGTGTACATTAGACAATGTGTCTAAAAAATACAAGATATAAACAGGAGTGAGAGAGAATGGAGACTTATAAGTATTTACTGGATCTTGCAATTATTTTACTTTGTACCAAAGCACTTGGGCTTGCGACCAGAAAGGTACAGATGCCACAGGTTGTAGGAGCACTTCTTGCAGGAGTTCTTCTCGGACCGGCGATGCTTGGGGTCCTGACAGAGACAAGCTTTATACATAACGTTGCAGAGATCGGTGTTATCGTGCTGATGTTCTGTGCAGGTCTGGAAACTGATATACAGGAATTGAAGGCAAGCGGAAAAGCATCCTTCGTTATTGCACTGATAGGTGTTATCGTTCCACTGATCGGCGGTTATGCGACTGCAATGTTCTTTAACCGTCCGGATGTGATCGCATCCGATGCATCCTGCAGCGTATTTCTGCAGAATATCTTTATCGGTGTTATCCTGACAGCAACTTCCGTAAGTATTACGGTAGAGACATTAAAAGAACTTGGTAAATTAAAAACCAAATCCGGAAATGCGATTCTTGGAGCTGCGATCATTGATGACGTGCTTGGTATCATTGCACTGACACTGGTAACAAGTATGGCAGATGAATCGGTAAAGATTTCAGTTGTATTACTGAAGATTGTTGCATTCTTCGCATTTGCAGGTGTGATTGGATTTATCTTTTACAAGGTATTTAAAAAGTGGACAGATCAGGCGGAAAAGGGACTCAGACGTCATGCGATCATGGCATTTGTATTCTGTCTGCTGATGGCTTATGTGGCAGAGAAATTCTTCGGTGTTGCAGATATCACCGGTGCATTTATCGCCGGGCTGATCATTTCCAATACAAGTAAATCTGATTTCGTGCTGAAGAAATTTGATACCATGTCTTATATGCTGCTTTCACCGGTATTTTTCGCAAGTATCGGACTGAAGGTAGAACTTCCGAAGATGAGTACTGCAATTGTAGGCTTTGCAGTGATTCTTACCATTGTTGCGATCCTGACAAAGATCGTTGGCTGCGCCCTTGGTGCGAAGATGTGTGGATATAAGAATTATCAGTGTGCACGAATCGGTGTCGGAATGATCTCCCGTGGTGAGGTTGCGCTGATCGTTGCCAGCAAGGGAGAAGCACTCGGTATGATGGGCGGCAATTTCCTCGGACCGGTTATCATCGTGGTAGTGATAACAACGATCATCACACCAATTCTGCTGAAGATCGTATTCAAGAGCGGTCCGAATGTAAGTACCCTGGAAAAAGGAAAAGAAGTGACTTCCTTCTACGAGGATATTGAAAAGAAGCGTACCGAATAAAGAATGGGTATGGAGTGCAAAATGCGTAACCGTCCAGTATCGTAGTATAAGAAAGAAAAATCCCTCATATATTTTCCAAAAGAAAGTATATGAGGGATTTTTATGCCACAGGAAGAATGTAAAGAAAAGATCCTGTCGGAAGAATACAGGGATTTTATGATGAGGGATACCGGTGCTCTCGGGGAAAACTTTCCTTTGGAAAACGGATGCCGGATACCGTTGAAATACGGTTTTGAGCTTCTTTATATTGACCAGAGTGAAGACAGAAAAAAGTCACTTGCCGATTATCCTTATACAATGGTTCCGAAGTGTTATACAACACTGGATATGGCAGCGATCCAGCAGGCGGGAATTGCTGCGGTTCAGAATCTGCCTGGTCTGGAACTGAGCGGTGAAGGAGTTCTGGTTGGGATCATTGATACTGGGATCAACTATCTGGATCCCATTTTCCGGAATCTGGATGGTTCGACCAGGATCCGGCGAATCTGGGATCAGGAAGAACAAAGTGGAACAGCGCCCCGGGAAATCG
>ERZ894220.435-NODE-435-length-31800-cov-17.9589_pt1 | contig 31800 bp, 32 predicted proteins | sample MGYA00380292_ERZ894220 | MGnify/ENA primary metagenome ERZ894220 (study PRJEB32331, sample SAMN06328446) | human gut metagenome | biome: human gut microbiome; feature: stool | host: Homo sapiens | collected 2014-12-05 ... | reverse complement strand
ACTATATTTCAATAATTTCAAAGAACTATTTATCCACTTTTACGGGACAGTAGTGTAGTGATGTTTTTGTTCTGTCACAACAATTAAGATATTTACAAAGATACATTATTTTCATATTAATATGTGATGAACGGAAATAAAAATAAGGGTTATATATGTTTTTCGGGAATGGGAAAAAGATATCCGAGTTTTTGTACTTGCCGGAATAATACGTATATTTGTTGCAATTTTTACATTCTAACAAGAAAATGCCATGAAGCGTATTGGACTCTTTGTAATAGTTTTTTTCTGCATATCACTCTTACTCCATGCAAGCGGCCCGCGTGTCTTGTTTATCGGAGATTCTATCACGGACGGTAACTGGGGAAATGCCTGCGGGATGCCCAAACCGACTGCGGAACGAAGCCTTTGGGATATGAACCATATTTACGGTAGCGGCTATATGTATTTGTGTGCAAGTCGTTATCAAGGAGATTTTCCGGAAAAGGAATATGCTTTTTTTAACCGTGGCATCAGTGGAAACACTCTCCGGGATTTGGAGAAACGCTGGGAAGAGGATGTCATTGGAATGAAACCGGATGTGCTTTCCGTCTTGGTGGGGACAAACGATGTACATTACTATCTGCAGGGTGACAAAAAAGAGCCTTTTGATTTTGAAGGATGGGAGAAGTGTTACCGTTCCTTGCTTGACCGTTCTTTACAGGCCAATCCGGAATTGAAGATAGTGCTGGGCACTCCTTTTGTTGCCAATGTCGGCAATATGCGTAAGAGTGAGGACTTTGCAGAACGTGATAGTCTGGTGCGTCGCTGTGCCGCCATCGTAGAGAGGATAGCGAAGGACTATCAGACGGTATTTCTTCCTTATAATGCGATGTTCGATGAAATTCTCGGCACTGCTCCGGCTTCTCAAGACACCTATTGGATTTGGGACGGTATCCACCCCACTCCTGCAGGGCATAAACGAATGGCGGATATGTGGATAAAGCGTGTGAATTTATAATTTATCAATAAAATAGAGAGTAATGGAAAAAGTGATTATCAACTCGTACGAGGATTTTGAAAAGCTGGTAGGCCAGCAAATCGGTGTTTCGGAATATGTAGAGCTCCCTCAGGAGCGTATCAATCTGTTTGCTGATGCGACATTGGACCATCAGTGGATACACGTCGATACGGAACGCGCCAAAGTGGAAAGCCCTTTTAAGAGCACTATTGCACATGGGTATCTCACCTTGTCCATGTTGCCATATCTGTGGAACCAGATTATTGAAGTGAACAACCTGAAGATGATGATTAATTATGGTATGGACAAGATGAAGTTCGGTCAGGCGGTATTGTCCGGACAGAGCATCCGACTGGTTGCCCATTTACAATCTCTGTCGAATCTGCGCGGCGTAGCAAAGGCAGAAATAAAGTTTGCCATCGAAATACAAGGTGAAAAGAAGAAGGCATTGGAAGGGGTGGCTATATTTTTGTATTATTTCAATTGATTATGCGTAAGATGGTATGCCCCCAATGCAAGGTGGGGGCATTTTTTGTGATGAACGGACAAGGTGAGCGCCTGCCGGTCTACATCTCTGACAAAGGTGAGATTGTACCTAAGGACGGCACCTCCTCGTTGGAGGGATACGACCAGGATACGGTTTATTGTTTGTGCTGTTCCTGGCGCGGGACTCCGAAACGTTTGGTGAAATACTGATGGACATACTCCTGCCACAAATGGCGGAGTGCCGCCACGGGATGGTACAACAGCATCCGTGGTCCGGCATACCGCATGACTTCACGCATCCGTTCTTTCATTTCGGGCTTGTAGCAGTGAATGCTGCATTGCCTGCAGGTGGATTTATTCTCACCGAAAGGACAGCGTGAAAGACGAATGCGGGCATATCCCAGCAATTCCTCGCATCGGGGACACAATTGCTTGTTACCTTCCTTTTTCCGGCAGTAGAGGCGGACCATCCGTTCTACTGTCTGTTTTTCCTGCTCGATACGGGATGGCATGTTTATTGTTTGGACTGCCAGCGTTTCAAGGTCGGGAAGAATTCTTTCATACCGGCAATGGCTTCCTCTTTAGTGAAATTCATTCCGGAATCCTTGTTGAATTCGTCGGTGAACTGTGCACAATGTTCTATCATTTCGTCCATAGTGCAGTCTTGTGCAAAATTGCCGTGCTGGTAGCAATAGGTGCAATATTCCTCGTTGAGGCTACCGTCGGCATTGGTTCCGAGTACTTCTGCAGATGACAAGGGCATTCCGCAGCTTTGGCAAAGTTTAGCTTCCATAATGTGTGGAGTTAAGTGATATGCAAATATAGAATATTATTTTGGTTGAAGCGTCCTTTTCAGATAAATCATGTCTTTCAGTTGCTTGCCTCCTTCAAATATGGGGTGGTCGTAATTATCGATAAAGAAATCGGGTACCCGGTGTGAGTATGCAAATCCGCAGCTTTCATAGAAGGGGATGGTTAGCGGACTGTCTCCAGTGCCGACAAGCATAGTATGGCACCGGTCTTTATAATGTTCAAGAACGAATGCTATCAGTTGTCTTCCATATCCCTGGCGCTGGTATTCCGGATAGACAGCTATGCTCTTTATTTCGTAGATTCCTTTATCCTCGCAGGTGATTACACAAGACGCTTTGACTGTATCATTATCGGATAGGATGAACATCTCTCCCCGTTCCAGATAACGGTCAATCATGGACTCTTGTTCGTCGGCAAGCAGCAGCAGGTCAAGATATTGCTTTTTGTTGCCGGATATGGGATGTATTCTTATCATATTTCTGAATTTCTGGTGTGAAGTTAGTCATTTTCTATTGAATTACAATGGATATCTCTTTTTAACTGTTGAATGGTTGAGAGTTGCCGGTGAACAAAATCTGCCATACGCCGTTCTTCTCATAACATGATAATCTGATGAAGTTATGAGTAAGTTGAAATTCTCTTTTCTGGTTTTGATGCTGATGGTATCAGTCTCGGCTTCTGCCGATTGGGCACCTGGTGATGTACAGGCTGCACTGAAGAAAATGTATCCTACGGCAGATGATGTTGCCTGGTCGCATGATGAGTCTTATTATGTGGCAGATTTCCTGATGAACGGTTTTGATACGAAAGTCTGGTTTGACGGGCAGGCGCAATGGGTAATGCAACAGACGGACTGGGAGACAATGGACGAAGTGCCCCCTGCCGTTTACAATGCTTTTGCCGCCAGTGAATATTCCGGAGGGATGGTGCAGAATGTCACTTGGGTACAGTTTCCCAAATGGCAGTCCATCGTGGCGGTAGAGGTAGGGATGGCAAATCTCCAGACGAAATATCAGATATTGTTTACCCCGACGGGCGAAATCATCCGTGCCCGTAATGTCACCTATACATACAATCCGCTCGGCGCAGCCACTTTCTTGTAACGTCTGTTCGCATACCTGCTGAATTTATCATATCTTTGCCTTCCCAAACCAGACTTTTATGGACAAAGACACTTTTCAGCAGGAGGTTTATAATGTAGTGGCCGCAATCCCTCTGGGGCGGGTGGTGACGTACGGACAGATAGCCTATCTTGTCGGAAGACCTCAATGTTCGCGCATGGTGGGACATGCTATGCACAATGTGCCCGACGGCATGTGTCTGCCCTGCCATCGGGTAGTGAACAGCCAGGGCAGGCTGGCACCGTGCTGGGCAGAACAGCGGGCTTTGCTGGAGGCAGAGGGCGTGACGTTCAGAAAGAATGGGTGTGTGGACATGAAAAAATGCCAGTGGGAATTCATGAAAGAGCAAATACAATAAGATTATGAAATTTATAGGTGCACATGTATCGGCCAGTGGGGGAGTGGAAGCGGCTCCCGTCAATGCCAGTGAGATAGAGGCAAATGCTTTTGCCTTGTTTACCAAGAACCAGCGTCAGTGGGTGGCAAGGCCGCTGACGGAGGAGAGTATCAGGGTGTTTAAGGAAAATTGCGGGAAGCTTGGCTTCGATTCCCGCTATATCCTGCCTCACGACAGTTATCTGATAAATTTAGGGCATCCCGAAGAAGAAGGGTTACAGAAAAGCCGTGCCGCTTTTCTGGATGAGATGCAGCGCTGCGAACAATTAGGGCTGAAGTTACTGAATTTTCATCCGGGCAGCCATCTGAATAAGATTTCCGTGGAAGAGTGTCTGGACAAGGTCGCTGAATCCATTAATCTTATATTGGGTAAGACGCACGATGTGGTGGCTGTCATAGAGAACACAGCCGGGCAGGGTAGCAATGTGGGAAACGAGTTCTGGCAGCTGGGACATATCATTGACCGGGTGGATGACAAGTCTCGCGTTGGAGTTTGCCTTGATACCTGCCACACGTATACAGCAGGCTATGATATAGTGAATGAGTATGACAAGGTGTTTGAGGAGTTTGACACAGCGGTAGGTTTCGGCTATCTGCGCGGTATACACCTGAATGACTCCAAGAAAGCACTCGGCTCCAGAGTAGACCGTCACGACAGCATCGGCAAGGGGCTGATAGGTATGGATTTCTTCCGGCGCTTTATGCAAGATGTGCGTTTTGACGGTATACCTATTATTTTGGAGACGCCCGATGAATCGCTTTGGGCAGAGGAGATAAAACTGTTGAGAAGCTTTGTCTCCTCTGATTGAGAGACTATGCCCTGAATACACATTCTATACGGTTACCGTCCGGGTCGAGGACGACACTTTCAAAATATCCGTCGCCGGAGGTACGGGGCTCTCCTGCGATGGTATATCCCGCTGTACGTAGCCGTTCTGTCTGTCGGAGGACAGCTTCCTGGCTGTCGAAGGCAAAGGCAAAGTGGGTCAGTCCCAGTCTGTTTTCCTCAATAGGGGTATTCTGTATGTCCGTACGGCTCATCAGTTCCAAATCCGTTCCTTCATCGAAGTGAAGGAAATAAGATTCGAATCCTTTTTTGGGGTTGATGTACTTTTCATTGCTGCTCCCGTTGAAGTAACGTGTGTAGAACTCTTTCATCTCTTCCAGTTGGAAGGTCCAGATGGCGATGTGATGTATCTTCATAAGTTTGCTAAATTATAATCTGTGTTCAATCTGAGTAATCTGTGGTGGGGTTGGTAATTGCAGGTGCAGAATAGGGAAAGGCTTTCCCGTCGGGTCGGTTTCGTCCCAGCCGGCCACTTGGAATCCCATATGTTGGTAAAATCGGCAAGCTTGTCCGTTCTGCTCGTTTACATCCACTTTGTGGATGTGTTTTTGGTGGACGGCGTACTCCATGAGCCGTTTTCCGTATCCCTTACCTTGTTGGTCGGGACGGACAAACAACATCTCGATGAGTTCATCGCTCAGTCCCATAAAGGCGGCAATTTCTTCTTTTTCGTTGCGGATGATGTAAAGCTCTACGGCAAGAAAGTACTGCTCTCTTATCAGCGGTTTGTAAAACTGTATATCCTTTTCTGCCAGGAAGTGGTGTGTGCTGCGGACAGAGGCTTCCCAGACGGTCAACAGTTCGTCATAATCTTGTGGGGTAGGTCGGAGTATCATCATTTATTGCATTACTTTGCTGGTTATTAATCAGTAGGCAGTCAGAATTCAGCTTCTTTGGTAATCCTTACGGTTTCTCCCGTTATAGGGTGGGTAAATTCTAAGTATTCGGCATGCAGATAAAGCCGGTCTGCTTTCTCCCCGTAAAGTTCATCACCGATGATGGGGCAGTGCAAGCCAAGCGGGTGTGCTGCATGTATACGTAGCTGATGGGTTCTTCCCGTGCGCGGATAGAAAGCGATACGGGTCCGTTTCCCGTCCAGACGTTCCAGAACTTGATAATCGGTGATGGCGGGCTTTCCGTGTTCGGTGTGTACCATTTGCCGTGGGCGGTCAAGTGGATTCAGGCAAAGCGGGAGGTCGACCGTACCTTTGTCCTTTGGGACAATACCCTCGAGCAATGCGACATAACGTTTCCTGACCAGGCGGTTCTTGAACTGGGCCTGCAGGTTCTGGTGTACACGCTTGGTCTTGGCAATGAGCATTAAACCGGAAGTGGCCATGTCGAGACGATGCACCGTCAAGGGACCGTCAGCTTCGGGATATTGCTCACGCGTCAGGCTATAGACGGAGACTGCATCTTCCTTGCCGGGAACAGACAGCATTCCTGCCGGTTTGTTGATGACCGAAAGCCATGGGTCCTCATAAACAATCTCCAGATTCTTGGAGGGTACCTGCATTCTTTTCAACATGGGGTTTTCCTCTACTTGTAGACCTTGCAGCATGTGTTGCAGTATAGGTTCGCACTTTCCTTTGCAAGCCGGATAATAGTGGCCGTGATGGCGTATCTCTGTCTTGGGGGAATCACCCCACCAGAATTCGGCCATGGCAATAGGTTTCCATCCGTGCAGATAAGCTTGTTGCAGCAGTTTGGGGGCCGCACATTCACCCGCACCGGCAGGAGGTGTCTTGTGCACGGTCTGCCCGAATATCTCACAGAGATTCTTGACTTCTCCCCGGTAATTCAGCATCCCGAACTGTTCGAATAGCTTTTGCTGCAATGCTGCAGAGCGGGTTTTACGTTCAGACTTCAATGCTGAAATCCGTCTTTCCCAGTCTTCTGTCTGCGTTTGCAGTGTGGTAATCCTTGCTTTCCATGAACGTTCCAGGCGTTTATATTCTGCCTTTTGGAACTGGCTTTCCCGTATCAGTTCGGCTTCTTCCTGCGCATTGAGTTCTTTTTCTTTTCTGCGCTGTTCTCTGGCTGTTTTGGCCTCTTTCAACTGTGCTTTGGCTGTTGCCAGTATGTTTTCTGCTGACTGAATGGTCCGGGCAAGCTCTGCTGATAAGGCGGCATATGCTTTGTCATTTTCCAGTTGCCGGATGTTGCGGTTGATGGAAGAGATGTTCTCTTCTTCTATCTTGAAAAAGCCTTGTGGCTGTAGCAAGTCATATACGGGAGGAACAAAAAAGGGATGTAGGTTCTTTCCGGCCAATATGCCTGAGAATGCAGCTAAATATCCGGTTTCTCCATGCTCGGTTTGTACAATCAGTACCCCGAACATTTTGCCTTGGCGCAGTTCGTCCTTCCATGCAGTTTGTCGGGTAAGATAGCTTTGTACTTCTTTGGCTGCCAATATACATAATGGGTGCGGAGTATAGCAGAAAGGATAGGTGAACCTTTCCGGAAGCGGAATGTCGGTTATGGAAGTAGTAAAACGGTGCAACATGATGTTGCAAAGATACTATATTTCTCTCATAACAGACCGTTTGTACTGTAAATCTTTCTTTCGTTATTATTTTTAGAAGCGGTAGTCTTGTTCGATGTATGTCATATATTCGTCGTAACTGATGTGCCTGCCTCCCATTGTCTTGAGGTGAGGAGTTTCGAACTGGCAATCTATCATGACGCCTCCATGTTCCTTGAAGAATTGGGCAAGATGGATGAGGGCCAGCTTCGAGGCGCTGGGGACGAGTGAGAACATGCTCTCTCCAAAGAAACAACGTCCTAAGGTCACCCCGTACAGTCCGCCGACCAGTTGTTCTCCTTCCCATACTTCTACGCTGGCAGCGAGACCTTGCTCGTGAAGGTGCGTGTAGGCTTCCATCATCTTCTTTCCGAGCCAGGCTCCTTCCTGTTCCATCCGCAATTCTCCGCAGGTTTGTATGACGTCTTCGAAAGCCTCGTTAAAGGTGATCTCGTACTTTCCTTTGTTGATGAGCGTACGCATGGAGTGGGAGATATGGATTTCGTCCGGAAAGATGACAAAGCGGTCCATCGGGCACCACCATTGTATCAATTCTTCTCGAAATGCGTACCAGGGGAATATACCGTTGGAGTACGCCAGGATGAGGCGGTCGATAGAGAGGTCACCGCCCACGGCGAGCAACCCGTCGGGATCACCGTAGTGAGGGTCGGGGAAAGCAAGTCTATCCGTCAGTTGAAAGACCATATCGTTATTCGGTTGTGGGTTGTAGTTTCAATGCTCCGTTTTCCACTTGTACGGATACTTTTCCTCTCGCCTTCAGTGTGCCGAACAGAATTTCTCGCATCAATAGAGGCTTCAAGTGCGAGGCTATCACGCGGTCCATCTCCCGGGCGCCGTATTCGGGGATAAAGCCCCGTTGGAGCAGCCATTCGTGTGCTTCCTGGCTCAATTCCATTTCCACCTGACGGGAGGACAGTTTGCTGCCCAGTTCTCCGAGTTTCTTGTCAAGGATAAGTGATGCCATCGGGCGGTCCATGTCATGGAAGACCACCGTGGCAGAGAGGCGGTTGATGAATTCGGGCTTAAAGGTTTTCTTGACTTGTTTCAGCATGGCTTCTCCGGCGGTGACCTGACTGTTGAAGCCGATGGACGCTTGGCGGGCATATTGTGCTCCGGCATTGGAGGTCATGATGAGGACCACGTGTCGGCAGTCGGCTTTCCGTCCTTTGTTGTCAGTCAGTACGGCATAATCCATTACTTGCAGCAGGATGTTGAATACGTCGGGATGGGCTTTTTCTATCTCATCGAGCAGTAGCACGCAGTTTGGGGTCTTGCGTATGGCGTCGGTCAGCAGGCCGCCGTCCTCGTAACCCACATAGCCGGCAGGCGAGCCAATCAGTTTGGCTACGGTATGCTTTTCGGTATATTCGCTCATGTCGAAACGTTGCAGGGCGATGCCCAGCTCGGCGGCGAGCACTTTGGCAACCTCGGTCTTTCCTACTCCGGTGGGGCCTACAAAGAGCAGGCTTGCCAGCGGTTTGTTTTCGTCCAGCAGTCCTGCTTTGGACATTTGCACAGCTTCCACCACCTGACGGACGGCTTCTTCCTGCCCGTAGATGTGGGAGCTGATGCGTTCGTGCAGGCTTTCCAAGGCGACGGTGTCGTCCTCTTTCATGGCGAGGGCATTGACTTTGCAGGTACGTGCCAGTATGTCGGTTATCAGTGCCTTGTCCACGGTCTGTTCTCCGGAGTCTGTGGGATGTATTTCCCGGTAAGCTCCTGCTTCGTCCACCAGGTCGATGGCTTTGTCGGGCAGGAAACGGTCGCTGATGTAGCGGGCGCTTGCCTTTACGGCGTAGGGGATGACGTCGGGCTCGTAGGTGACGCCGTGGTAGGTTTCGTATTTCTCTTTCAGACCTTCTACGATATGTATGGCTTCTTCAATGCTCGGTTCCAGTATGTCTATCTGCTGGAAGCGGCGTACCAGTCCCTTGCTGCGTGCGAAGTAGCGGTTGTACTCGTCGTAGGTGGTAGAGCCGATGAAACGTATTGCTCCGGTTTCCAGATAGGGCTTCAGCATGTTGGAGGCATCCATAGAGCCTTCGCCCGTGCGTCCGGCGCCTATCAGGTTGTGTATCTCGTCGATGTAGACGATGGCATTTCCCTCACGACCGATGCCTTCCATGATACTTTTCAGCCGCTTCTCGAAATCGCCGCGATATTGTGTGCCTGCCAGTAGACTGCCCAAGTCCAGCTCATAAATGCGGAAGCCGGCAAGCCGTTCGGGGACGTTGCCCGCTTCGATACGGGCGGCAAGCCCATAGGCAAGGGCTGTTTTGCCTACGCCGGGTTCGCCCACATGCAACGGGTTGTTCTTTTCTTTGCGGCAGAGCACTTGTATGGTTCGCTCCAACTCCATCTCCCTGCCGATAAGCGGGTTGTGGTCTGCCAGGCGGTCGTTGAGGCAGGTCACGTAGTTACGCCATGGTTCTGTTTTCTCTTGTTCATCGGGGGATTGTACACCGCCTGCTTCTTCTGCCAGCTCCGCTTCTTCGTAGTGGGTAATGAGCAGGCTGAGGAATTCGGGCAGGTCGCCGCCGACTGCTTCCTTCAGGAAATGGCATGCCCAGGAATCTTCCAGTTGCAGCAAGCCTTGTATCAGATGAGGAACATCCAGCTCTTCGGCGCTGGAATACTCTGTCACCGTATAGGCATGTTGCAGGAGTGAGCTGAGCTGGACGGAAAGTCCCAACTCGTATTCCACATTGTCGGGGACAGTGTCCACTTCTTCCGTCAGATAGTTTTCCAGCGAGATGCTGAGCTCCACATAATTGTAGAAGGTATCTTGCAGGGTGTGGATAAAGGGTTCCTGCTCTATAATGGCGCTCAGCAGATGTTCGGGCATGATGAACTCGTGCCGGTAAGACTCGGCCTTTCTTTGTGCGGAAGCGAATGCTTGGTTTACGAATATCGTATTTTTTATATCCATATTGTTTCTTTCTTCTTATTCTTCTTCCTCCGGGGTGACGGTGAGCCGGAGGGGGAAACCTTCATTGCGTGCCATGCGGGTGGCTTTCTGTACTTTGGAGTGGGCGATGTCGTATGAGTAGATGCCCACTACCGCGGAGTTGCTCTTGTGCACCTGCAGCATCAGTGTTTCCGCTTCTACCGATGATTTGTAAAAGACGGTGGTGAGTACCTTTACCACAAACTCCATGGTGGTGAAGTCATCATTGTAGATGGTGACTTTAAAGCGTCGGGGTTCCCGTAGTTCTATGCGTTCTTTTTCTTTGAAAGAAGATTGCTGTTGTTCCATTTCTTTGAAAAACTACTGTTAAGACATTGTTCTACCGTTGTGTGGGCAACGAAAACTCCTGCCAGTCATATTCGTCTCCGTACTCGTCGGCTATGGCTATGCGTATGGTGACGTTACCCGTCTTTATCCGTTCTCCGGCACTGATGTTGGCGGTGTATTTCACACCGTTGCGCGGAGTTATTTGCTCTATCATGACCGACGGCGATATGTAAATACGCTTCATGCCCGTGGTTTCTGCCACCACCGGCACTACGTTGTAGGCTGTTTTGTTTCCTTCGTTCATGATTTCAAAAATCACTTTACAGTTTTCGCCCGAATTGATGACGTGGTTGCGGCTGTCGTCAATGAAACGTATATTCCGTATCCTCAAGTGGTCAATGGCCGATGCTTGCGGCTGTCTTCCGGATTGCGGGGGATAGGGCTGTGTCCTTTCTATCCGGTAGCTGTACTCCTCCTGCTTTTTGGGGGCTGTGGCTGCATTGGCAATGGCAGCTCCCGCAATGGTTCCTATGATGGTGCCGATGGCGGAACCCCGGTATCCTCCTCGCCAGCCTCCGTTACTGTCACCTATCAGCCCGCCGATGGCACCGCCTACATTACTTCCGATGGCAGCTCCTGCGAGCACTGCATTAGGGTCGCCTACAGCCATCTGGCTTGTGCCGCATCCGCTGAGGATGATGGTTGCTGCCAGGATTCCTATAAAAGACTTTTTCATGTTCATATCCTATAATTATTATGTTGGGCAGATTGTTTTATAAAAGGGCTATTCCCGATAAATCATCTTTTTGGTCATGCCTCCGTCAATGGTGATGTTTTCGCCATTGATGAAGTCGTTTTCGTCTTGACATAGGAATAGGCACATACGGGCAATATCTTCCGGTTTGCCAACCCGTCCGGAGGGATGTTGTGAATGGTCTTCTGCCCGTAATTGTTCATAATCGTGTGTCTGAATCCAGCCCGGAGAGATGGAGTTGACCGTGATGTGCCACTCTGCAAGCGATAAAGCCAACGCATGCGTCAATGAATAGATACCTCCTTTGGAAGCTGCATATCCTTCACTGCCCGGTTCACTCATCAGATAGCGGGTAGAACAGAGATTAATGATTCTTCCGTAGGTATTCGTGCTGTTTTGACTTTTGCGGTGTACTGCCAACGCATGTGAAGTAATGAATACCGGACGTAAATTCACAGACAATATTTTATCGAACGTCTCCACACTCGTTTCTGTGATGGGAGAGAATTCACTGATGCCGGCATTGTTTATAATGATGTCAATATCCCCCCATTCCTTGAAAATATTTTGCAGGCAAAGTTCCAATGCTTCTTTGCTGTTTAGGTCGACGGGGTGAAATTGTGCTCCGGTGGCTTGGGCGGTTTGTTGTCCTTCCAGTTCATTCTTGTCACAAAAGGCTACTTGGTAATTAAGCTTGCAGAAGGCTTCTACAATGGCTTTGCCAATCCCCCCGGCACCTCCGGTCACGAAAACTTTCTTTCCGCCTTTTTTGAGGGGAAGTGTCGGCTTATGTAGCGTTTGTACCTTGCCGGATTTTTTCGCTTTCTCCCAAGCTGCTTTGCGTGCCTGGTATTGCTCGTACTGATTTTCAAGATAATTATCGGCCATATATGTTTCCGGTTTTATTGTTTAACTGTCTTTCTCCGAATAAGTTCACTTCCTTGCATTGGGAGATGATATAGAGATGATGCCCCCAAGGGATGGAGAAAAATTTCTCTTCACCTAATTTGGAAACAACTTGTTGCCAAATTGTATATGGCTCATTATAAAATAGATACCACTGCTTTATACTGCGTATGTTTCTATATGAGAACCCTTTCATATCAGGAAATTCTGCCATCAGCTCACGACTCAACTCTTCGAGAAATCCGCTTCCCCAAGTCATTTCTTTCTGCCGTTCTATAATTTCTGCCCCCAGTTGCCAGTAAAGGTGAAGCAGTTCGCTGTTCACGCGTACAGCCGCTTTAATCTGTGCACTACGAATGTCTTGTTTTAGGTGGTTTACCCAATCCTTGAACGGTTGATTTATAGATAGTGCTGTTTTCATATTTTTATTTTCTTCATCGTCATATTCGATGTTTCTATTTCACAAAGTTAAGAAAAAGAATTTATTTCAACTGTAATCCTTTCCGTCTTTTCTACCTCTCCACTTTTACCACACAATATACCATCTCCCCCTCTCTTTCCTTTACCTCATCCCGTGTTGCTGCAATATCCTTCCGAACACGTTCACCCGTTTTGCAGAGAATAGGTATCGCACTATGTCGCTGTATTTCCTCCTATATTTTCGCAGGCGATAATTATTCCCCTTGTAGGGCTTCAAAAGGGAATCCGTCTGTTTCCCTAAGGAGAACGGTTTGTTTCAATATGGAGAACAGTTTGTTTCATTAGTAGGAAACAGTTTGTTCCGTTAAAGAAAACAGTTTGTTTTATTGAGTGCGAACAGTTTGTTTCATAGTATGTGAACACTTTGTTTCTTACTGTTGTAACAAAGTGTTCACCGTTGTGAACTAAAGTGTTATTTATATTTTCAGTGATAAAATGACATGAAAAGGGGGCTGAAGATTACCTTTCTACCATTTGTATTCCTCGCTGTAAGAGTCGAAAGCCGGTTCTCCCGGAATGTTGTATTGGTGGAAAGTTTTGCGGATATAGTTCTGGTCTTCGGGGGAAAGGTAAGATTCTTCCCGGTAGAAGCGGTAGTATTTTCCGCGGCCGAAATGGGCTATCAACTGGCTTTTCAGAGGTTGGAGATTCTTGTAGGGAACTTCATCGAGCAAGTGACTGATTCCCCATGCAACATGTATCTTTTGTGTCGATTGGAAATAGGCGCATTGGCTGCTATCCTCTGGAATACACAGTGGATTGATGATGCGGATGGACGGGTACTCGGGGGTATCGCGAAGGGCGGCTAAGCGATGCAGGCAGTTGTCGGCTTTCGGGCATTGGTTGTTGAAACAGCGTGAGTAGTTGGCAGGTGCTAAAGGTTTCTCGGAAGAATGTTTCATGTTTATATATACTTTGATGAAGCGACAAAGATAGCACTAACTTTTTGATATAGCCTTCTGTTCTCTTGTTTGAAATGCCCCCTCATTGAAAAAACAGCAGCCGGAACCACTGAATTCAGTAATTCCGGCTGTACCGTTCTTTCTTATAAGTATGGATGGACTATTTCACCTGGATGATGTCATAATTCAAGTCACTCACAGCTTCCTGCAGGCTGTCGTTGACAAGGCGCAGGGTTGTGTCGTTCACTACTACGAAGTACACCGGAGTGTCCCCGTCGTTCGGGGTCAGCTTGATGGCTGTTTTCTTCTTGTTGTCGACGTCTTTCTGGATAACTTCTTTCTTTCCTTTGGAAGTAAAGCTCTTGTTCTTTCCGGGGCCTTCGGCATCCAGATAAGTTGTTACCAGCGTGTAGCCGCTTTCTCCGTCGGGACCTACACTGTCTACGCTCAATACATACTGGATGCCCGGACCGTCGGCGGCGGGAAGGATTCCTTCGTATACGGCTACGGCAGACGAGTCATTGCCGGTAACAGCCATTACACTTTCGTCCATGGCGACGGCGTCATTGTTCTGAGTTCCTTTTGATTGGCAGGATACCAATGCAGCGGCAAGGGCTGCAATCATCATTACTTTTTTCATTGCTTTAATGGTTTAAGTTAATTATAAAGACGCAATAGCGTTTGTTATTCATCTTCTTCTTTCTTGATGACGAGCAGCTTGTCCACCCGTCCGCGGTCCATATCCACCACTTCGAAGTCCAGGTTTTTGTAGCTGAACAAGTCTCCGGCTTTCGGCACCCGTCCTATCAAGAACATGGCAAGACCGCTCAAGGTGGTGAAGTCTTCTTCTTTCAGGTCATCATAGTTCATAATGCCCATCGCCTCCATAAAGTCATCCAGATTCATGGAAGCTTCCACCAGCATGGAACCGTCTTGACGAACAACGATTTCCTCTTCTTCCGTTTCATTCTCTTCGAGGATGTCTCCGAAGATACTTTCCGTCAAATCGTGCAGGGTGATGATACCTTCTGTATTTCCATACTCGTCTACAACAACTCCGAACTTGTTTTTGTTCTTCTTAAACAGCTCTAAAACTTTCTTTGCATACAAACTTTCCGGAATAAACAAAGCAGGGCGTGCAATACTACGTAAGTTGAAGGGTTGTTCGCCGCCCATCATCAAGATGATGTCCTTTACGGAAACCACACCGATAATCTCGTCCTTTCCCCGCTCCACCAGGAGATATTTGCTGAAGTGTTCTTCGTGGATGATACGCAGCACCTCTTCCGGTGTGTCTGTGGGATGGAGCACGACGATGTCGCGGCGATAGGTCATCAGGTCATTCGCTCTTTTGTCCGAGAAGCGGAACACGTCACGCAACATTTCCGTTTCGTCTTTGTCGATGACGCCTTGTTCCGAGCTTTGGTGCAGAATCATCTTCAGTTCGTCTTGTGTCATTTGGCGTTCTTCGCCGCTGTTCAGTCCGATGAGTTTGTTCATCAGTTTGGTGGAAGCGCTCAGCAGGCATACAAACGGATAGGAGATCTTGGTCAGCACAATCATGAAGGGGCTGAGCATGGTGGCCCATCGTTCCGGGTTGTTCAAGGCGATGGACTTGGGCACCAGTTCGCCTATGATGAGCGACAGATAGGTGATGATGGCTACTACGGTAATCATGGCGAGAGTCTTGGCATAGGCGGCTACTCCCGGAATGAGGGCGAACAGCGGTTCTACGTCATCAGCGATGGTGGCACCACCATAGGCACCGGATACGATACCGATAAGAGTAATACCGATTTGGATGGTGGAGAGGAATTTTTCGGGTTCTTCCAGTTGTTTCAATACTCCTTTGGCTCTTTTGTTCCCTTTTCCGACAAGAGTTTCAAGGCGTGCTTTACTTGAGGAGACTAAAGCGATTTCATACATGGCAAAAATGCCGTTCAGAATAAGTAAAAGTAGAATGATAATAAACTCCATAGTGGATTTTGAATAGTTTGCGAGGCAAAGATGATGATTTTTCAGTATTTATTGTTAATATTGCCATCCGTTAGAAAAAATAAACAATAAATAGATGAAAAAAAGAATTATTGCCTTGGGGCTTTTGTGGTGTCTGTCTGCCGTAATGTTGCAGGCGGCACGTGTAGACACGGTGTTGGTGAGAAGTGCAGCCATGAATAAGGATGTAAAAGTTGTGTATGTATTGCCTGATAAGGCTATCGGCAAGCAGGCTTGTCCGGTGGTTTATCTGTTGCACGGTTATGGCGGCAATGCGCGGAGCTGGGTGCAGCTGAAGCCGGAATTGCCGCAGATGGCAGATGAGAAAGGGATCATATTTGTATGTCCGGACGGCAAGAACAGTTGGTATTGGGACAGTCCGGAGAATCCTGCCTACCGTTATGAGACTTTTGTCACCTCGGAATTGGTGAAGTATACAGACGGGAACTATGCTACCATTCCCGATAGAAAGGCGCGTGCCATCAGTGGATTGAGTATGGGCGGCCACGGTGCTTTGTGGAGTGCTATCCGTCATAAGGATGTGTTCGGTGCGGCGGGCAGTATGAGTGGAGGAGTGGATATACGGCCGTTCCCCCAGAATTGGGAAATGAACAAGCAGTTGGGAGAGTTTGCTGCCAACAAGGCATCTTGGGATGCGCATACGGTGGTCAACCAGCTGGATAAGATTGTAAATGGAGACTTGGCGCTAATCATCGACTGCGGTGAGGCCGATTTCTTTCTTGAAGTGAACAAGGACTTGCACAACCGGCTGCTGGCAAGGAAGATAGAACATGACTTCATCACCCGTCCCGGTGGACATACCGGAACGTATTGGAACAACTCCATAGACTATCACGTCCTTTTCTTCGACAAGTTCTTTAAGAAGTAAGTAGCTTATTATTCGATGGTATAGTTCACGGTGCGTGTGTAGTCCTGCTCGTAGCCGTTCCTTATATGCCTGACGACTGCATGGCAGGAAGTGACGATACCCCGGTTATCTAACGTATAAGTATAGGTGGTGGTCTCTTCACTTTCTCCGTTGCTGTCCGGGATGAGTTGGGTAATCAGATAGTTTGCAGGTTCTCCCAATATCTTCCCGTATATGGCAACCGCATGCATGGAAAGCGGATACATGTCCGTAATGAATAGGCTTGGTATTTCGGAGATATTTGCAATTTCATTGCCTGATGGTGTGGTAGCCGTACTGTTGTGCTCAAAAGTGTCAACCTTTTGCTGTATGCGCAATGCCCGGAAGTTGCTGTAGTCTATTGTAATGAATGAGTATTCTTTTCCGTCGTCCAGCTTTTCTGTGATGTTTTCCAGATAGTATTTGTCTTCGGTGTTGATGAGGTAGGAGAAGGTGTAAGTACGGGTATTTCCTGCCATATCCTGACTGGTACAAGTGGTGGCATAACCTTTGTCATTCAGCGTGTAGGTTGATACTGTACCTGCTTCGTCGGTTATCACGGCTTGATGGTCCTTGTATTCGACAGTAGTGGTATTCTCTATCTCGAAGAGTTCGTCTCCTGCTGTAAAGCTCTGTTTGCCGGTGTAGCTGGTCAGCCTGCCTGCACTGTTGTAAAGGTAGGTGTGGGTGGCAGTAACCGGTTGCGCATCGCTCTCTATCACTTCTTTGAGTTCGATTTTGGAGAAAGGAGTGGTGGGGTAGGTTGACGGCTCCGGTTCTGGCGTATCACTGCCATTGTTATCATCGCTGCAAGCTGCCAGTCCGCCGAGCAACAGCAGGCTGAACATGATTCCCGAAAATCGGGTGATGATTGTAACTCTTCTGTTTAGTTTCATCCTATTTGTCTTTTTATTTGATGCGTACGGCATGGCTTGCCCGGCGTTCAATGGAGTTTGCGAGAGTGGTCACTCTTAAAGAACGGGTATCTTCTTGTGCGGGCGGTTGTATGCTTCCGTCGATGGCGCCGAGTGCAGTGCTCAATAAGGCTTCGTTGGTATCTCCAAAGGGCAGGAAACGTGACATGTCGCTCATCTCATTCACTACATATCCCGAGTAGGCCGGTTGGAATCCGGATTCATAATCAGATTTCCCTTCCGAATTGTATATCTTGCAGACGATGGGATTCATCGTTATCATCAGTTCGGGGCTGGAGAAATTCCTGGAACCTACATTCTTGCCTACAGTAGTACCGCCGATGATGACAACATCCATATACGGGTCGAGGCAGTTAATCACCATTTCGGAGGCGGAGGCAGTCTGGCTGCTGGTAAGTACGTAGAGAGTATTCAGGTTTAGGTTTGCTCCGTTTCCGATGAGTCCGGAGTTCAGGGTGAACGGTACTATCTGCGGATTGAAGTGGTTGTTGAATTCCAGGTACCCCAACTCTTGTCCCAAGGTGGAGGAAGGTGCAAGCATGGTACACAGCAATTCTGCGCAACTCAGTAATCCACCGTTGTTGTAGCGCAAGTCAAGGATGAATTCGTTGACTTGCTGTGATGCGAAATATTGGAATGCGCTGCGCAGGTCGTTGTCATATTCATTACTGTTGTCCGTGGGGCCGGAACTGAAGTGGTTGTAGACCAGATAACCTATTTTCTTGCTGCCTGATGTATATACATTCTTATAGTGCACCGGGTTGTCGTTGACGGGACGCGCCGATGCTATCTGTCTGGGTTTGTCGTAAGCAACGATGGCATTTTTCTCCACGTCGTAATAACCTACTGTAAGTTCCATGGCACTACTTCCATACAGTTTCTTATAATTCTGTTCAGTAATAAAGTTCCCGTCCATCTTCATAATCCAGTCACCCCGTTTCAGCCCGATTTCCGAGGCCGGGCTTCCGTCGGCAACGTAAAGAATCTGTGCAACAATGGCATTCTCTTCTCCTTCTACTTCTATCTGGTTGGTAGTGAACTGGAATCCGTAGCTGTAATCCGTATAGGGGATGCTGCGGGTAGTGGTGACGCTGACCAGACTGTCGATGGTGGAGAATTTGTCTTCTTCGGATTTGAGCGAGGCAAAGAAAGTGAAAGGGGCTTGAAAATAGTTCAGGTCGTTGGTATGGGGGATAGCGTCTACCCAATAGTACCACACACGCATGGTATCGTCAATCCAGCGGTCTGTCTGGGTCTGTCCGGCATACTCTTTCCAGCGGTCCACCCCGCAGGAAGTCAGATAAATGGGAAGAATCAGGGTTCCCAATATGAGTATCAGTATATTTCTTGCTTTCATGGGGGCAAAGATAGTGCAAATTGAGTGCAGAACTTTCATGCTTGCATGAAAAAGTTTTGCCGAAATGCAGTCTATCTTATCTAAAGATAGAAAATAGCTTGCTTATCTACCACAATTGTGGTATAAAATTCCCTAATCTGTGTCATTGTCTGCCCCGGCTTATCGCTCTATCTTTGCAACATCCGAATGAGAAACGGTTTATTCACCTAAAATACAAACGACAATGGAAACAAAGAAATTGCACTTTGAGACTCTACAACTTCACGTTGGACAAGAACAACCCGACCCGGCAACTGATGCCCGCGCCGTACCTATCTATCAGACAACTTCGTATGTATTCCGTAATTCGGCCCATGCGGCAGCCCGCTTTGGCTTGCAGGACCCGGGGAATATTTACGGGCGGTTGACGAATTCCACCCAGGATGTGTTCGAGAAACGTGTGGCGGCTCTGGAAGGCGGTGTTGCCGGATTGGCCGTAGCCTCGGGTGCGGCAGCCATCACTTATGCCTTTGAGAATATCACCCGTGCAGGCGACCATATCGTGGCAGCTAAGACCATCTACGGCGGAACGTATAATCTGCTGGCCCACACATTGCCTGCCTACGGGGTTACCACTACTTTTGTGGACCCGGGCAATCTGGACAATTTCGAGAAAGCGATTCAGGAGAATACCAAGGCAGTATTCATTGAAACGCTGGGAAATCCGAATTGCAACATCATTGACATTGATGCCGTTGCTGAAATAGCACACCGTCACCGGATTCCTCTGATTATAGATAACACCTTCGGTACTCCTTACCTGATTCGTCCCATAGAGCATGGGGCAGATATTGTAGTCCATTCGGCAACGAAGTTCATCGGAGGGCATGGTACGTCCTTGGGTGGTGTTATTGTAGATAGCGGCAAGTTCGACTGGGTGGCCTCGGGGAAGTTTCCCCAACTGACGGAACCGGACCCGAGTTATCATGGAGTACGTTTCGTTGACGTTGCCGGTCCTGCTGCCTATGCCATCCGTATCCGTGCCGTATTGTTGCGTGATACCGGTGCCACAATCAGTCCTTTCAATGCTTTCATTCTGTTGCAAGGATTGGAGACGTTGTCGCTTCGCGTGGAACGTCATGTGGAGAATGCCTTGAAAGTGGTTGAATTCTTGAAGAAGCATCCCAAAGTGGTTGCCGTGAACCACCCGTCCCTGCCCGAGCATCCTGACCACGCGCTTTACGGGAAATACTTTCCGAATGGAGGCGGTTCTATCTTTACGTTTGAGGTGCGGGGCGGTGTGAAGGAAGCGCAGACGTTTATTGACAGTTTACAGATATTCTCGTTGCTTGCCAATGTGGCTGATGTGAAATCCCTGGTTATCCATCCTGCCACCACTACCCATTCCCAATTGAGTGCACGGGAATTGGAAGAACAAGGCATCAAACCGGGCACGGTCCGCCTCTCCATCGGGACAGAACATATCGATGATTTGCTGGACGACTTGTCCCAGGCATTTGACAGAATTTAAAAGAATAACAGTATACGATAGAATGAATATTGCTGTATTATTGTCGGGAGGTGTAGACAGCTCCGTGGTGGTACATCTCCTTTGCGAACAAGGTTACCGTCCTTCTCTATTTTATATCAAAATAGGGAGGGACGATGCCGATTATATGGACTGCTCTGCGGAAGAGGATATGGAGATGGCTTCTGCCATTGCCCGGCGTTATGGATTATCGTTGGAAGTAGTGGACCTGCACCGGGAGTATTGGGACCAGGTGGCGGCTTATGCCATTGATAAAATAAGACGTGGCTTGACTCCCAATCCGGATGTGATGTGCAACAAGCTGATAAAGTTCGGGTGCTTTGAGCAACGTGTGGGGAAGGATTTCGATGTCACGGCAACCGGGCACTACGCCACTACGGTGTTGAGGGATGGAAAGACATGGCTCGGTACCGCTGCCGATTCCGTGAAAGACCAGACCGACTTTCTGGCACAGATAGATTATCTGCAAGTTTCCAAACTGATGTTTCCATTGGGCAGACTGATGAAGAATGAGGTTCGTGACATAGCCCTGCGTGCCGGATTGCCCAGCGCCAGACGTCGTGACAGTCAGGGCATCTGCTTTCTGGGAAAGATTGATTATAATGATTTTGTGCGCCGTTTCCTTGGCGAAAGGGAAGGGGATATTGTGGAGTTGGAAACGGGTAGAAAGTTGGGCAAGCATCGGGGCTATTGGTTTCATACCATCGGCCAGCGTAAAGGATTGGGGTTGGGTGGAGGACCGTGGTTTGTTGTCCGCAAGGATGTGGAGGAGAATGTGATTTACGTGTCCCGCGGATGTGATACGGCATTGCAATACGGCTATGAATTCCGTATGTACGATTTTCATTTCATTACGGATAATCCCTGGAAGGGAGCGCAGGAAGAGGTGGAGGTGACTTTCAAGATACGCCATACGCCGGAGTTTGTCAAAGGCAGGTTGCAAAAGGAGGCGGAGGGTTACCGCATTGTTTCGGAAGAAAAGCTGCAAGGCATTGCTCCGGGCCAGTTCGGAGTGGTGTATGATGCTGATGCCCGGCTGTGTGTCGGGAGCGGGGAGATTTATATATAATATTCCACCAAGTCTACGATGCCTGCCTTCATGGCATATTTGGTGGCTTCGTGCGCATTGTTTACACCCAGTTTCCGGAAGATATTCTTCCGGTGGCTGTTTACCGTATGGAAGCTGAGGTTTCGTTCGGCAGCTATTTCTTTGGTTGTTTTCCCCAGGGCTATCTCTTTTAGGATGCTCCGTTCGGCAGTAGTCAGTAAATCATCTTTGATGGTAGGATGAGTGGGGGAGGAGGAACCGTTGCCTGCGAGCAGCAGGTTACTGACGTGATTACAGATGAATCGCTCCTTGCGTGAGGCGCATTGTAGTGCGGTCAGTATCTCTTCTTTGGAATTATCCTTCAGCGCTACGCCGAATGCCATGCTGCTGAACAATACCTGGCGCAGGAACGGTAGGCTCAATTCGTCGGAAAAGAGTAGCCAATCGGCTTCCTTGAAGCGTTCGTGAAGTACCATTAGCTCTTCGGCTCCCGAAAAATCAAAAAGGGTATAGTCCAGAATGACAACGGCGGTGGGATGCAGGCGTAGTTGCTGTATCAGTTCTGCCTTGTTGTCGGCTTCCAGCAGCAGGGAGGTGTCTTTCTGTCTGCCCAATAGGAACATCATGCCTGCTTTGGTGATATCTTGATTGTCTGCAATGATAAATTCTCTCATGACATTGGTATATAAAAAACTCCGCTACAAATGTACACTTTTTAGTGTGATTTGTGGCGGAGTGGGAATATATATATTTATATAAGGGTTTTACCAGGAACGTCCCTTGAATATGTTGGATTGTTCCAGCGGAACCAGGTTCCCGCTCAAAGTCATGGTGTTGGAGTTGAAGTTCGGGCTGATGGTTACGGTTGCGTTGTTCCCGCCATCGGTCAGCGTAAGGAATATCTGGGCGGAAATGCCGATACCCTGGATGCTGAAGTTACAATTCACGTTGCCCCGTTTGTCGGTAGTCATTTGGATGTCCGATACGGTTCCGTCTACTGTTACACCGCCAATGCCGTTAGGACCTGGGTATACGGTGTTGAAGGCTACCTGCACGGTGCCACGTCCTTGGTTGACCAATACGAAGTTGGTGTTGGAGTTTACAAATGCGGTCTGTCCGTTGCGGAACATCACTTGGTCTGCCTCCATTACGAACTGGTGAGCTTTCAAGGCCGCCATTGCGTCATCGTACGAAATGGCATCCTGTGCTTGTTCTTCAGCTTTCAGGCGTGCACGTTCTGCGTCTCTTTGGGCTTTACGGTCTGCGCGCTTTTCAGCTCTACTCTCTTGTGCATACATGGTCGTTGTTGCCATGCTTACCAATACTACTGCTGCTAATGCAATAAACTTTTTCATAATCGAATCTTTTTTTGTTTAGGTTTAAATAAATTGTTCGTTATAAGTTTATTGCAAGAACAATGCCTATCCAGGATTGTTCACCGGTTTTTTAATTATTTTATATCCGATAGCAGCAATAAAGATACTCATTACCGGACTGATAAGGTTGAAGAAGCAATAGGGAAGGTAGGTCAGTGTGGGTACACTCAAAATGGTGGCTTGCGTCATGCCGCAGGTGTTCCATGGGATAAGCGGGGAGGTGACGGTAACGGCATCTTCCGTGGTACGGCTAAGTAGCCGGCTTTCGTAGCCTTTCTTTGCGTAAACGTTGCTGAACATGTTTCCGGTGAGGATAATGCTGATGTACTGGTCTGCCGTGGCAAGGTTCAGGAACAATCCGGAACATACGGTGGATGCTACCATGCTGGCTGTATTCTTCATGAAGCGGACGAATAGGGAAGTGATGCTTCCTAGCATGCCGCTTGCCGTCATGGCTCCACCGAAACACATGGCGCAGATGATGAGCCAGATGGTATTCATCATTCCTGCCATACCTCGTGTGGCAATCAGTTCTGTCAACATGTCACTGTCAGTTTGTAGACTGGTACTGCCATAGAATGTCATCATTATCCCTTTGAACATATTCCCACCTTCCGCTATCTCATTCAGTAGTCCCGGTTGGAAGATGAAGGCGAATATCCCTGCCAGCAGAGTGGAGAGAAAGAGTGTGATGACGGAAGGCACTCTCCGGGCAATCAGTATTCCCGTAATCACGGGAACAGCCAGTAACCAGGGAGTAATGTTGAATTTGGCGTCCAATGCTGCCGTAAACTCTGCAATCTGCTGCGTGTTGTTCGTTTCGTGTGCAAGCCCCATTACAGTAAAAATGACAAGGGTGATGAGAAGAGATGGGACGGTGGTAATCATCATATATCGGATATGGCTGAATAGCGGCGTTTCCGTCACAGACGAGGCAAGTACCGTAGTATCCGACAACGGTGAAATCTTGTCTCCGAAATAAGCTCCCGAAATGATGGCGCCGGCTATCCAGCCCTCTTCAAACCCTTGTGCCTTGCCTATGCCCAAAAGGGCGATGCCGATGGTGGCGATTGTAGTCCACGAACTTCCGGTCATCACTGATACCAATGCACAGATGATGCAGGTAGAGGCAAGGAAGAAATCCGGATGGATAATCTGCATACCATAATATATAAGTGTCGGCACCACTCCGCTTATCATCCATGCGCCGCTCAAAGCACCGATAATCAATAGAATAATGATAGCTGTGGCAACACCTGAAATGTTGTTGGTGATGGCAAGTTCATAATCTTTCCAAGGGATGCGGTAGAATGCCATGCCGATAAAGACACACATACCAGTGGTGGCAAGCAGGGAAATCTGGCTTCCTCCACTCAGGGCATCACTTCCGAAAGTACGGATGGTGGCGAACAGCATTCCTACGAGAAAAGCTATGGGAAATAGAGAAACGAATGGAGAGGGTATTTTCTTAGCTGAATTCATAGGGTTGTTTTTGACTATGCTTGGTTGACGAATCTATTATTAATCTGTCGTTTATAGTTTGATGCGACAAAGGTATAACAATTCTGTTCAATATCTTCCTTATCCTTTGCATGACAAATAAAAATTATCAAATCTTTGCGTTTGCTTGGAAAAATGATAGTATCCTTGTTATTTCTTGCTGTAAAGGGTGATGGACAACGATATTATTGTTAAAATAACGCCGGTGCCGACCACACCACTCCATCCCCAAGTCTGCCAACTGCTTCCTGCAAGGAAGGTACCCAAAGAGCCGCCGATGAAGTAAGTGGTCATGAAAATCGTATTTACCCGATTGGAGGCAGACGGGTAGATGTCGAAAATACTGGTCTGGTTGCTGAGTTGGATACATTGCATGCCTATGTCTATAAGAATGACACCGGTAATGATACCTGCATAGTTGTTTCCGCAGAAAAAGAGCGAGGCCCATGCAAGCAGAATCATTCCGCAACCGATAAAGTTGAAATTGCGTATGCCTACCTTTTTTACATATTTTCCTACAAAAGATGCGGTTAAGGCTCCGGCAATGCCGCAGAGCCCTAGTATGCCGATGACATCGCTGGATGCATGGAACGGGGCTTCTCCCATTTTGAATGCAAGGCAGGACCACATGGCAAGGAATGAGCCAAAGGCCAGTCCTGCACGTATCGAGTAGATTCGTAGAGAGGGGTATTCTCTTACTAATGAGAAAAGAGACTTCATCAGCCCGGAATATTTGCCTTGGAAAGTCGGTTGTATGTCCGGTAGTACCTTTAATACAACGATAGCGCATAGTAACATCATTCCAGCGGCGATGAAGTACATTTCACGCCAGCCAAGCACTTCACCCACAAATCCGCTGACAACACGTGATGCAAGTATTCCAGTCAGTAATCCTGAGATGACGACACCTACATTCCGATGCAAACATATTCACATCACTGATTATCAGTGACCATTCATCTTAATCGGTACAACCTCACTTCTGACAAGTTCACAGGAAATGGGGATAAATGCAAGCCACTGTCTTTCACCGCTTTGCATATACGTGTTGTACCGCCTCTCTTCAGCCCATTTGCGCAATGTCCGCCATCAGTTTCAAAGCACTGACCGATAGGACATTTCCGTATGGATGTTACAGAACGCTTGTGAAGACAAAGGTAGTGTTTTTCTTCTGATTTCGGTGATTTGCGGTGGAAATTTGTTGATTCGTTTCGAAAAATGTGTGCTTCTTGATGATATTCGTTCCGAAAAGTGTAACAAGTCTTGCGTATTCGCTTGGAAAAATGTATTTTTGCATTGAGCTAATCGTGGGAAACTATGCTTAAAAGGAAGATAGAAACATATTTGACCGAATGGAAGGAGGCAAAGGATAGGAAGCCTCTTGTGATAAAAGGCATCCGCCAATGCGGAAAGACATACATCGTGCAGAAGTTCGCAAAGGAGCATTACGAGAATGTGGTCTATATGAACTTCATCCTTGAACCGGATAAGAAATCGGCCTTTACGGGCAACATAGATGTAGATACCATCATTCTCAACCTCTCGGCCTTGATTCCCGGCAGTCGCTTCATCAATGGAAAGACCTGTATCATCCTTGATGAGATACAGGAGTGCAAAGAAGCACGGACCGCCTTAAAGTCATTCCACATTGATGGACGTTTCGATGTTATTGCCACTGGTTCGCTCTTGGGCGTGAAAGGCTACGGCAAGAGCAAGAAGAAAAACGAGAAAGAGGGACAAGATTCCGTACCTGTGGGATATGAAACGGTTGTTGATATGTACCCCTTGGATTTTGAGGAATTTCTTTGGGCAAATGGTATCAATGATGCAGTGATTGATTCTGTCAAGACATGTTTCGAAAACGAAGCGCCTGTTCCCGATGGCATCCATAAGGCGATGATGGAACTGCTATATAGATACGTCATTGTAGGTGGTCTGCCTGAGGTGGTGAACTGCTTCCTTGAAACGAAGAACATCGAGCTTATATATAAGGTACAGCGTAACCTCATTGCCGAATACGAAGAGGATATGGTGAAGTATGCGGATGATTCCGACAAGCCACATATCCGTGAATGTTTTGAGTCCATCCCAACGCAATTGGCAAAAGAGAACAAGAAGTTCCAGTATTCCATAGTCAAGAAAGGCGGACGGGCTTCGCTATACTTGGGAAGCATCCAATGGCTGGAGGATGCCGGAATAGTTCAACGGTGCTATAACACATCCATTACGGAACTGCCTTTGGACGGCAATGCCATCAAAGATTGCTTCAAGGTATATACTACGGACATAGGCATCCTGATGGCAATGCTTAATTATGGCACGCAGGTGGATATCTTGAAGGGCAATCTTTTAGGCTACAAAGGAGCCATCTTTGAGAACCTCATGGCTGATTTCCTCTGCAAATCCGGGCAGAAGTTGTATTACTTCCACAAGGATAGCGGTCTCGAACTGGACTTCTTGGTGAGATTCAAAGGCGAATGTGTTATTCTTGAAGTGAAAGCAAAGGCAGGCAAAGCAAAAAGCATGGCCACCGTTCTTAAGAACAGGGATGTGTATCACGTGAACAACGCCATCAAGTTGGGTCAATACAATGTCGGGCGCGAGGAAAATATACTCACCATCCCGCTCTACATGGGATTCCTTATACAAGACAAACTTACGGATGCAATCATTCCGGAGGTGGATTTGAGTTTACTAAACACAATATGATAATTTCAAATATGGTACAATGATGGATTCTACGAATGTATATAAGCCTTCCATAATCCTGATTTACTAAAAGAGGTTGCGTAATTTCCCTATTCAGTATGAGCGTTGAAGAGTTAGTACCAAATGTGAATGTTACAGAGTCTAGTAAATTGGATAGCCGTTCAATATTAGTTCTGAAAACTATTCTTCCTGATGATCTTGTTGACTGCCGACAACTTCAAGAAGGTGGAACGTTGCCAAATATTGATGGATATCTTGATCTTCTTTGTTCTGATGGAACTGCAAGAGAAAAAGTTGTTGTTCAAATCAAACATCTCACATATCCTGTGCAGGAGGGAAAGGTGTTTTACGACATACCGCAATCCATATATGCCTATGCAGAACGGCATAAGGGTGAACAGGTCCTCTTTATTGCCTGTGATGATGTAAATAAAACATTTTATTGGAAAAACATAGACACGGCTTCCATAGAAGTATTCAAAAATAAGTCTAATCATATTCAGAGGACAGCCAGATATTATTTTGATGATAAAGAAAAGTGTGATGAAGGAAACGTTGTAGAAACCATAGAGAATTGGCGCGAGTTGTATAAACAGAAAATGGAGTCCATTCGGGATGAAAGGACATTGGCAGAGCAATTTGCTTCACAGCAAAGGGCATGCTTCAATTCTATTTCTTCAAAGTTGCATGGGGTAAAAGATTCTCACATAATCCGACATCAAGTTAATGATATAATGCAATGGCTGAGTAAGGATTCCGGCGAAACTGGGGAAAACATCTGTCTCCTTGTCGGTGATGCCGGGGTAGGAAAGTCCGCCGTGTTGAAAGAGTTGATTTCTTCATGCCAAAACAACGATGTCAGGTGTTTGTGCATCAAAGCCGATTACATTGACGATAAAGGGAATCCCGTGACATTTGAACAGATATGGAACACCTTGTTATATTACAGCGCTGGAGCTGGCAAGGTAGTTCTAATTGTGGACCAGATAGATGCGCTCTCGCAATCTCTTACGAGTGACCGGAAACATCTTAATATGATGATGACGATACTTTCGTCACTAAAAGATTTTCCAAATATTAAAACCGTTGTCTCTTGTCGGAAGTATGATCTTGAATACGATTCTGTATTAAACCGTCTTAAAGACGAATCCACCCTTGTTGAAATAGGTGAACTAACCGATGATGAGGTAACGACTGCTCTGAACAAGTTGGATGATGGTCTTGGCAAGAAAATAGATTTAATTACCGCCAAAATACTTAAGACTGTCCAAATGCTTGATGCTTTTTGCATTTTATATCAACGCGACAAATCCATAATAAAATTCAATAGTCGGATTGAGTTGTACGATGCACTTTGGAACAACATCATTTGCGATTCTTCTATACAAGATGATGTGAATGTACGTGAGCAGTTGATGTATGAAATTGCTAAATACATACGGATTACAGGGACACTGAACCCTCAGTTTGCTCCGATGTCCAATCAGAGACGAGCTTTTGAATACCTGGCAAGCAATCGTCTTATAAAGAGAGAAGGAAGTTCGGTTTCTTTTTTTCACCAGTCTTTTTATGAATATACTCTTGCTCGCCATTATTCAGAGAAGAATAGTCTATTCACGTCTGATATCAAAAAAGACATCCAAGGATTGGAAGTGAGGTCTACTGTCAAGGCTGTACTTGATTTCAAACGAGGACACGACATCACAAAATTTGTTGAAGAAGCCCAATGTGTCCTTGTTGATCCGGGAATTCGTCTTCATCTGAAATTATTGACGTTATCAGTCATCGCTTTTGTAGAAACCCCATCCCGCAGTGAGAAAAACCTAATTCTTGGTGTTTGTAAGGCTGATGAAAGACTATTGGACTACTTCCTCCGCGGAGTTAATTCTCAGAAATGGTTTCCGACCATCCAGAAGTTACTAAATAAAATGATGCTTGGACTCAACAGGAAAAATCAACTATTTTCCCCAATAATATCATGTCTATCTCGCTATACATTTGGCAATACGAATGAAGTGTATGGTTTGATTGACAATATACAAGATAAAAAATCAAGACAGTTTGCCGTTACATATCTGCTACGGGGGCACAACGATTACAGTAATCCCTACGTACTCAAAGCGTATGATGAGGTTAAACCACAGAATACATTTTATCTTATCAAATTGATACAAGATGCCATTAAAAGCAATAAAGAGTTTGCTTTGAAAGAAGCAGAAGAATTGATTTTGAACTATCTCATTCCAAATGGAATTGAAAAGAAACATGACAGTTATGAATTGGTGAACGTCTTATGTACAAAGCTATGTTCTGACTATCCTACAGAAATGCTTGAGATGTTACATCGATGTTTCTGTAAAACCGTTAGGGAAACTGCAGTGATGGAATTATATGGCCATACTACAACAAAGATTCTTAATGGATGGAGTATTGATGACAACATCAAAAAGCTTTTGGAGTTATTTGAACGCCTTTTAATCACCTATGCTTCTAAAGAGAGCCTTATTCGGCCCTTAGTTGAGGAGTTTCTAATTCTTAATAATGAAACCACGTTGTCTCTGGCTTTTGTCACGATGGCTGAATCTCCAAAGATTTATGATGACTTAATTCGCACTTTATTAAGTAGCAATAGGAAAATTGAGGAAAATCTTCATGGAGACATCGAATTCTTTTTTCTGAAATTACTTAAGGTATGGTATAACACAATAGATAAAGATGATACGGTATGGTATCAGAAACTTTTACTATCCTACAAGTCTGAATTAGATTTTAAGTTTGACGCAGAAAGGAAATGGAGCAAATTCCTCTGTCCTCATTTGTGGAGAGATAAATGGGAACTGATATGTAATACATTGCCAGAAAATTCTCTAATTCCGGAAATGAAGAAATGCTTTCAAGAACTTCTGCGAAGATTTGATGAGAGAATTATAATTGAAAGACCTGACCATTCCGTATCGGCTGCATTTTCCTGTGTGGGTGTAGTCAGTAACGATATATATGTGAAGTGGCCGGTCTCAAATTGGTTAAGGTCATTCCAAAAACTTAACGAGAATAAATGGCGAGAAGGCAGGAATCCTATCAGTTTAAGAGAACATGCTGATGCTTTCAAAAAGTGTGTGATTTCCAATTCTGATAAGTTCTACAATTTTGTATTGGATATGTACTCAAGAACTGACATTCGAGAGTTATACAAAGTTGCAGGTCTTGAAGGTCTTCTAGCTGGTGGAGTCAATCCGTATACACTTTGGGATTGGGCGAAACAATATATTACAAAGGATTTCGCAATTCGCGATAGCCACACATTCAATAGGATTACCGGATATTATATCAAGGAAGAGAATCCATATTTGGATGAGATTATTGAACTCTGTAAATCTTTGACAATTGTTCCTGTCTCTGAACATAATGATACCCTTACGAATGAAGATATAAAACTAGATGCTTCCAGCCGAGCCAATAATCTGCTGACAGAAGCCATCAATTCATTTCAAGGTAATGCCGCAGAATTACTGGTGCAAATATGCGCGATTCAGACGCGTAGACCAATGGTTTATGGGTTCTTTACCGATAGTAGTGGGATTTTGCCTGAGTGTATCAAAGCCATACCACTTCACTATCTAAATGCGCGAGATTACTTTGATGAAGACTTATATTTCCCAATGATAAAATCTCTCCTTGCAGGCATGGGAGTTGAAGCACTATATATTCAAGCAAATGTCATACAATGGTGTTTCTATCACAAATACGATACTGTTGAAGGATATATAAATCGAATAGAAGCGGATCCATCAAGTCATAAACTACTGGTTCAGATTTACTTTTATGGCGCGGTCGGTACAAACAATTACATAGAATGTGAGAATCGTTTAGAGAAGATATTATCCTTTAACAATGAAGAGATCGTGGCAACTATAGTCAAGACTGCGATAGAATCGTACGAACATACGAAATACCGAGAGTTATGTGTGAGGTATCTTGAACGATTTGCAGTTGACGATCGTGAGAAAATCACCAACACTTATTGTTTATATTGCGACTCACTTCCAGTTGAGGCCTTCCCGTGGTTCTATAATATAGCCAAGACATGGGGGAAAAAGAAATATCAAGAGAAACATAATCAACTTGAATACGTGAATAAGTGCATCTCTACTTATCCTGTTATATGTTACAAATTTATAGCATCTCAAACTTTATTAAATACGGAAGATAATTGGATAGCGGATGATGATATTGTAAAAGTTCTACTTGAAATCTATAAAAATTTAAGTCACGATGAAGACACCGACGCCATGAATGAAGTTCTGGATTTGCTTGAAGAATATATTTATCGTGACAATAGAACAATAAGGGAAGCTCTTTCTCTATTGTACAAAGAAGACATAGCATTATAATCTCAACCGCGCGATATAGTATGCCATCTTTACCAGAATATCGATTCTTGGAAAATGGCTGAAATTCCGTAACTGTATATGTTTATATCTTGTGCTCTTTTTCAATTGAACTATCCTAATGCTTCGAGAGGTTATTTCTTTGGCGAGTTATCCAAGGAGTTAATTAGTTTTAAAAGAGCGGTTTACCAATTCAACCATTTCAACCATTTGGTTGAAATGGTTGAAAGCCTTAGATAAAATACAGGTGTTACTCACATGTGAAAGTGTAGTTACTTTCAAGAGGATACAAATGCAATCAGGAAGTATGTCGATACAGTTTAATATCAAGTATTTTATGTTGTATACTATTGTGGTTGAACAACACCTCGACCGAATTATATGTTTGGAACATGGAAGTGTAAAATAGGGCACATAGAGGATTGTTCTGCATTTCAGTTATTCGAATTTTTCGAATAACTGAAATGTTGTACGGGACAGTCGCTTAGCAATTATGTTTCTACACATAATGTGTTATCACTAGTGTCCCATTAAAATTGGGACGTTATTAAAAATCAAATAAACTTGGCCCA